>ULXL01043496.1_pt1 | contig 11220 bp, 14 predicted proteins | sample 1961241 | NCBI WGS metagenome assembly ULXL01 (sample SAMEA4835837, study PRJEB28245) | human gut metagenome | biome: gut microbiome; material: fecal sample | place: Denmark | collected 2008
ATCAGAAGAAAGCACAACATTCCGTTCGGTGTGCCAATCCTTATTTTCGTTGGCAGAATGATGTGGTACAAAAATATTAAAATCATTCTTGACGCCTGCAAAATACTTAAAGAGCGCAATGTTGATTTTCGCATGCTTATGATTGGAACGGGGCCCGATGAAAACGCCGTTAAGAGATATGCACGCAGAGAAATGCTTGATTCAAATGTTATTTTCACAGGGCAGATACTTGACAGAAATGAGCTTCGCCTTTATTATGCGGCGGCGGATCTGCTTGTTTTCCCCTCTGTTTTTGACACAAACGGGCTTGTTGTTCGTGAGGCTGCGGCAACGGCAACAGCTGCGCTTCTTGTTGACGGAAGCTGTGCCTCCGAGGGCATAACAGACTGCGAAACGGGATTTCTTTGCAAGGAGGATGCGCTTTCCGTTGCAGACTGCACTGAAAAAATTATTAAAAACAAAGACCTGCTTTCTCGGGTTGGAATAAATGCTCAAAGCAACATTTATATTTCTTGGGAGGATTCCGTTAAAAATGCCTTGGAGCGTTACAGAATTGTTATAGATAATTTTTATACCGCAGGAAAGGATAAAGAAGAATATAAATATTAACACCATTGGATAAGCAAAAGGGGCTGTAAAAAAACAGCCCCTTTTTTGATACTTAATTAAAGCTTTGAGATTTCTTCAACGAAGGAAGATGCAGAGTCAAACTCCTTATAAACAGAAGCAAAGCGAACATAGGCAACCTCGTCAATATCACGGAGCTTCTCCATAATAAGCTCGCCGATACGAACGCTTGTTACCTCTCGGTCTGTTGCACTTTGAAGAGTGGCTTCTATTTCGGAAATGGCGGATTCAAGCTCTGTTGAGGTTACAGGCCTTTTTTCGCACGCACGAAGCATACCCTTTAAAACCTTGTTTCTGTCGAACACCTCGCGGCTCTTATCCTTTTTGATAACGATAATCGGAACATCCTCGATAACCTCATAGGTTGTGAAACGCTTACCGCATTCAACACACTCTCGGCGGCGGCGTATTCTTTCGTTTTCATCTGTTGGCCTTGAATCAATAACCTTGCTTTCATCGCAGCCGCAAAACGGACATTTCATAAATAAAAACCCCCTTAAAAGCTTTTAACGATGGTTATTATAACACAATATATAGAGAAATGCAAGCATTTTTACTTTACACCAAGATATTGATTAATTTATGCTTTTTTAATGCTTTCATTCCTGTTATTGTATATGAACATCCAAATTGCCATTGAACAGATAATTATATATCCTAAAAACGACCACAAATCCGGCACATCTCCGAAAACGAAGAAGCCCGTTATTGCCGCAAAAACAACCTGCGAATAATCGTAAACGGAGATTTCTCTGCTGGGAGCATAGGTGTACGCAGCGGTAATTGTAAACTGACCGCCTGCGGCACACACACCTGCGAGAATCAAAAAGAGCCATTGCGAAGCCGTCATATAATGATAATTTAAAATAAGATAAGGAGCGGTTACAAGTGTTGAAAAGGCAGAGAAAAAGAGCACGATAAGCTTTCCGTTTTCCCCTTTAATTCCGAGCCATCTAACGCAGGTGTAGGCTCCGCCTGCACACATACCACCCAAAAAGCCTGCCATTGAAGCGATAATATTTTCGTTTGAAAAGGTTGGCTTTATGATAAACAGGGCGCCTATAAAGGCAACGGCAATTGCCACCGCCTGCTTCGGCTTAACTTTTTCTTTTATAAATATTGCCGAGAAAATCAAGGCGAAAAACGGACTCATTTTATTGAGCATGGAAGCATTTGAGAGCTCAATTTTATCAAGCGCATAAAAGTTTCCGAAAACTCCTGCAAGCCCAACAACGGAGCGTAAAATAAGATATTTCATACTTCCCTTTTTCGGCTTAAAGCTTTCTCCCGCCTTAACAATTGCAATGAAAGCAAAAATCATTGCAACAAGGTTTCTGAAAAAAACCTTTTGCATAGTGGGCAAATCTCCCGAAAGCCTTACAAATGTGTTCATACCCGTAAAGCAAACGGCCGAAAGGAGTATAAAAATTACGCCTTTTGTTTTATTATTTAAAGCAGCTTTCATAACGGTTTATATCCTCTATGGTAATGATAATATTTAAGGTGAGCGCCTAAACGCTCACCCTTTAATTTATTTTGCGAGATATTTTTCAACCGAAGCAAGACGAACACAGATACAAAGAAGCTCTGCCGCCAAATCAAGCTCCTCAACAGGAGGATAGCTTGGAGCAATACGGATATTTGAATCTCTTTCATCCTTTCCGTAAGGGAAGGTTGCACCTACGGTTGTGAGCGTTACGCCTGCTTCCTTACAAAGCTCGCCCACTCTTTTAGCACAGCCATCAAGCACATCGAGGCTGATGAAATATCCGCCCTTAGGGCTTACCCAGGAAGCAATTCCCCTGCCCGAAAGCTCGTTATCAAGATGGCGAAGCACCATATCGAATTTAGGTTTAAGAATTGCGGCGTGCTTTTTCATATGATTACGAACGCCGTTTGCATCGCCGAAGAATTTAACATGGCGCTGCTGATTCATTTTATCATAGCTGATTGTTTGCACATTAAGACGCTTTTTGATTGAAGCAATATTATTATCACTTGCAATAAGAGCGGAAACGCCTGCACCCGGGAAGGTTATTTTTGAGGTTGAACAAAACTCAACAACCATATCCTCATTTGAATATTTGGGAAGAACATCAAATATATTAAGCAGCTCATCGCCGTTATCGTCTAAATCGTGAATACAATAAGCATTATCCCATATAATTCTGAAATCCTTTGCGGCAGGTTTAAGAGCGGCTATTCTTCTTACAACATCATCGCTGAATGTTATGCCCTGCGGATTTGAATATTTCGGAACGCAGATAATGCCCTTAACGCTTTCATCCTTAACATATTCCTCAATTGAGTCCATATCGGGACCGTTTTCATTCATCTTAATATTAATCATTTCAATTCCGAAATGCTCAAGAATTGTGAAATGGCGGTCATATCCCGGAACGGGGCAGAGAAATTTAACGCTTTCAAGAGTGCACCAAGGAGCACAGCCTGCGCCGTGAGTATAGCATTGCGAAATATAATCGAACATAAGAGTTAAGCTTGCGTTTGGACCTATTATAACATTTTTAGGCTCAACTCCCATAAGGTCTGCAAAAAGCTTTTTACATTCCGGTATTCCGTCAAGGATACCGTAATTTCTGTAATCAACTCCGTTTTCAATAAAATCCTTAACATCGTTAATTCCCGATGACAAATCAAGCTGATCGGCACCCGGCTTTCCTCGACTCATATCAAGTTTAAGGCCCTTTGCCTTAAATTCGTTATAGCGCTTTTCAAGAGCGGACCTTTCCGCAATAAGCTCCTCTCTTGTTAATTCTGAATAAAGCTTAGACATAAATAATCCTCCGATAAAATTATGGAAGTATTTTACCACTTTTAATAATATTTTGCAACAAGATAAGGAATTTAATTATTGCATTATTATTTTTTTGTTTAATCAGCAGGCGGCAGACTCTATAAACCACTTTGATTCTTCGAGAAAAAGATAGGTTGTTAAGCCCATTATACGACAGGTGTATCTTATTCCTGCGCCTCCGCTTTTAAGAGAAGCGGCAGGGCGAATATCGCAAACCCTGTCTATCTCATATTTTTCATCGTCAAGCCTAATCATAAAGGGAATTATTTTTCCCTCTGTGTCAAATTTTGCGAAAACCTCAACATATTTTTTAATCATAATCTGTTCTCCTTATATTCTTTAAAAAATCCAACGGGATGTATCGTGTGGTCATCATGAGGATTGAAGCTGCTCAAGGATGTGTCTGCAAGCATTGAGGCACGCTGAACGGCAAAGCTTCCGAAGCGCCTTCTTATTTCATCAACGGCACATTCGATTTTTTCAAGCTTTTCGTGCCTTTCAACTGTTTTGTTTAAATCGAATTGGAGCACCTCTTCGCCGAAATCGGAAACGGAAACGCCTATGCTTCTCAAGGGCTTTTCCCAGTGATAATTTTCTTTAAAAAGCCGCATAGCCGCAGATATTATTTCAGAGGAAATATCTGTGCAGCAGGCAAGACGGGTTTGCCTTGTGAAGCTTCTTAAATCGCAATCTCTAACTGTTATGGTTACCGTTCTCCCCTTCACTCCCTGCTCTCTCAACCGCCTTGCAACACTTTCGGCAAGAACGGTAAAAACGGTTTTAACATCGTTATCGTTTATCATATCGCGAGGAGCTGTTGTTGAATTTCCTATACTTTTAATTGCCTGCTCATCACTTATGCGGCTTACGGGAGAGGAGTCAAGACCGTTTGCAAAGGTGTGAAGCACATCTCCGTTTTTACCGAAAACAGAGCGCAGAAACGAAGCGTCTGCACAGGCAAGCTCGCCGACTGTATAAATGCCGTAGGAATTAAGCTTTCTTGTTGTTGCAGGGCCAACGAAGAGCAAATCGGAGCAGGGACTTTTCCAAACAATATCCTTGTAATTATCCTTATTTATAACGGTTACGGCATCCGGCTTTTTATAATCGGAGCCGAATTTAGCGAAAATCTTATTCCACGAAACGCCGATGCTTACCGTTATTCCGAGTTCAAATTTAACACGCTCTCTTATCTCCTGCGCAATTTCCTCTCCGCTTTTTCGGCTTCCTGTTACATCAAGCCAATTTTCGTCAAGCCCGAATGCCTCAATATTTTCCGTATAGTCCTTATAAATATTCCTTGCCATTTCGGAGAAACGGACATAAAGCGGAAAGTTAGGCGGAACAACTATTAAATCACGGCATTTCTGCTTTGCCTGCCATATAGGCTCGGCGGTTTTAATTCCGTAGGCAGACGCAATTTCATTTTTTGTTAAAATTATTCCGTGCCTGTCCTCCTGACTGCCTCCCACGGCAACGGGCTTATCCCTTAATTCAGGATTATGCAGACATTCAACAGAGGCATAAAACTTATTGCAGTCAATATGAAGTATTGTTCTTTCCATTTTTAACACCGCACAATCTATCGAACATTTGTTTTATTATATAAAATTTGCAACAAAAAGTCAACAGAAATTCGAAAAAATGTTCTACACAAAAGTTTCTTGACTATAATAATTAAATAATTTATACTAATTAATATAACTGCGTTAAGGTGCAGAAAAATAAGCATTTGAAAGGCTATGAGCTGTGGCGATATATAACATTGCAGGATTAACTGTTGAAATAAAAAATGAAAAAGGGCGAACAAAAAAACAGGCAATCCCCTATCTTTCAAGCAATCAAAGCGAAAATCAAAAAATTGATATAGTTATAGATATAACCGAGGAGCGGATAAAAAACGCCTGCAAGGAGCATCCCGAGCTTAACACAGACGACTGGGAATATATGCTCACCGGGCAGGATTTTTATACAGAGCTTATAAAATTTAACGGTATTCTGCTTCACTCCTCCTGCGTTGTTTTAGACGGATACGCTTATGCCTTTTCTGCCGACAGCGGAATAGGAAAATCAACGCACACTCAGCTTTGGCTTAAGCATTTTAAGGACAAAGCATATATCCTTAACGACGACAAGCCTGCAATAAGAATTATTGACGGAAGGGTTTACGCCTGCGGAACGCCGTGGAGCGGTAAATATGATTATTCAACGCCTGAAAATGTTGAGCTTGCGGGAATATGCTTTATTGAGAGAAGCGAGGAAAACACCATTAAAAAGGCAGACACATCAAAGGCGATATACAATATTTTTTCGCAGACTGTCCGAAAGCTCGGAGCGGAGTCGATGGAAAAGCTGCTTGATGTGCTTGACGAAATTTTTTCAAAGGTTTCTATATGGGATATGGGCTGTAACATAAGCGATGAAGCGGTTTTAACCTCTTACAATGCAATGAAGCCTAAAAAATAAAAGTGCATAAAATAAAAGGCTTTGGAAATTATCGGTTTCCGAAGCCTTTTTTACTATTTAAAATACATATAATATTGGCATTTAATCATACCGTTATATAGCTTACGGCGCTTATCTGCCTTTTTGCCAAAGCATTTTTCAAACTCCTCATCGGGAGAAATGATACCGTAGCTCCAGCCCTTTTGGGAAACAAATTTTTCACCCATAATTTTATAAAGTCCTTCGGCATCTCTTATATCAAGCATACGCTCGCCGTATGGCGGATTTGTTACAAGCGTCCCTCTCTCGGTTGACGGTTTAAAATTCTTTATATCGCAAACGGAAGGGTGAATAAATTTATCAACCTTAATTCTTTTTGCGTTTATCATAGTCAGCTCTACGGCACGAGGGTCTATATCGCTTCCGAAGGCAGCAAAATCCGTGTCTGTTTTAATAATATCACGGCATCTTGCCCGTTCCTGCTTCCAAACATTTTCGGGAATAAAGCCCCAACGGTCCACCTCAAAATTACGGTTAATGCCCGGTGCGATATTATGGGCAAGCATTGCACCCTCAATAAGAATTGTTCCGCTTCCGCAAAACGGATCATACAAGGTGTGATAATGGCGAAGATGAGAAAGAGAACACATTGCAGCAGCAAGAGTTTCCCTAATGGGAGCGTCGTTTGATTCGGGGCGATAGCCTCTTTTGTGGAGCCCCGTGCCCGAGGTGTCAAGCATAACGGTTACATCATCCTTGATAATTGAAAACTGAATTTGATGAACGGGACCGCTCTCCTCGAACCAACCTATACCGTAATCCTCTTTAAGACTTTCAACAACTGCTTTTTTAATAATTTTTTGGCAGTCGGGAACCGAATGAAGCGAGGAGTTGAGGCTATACCCTTTAACGGGAAAGGTATCCTTTGAGCCGATAAAATCGCTCCAATTGATGAGCTTAACTCTGTCAAAAAGCTCCGCAAAGGTAGTTGCCTTAAACCTGTCTAACACAATTAAAATACGCTCTGCAAAGCGTGAATTAATATTAGCACGGGCAAGAATGCTTTCATCTCCCTCAAAAAACACTCTTCCGTTTTCTGCACAGACATTTTCTGCACCCATCTGCTTTAATTCGTCCGAAACAAGACTCTCAACGCCGAAAAGGCACGGAGCCGTCATATATAAATACATAATTTTTTTCCTTTTATAAAACTTTTTCTGCGTGGCGTGTTACATGGCAACCGATATTTACCGAAACGGGAAGCCCTGCTATATGAGTCGGATACACTTCAACATTAACTGCAAGAGCGGTTGTTTTTCCGCCGAAGCCCTGCGGACCTATGCCGAGAGAATTAACCCTTTCAAGAATTTCTTTTTCAAGAGAAGCATAGTTATCATCGGGATTACTGCTTGAAACAGGGCGGCAAAGAGCCTTTTTTGCAAGCAAGGCACAATATTCAAAATCTCCGCCGATACCTACTCCGACAACAATAGGCGGACAGGGATTTGAGCCTGCTTTTTTAACCGCTTCAACAACGAAGCCGATAATATCTTCCCTTTTTGCACTCGGAGTAAACATTTTAAGCGAACTCATATTTTCGCTTCCAAAGCCCTTTGGTGCGGCTGTAATTTTAATTTTATCACCGTCAACAATTCGTGTGTGGATAACGGCAGGAGTGTTATCATTTGTGTTTTCACGGTTAAAAAACGGATCTTTAACAACAGACTTTCTTAAAAGCCCATTAGTGTATCCGAGAGAAACGCCCTTATTAACCGCATTCTCAAAGGAGCCGCCTGTTATATGCACCTCCTGACCTATCTCTGCAAAAATAACCGCCATACCGGTATCCTGACAAACAGGAATATCAAGCTCGCAGGCGGCGTCAATATTCGCCTGCAAATCTCCGAGAACGGATTTTGCGGTTTGATTATCCTCGCACCTTTCACAATCTGAAATACATTCCACCAAATCACACGGCAGAATTTTATTTGCTTTAATAACAAGCTCTTCAACTGCTTTTGTTATATCCGAAGCCTTAATTTCTCTCATATCGAATTCCTTTTCACAATTTTATTTATTCAAAAAAATAAGCCGAGAAAAAGCCCGCAGGCACAACTCGGCAGATTTATTCATTTTAATTACTGCTGCCCGAAACATCGTAAAAAACGATTTCATCGGATTTAACATATCCTTTTTCACGGGCCTTTTGCTCTATATATTCATCCTTATTATCGGAATCAAGAATTGCTTCAAGCTTTTCATTTTCAGCCTGCTGCTGAGCAAGCTGCTGAGTGTATGCAGCCTCCTGCTTTTTGAGACGGCTTATATCTGCGCTTTGAGAAGCAACAAAGCCTGCACAAGCAAAGAACATAACCGCAAGCGGAATACATATACAAGCAAGACGCAATTTTCTGTTTTCATTAATTTTTTGAAGAAGCGCTTTCATTTTTACTACCTGCTTTAAGCTTTTTTGTAAAGGTTAAATGCTTAACAAATTTATTATAATACACACTCTTAATAAATTGCAATACTTTTTTAAAAATTTTTAACACATTTTTAAACAGCTTACGCAAAAAATCAGCAGCTTTCCTTTTAAAGCCAAGCGTTAATCTATATACCGAGCCAAGATAAAGGAGAAGGCCTGCCAAATACACTGTAAAGTACATAGCCCTTACAGAGCCGTTATTATATGCAAGAAGCGGAATAAAGAAAGCAAAGGAAAAAATGACAAAAAACAGGAAATCGAGAATAAAAACAACTGCCCTTCCCCGAAAAGCAAAGCGCAGAAAGGAAAGCAAATCATACACAATTCCGATTATTATTCCCGAAATGAAAAAAACGGCAAATATTTCAGGCACTGAACAGCCTTTTCAAAACGCTTTTTTCCTTTGATGTTTTACTGCTGTAAACAAGCGCAGTTATTTCTCCCTTAACCTCAAGAATTCCGTTTGCAACATTAAGCTCTTCAATGTGAAGCGAGCTTCCGCTGACTGTTAAGCAACCGTAATCCGTATAAGCAACAACGCCCTCTTCATCAAATGCACCTATATCGGTTATTCCGCTTATTTTCAAGCCGCTTCTGTTTTCAAGCAAAAGACTGTGAGCCTTTTTATCTTCCATATAAATCACCGATAATATATATGAAAAATAATTGCTTTTAATGATTAATATATCAAAGCACCTTAAACATTTTTGATGCTTCCTCTTTAAGAGCGTGCTCATTAATTTCAAGCACCTCATAGCTTTTTGGCTGAACGCCCATATTAACGGTTATTTTATCTCCAATTTTAACATCGTAAGAGGCACGCTGAATTTTTCCGTTTACCTCAATTTTACCCGCATCGCACGCCTCATTGGCAACCGTGCGCCTTTTAATTATTCGAGAAACCTTTAAATATTTATCTAATCTCATAAAAACAATCCTAATAATAAAAATTAAGCCGCCACGGAGTGTGGCGGCTTTTTGACTTCGCTGAAATTATTTTACAGCGTTTTTAAGAGCTGCGCCGGCTTTGAAAGAAGGAACCTTTGCTGCCGGAATTTCGATAGCTTCGCCTGTGCGCGGGTTTTTACCTGTGCGAGCTGCACGGGTTTTAACCTCGAAAGTGCCAAAGCCAACAAGAGCAACCTTGTCTCCGTCTGCAAGAGCTTCTGATACAGAATCAATAACAGCCTTTACTGCTGCCTCTGCGTCTTTCTTTGAAAGATCTGCTTTTGCAGCAACTGCTGCGATGAGTTCTGACTTATTCATTTGAACTACCTCCGTTTTTTTGCCTTTCGGCTATTATTATCTTTGCTTCGTCCCAAAGCTCATCAAGAACCTCAATCGACGCTTGCTTCATATTCACACAACGCTGCTCCGCAAGCTCTTCAACGATTAAATATCTGCTTAAAAACTTATCGGTTGAAGCGCTGAGTGATTCCTCGGCATCTGATTTCGCAAAGCGTGAAATATTCACACAGGAAAACAGAACATCGCCCATTTCGTCGCTGATTTCATTCTGATTGCCGCCTGACAAAGCAGTTTTTAACTCATTAATCTCTTCAAACAGCTTTTCGATTGCTCCGTTTTCATCGTTCCAATCGAAGCCTGCCTTTGCCGCCTTTTCCTGAATTTTCTGCGCCCTCATAAGAGCGGGAAATTCACGGGGAACCTTTATCATTGCCTCGCCTTGCTTTTTCATTCCTTTTGTTTTTAACTTGATTTCATCCCATCTTTCAAGCGCTTCTGCTTCATTTTGAGCGCTTTTTTCGCCGAAAACATGAGGATGGCGAACGACAAGCTTTTTGCACAAATCGTTTGCAACATCGTTAAAATCAAAAACCCCTTTTTCGCTTTCCATCTGGCAATGCAGGAGAACTTGAAGCAAAACATCACCAAGCTCCTCACGAAGCCCCTCGGCATCATCCTTATTTATAGCCTCGATAACCTCATAGGTTTCCTCAATAAAATTCTTTTTTATTGACTGATGAGTTTGTTCTCTGTCCCAAGGGCAGCCGCCCGGTGCTCTTAAAACCTGAACAATACGGATTAAATCTTCAATATTATATTCATCCTTGATTTCAAAACCGATTGCCAATTAAAAACACCTCAACGATTAACTTGTTCGCATTAATAATACTATAAAAACGCTGAAAGTGCAAGCATTTAAGCCGTTTTTTTACAATATTGTAAGAATTTTAATTCTGAAAATTCAACAGTTTTTGACAAAACAAGAAGCAATGTAACAATAAAACAATAAATACCGCCCGAAACGGCAAGCTCGGCAAAGCAGTTTTCAAAGCTGAAAAGAGCGTTATATGTGATAAGGCTTAGAAAATATGCACCCACACCGCATAAGAGAGGCTTTATTATCATTTTATTTACATCATATTTTATTCCCGAATATTTGCTGAAAATATAAAGATTTGAAGCAAGAACGATAACATATGAAACCGCATCCGAGACTGCTGCTCCCATAATATTTAATTCTGTTTTTGAAACAAGAATATAATTGAGAACAACTCTTATGACGGCAGACACAACAAATGACGGTATGCCCTTTGATGCACATCCGATTGCCTGAACGGAAAAGACGGCAACACCCGAAAGAGAATACAAAATCATAGTGAAGCCGTAAAATGAAACAAGATTTAAGCAGCCTATAACTATATCGTAATTTGAGGAGCCGTAAAGAATTTCAAGAACACTTTTTGCCGTTAGGCTTAAACCGAATCCGCCTGCAAAGGCAATTACGCTTGTGTATTTAAAAATACTGTTTGCAAGCGAGGAAAAGCGCTCCTTATCCTTATTTTCAAATGCGGCTGAAAGAACGGGAACGGCGGTTACGCCA
>ULXL01024900.1_pt1 | contig 11207 bp, 10 predicted proteins | sample 1961241 | NCBI WGS metagenome assembly ULXL01 (sample SAMEA4835837, study PRJEB28245) | human gut metagenome | biome: gut microbiome; material: fecal sample | place: Denmark | collected 2008
AATTATGGGGAATGAAAGAGCAGGAGTGCAGCCATGGAAGATATTGAAATCTATGAGAAATATTTTCGACAGAAATATGATGTAATAACGGAAATCATTGATTATTTTATAGAAAGAGGAGAAAAAATTGCAATATGGGGAGCCGGATTGCGTGGCAGAGCATTTTTGAATGTTTTTGATCCGAATGGTGCGAAGCTTACATATGTGTTTGACAGAGATGAAAAAAAGCACGGAACGGTTTTAGACACAGGACATCAAATTGTTCATTTTCAAGAACATAGTGCTGATGTCATTATTGTTGTGAATTCTAAATTAGAGTATAAGATTCTAGGAGCCTTAAAGGATGCAAAAAGGAAAGAACGGATATTGAATATTGATAACATTATATTAGGGAATTTATCAGTAAATGATATTTTGTTTCCGAAAGAATTCAAAGAGGGGGCTGTTAGAGAGGTAAAAATTGCAGCAGTTGTTATTTTATATAATCCCAATAAGGATATTATAAAAAATATCAGGTCATATGCTGGAGAGTTGAATAAATTATATATTCATGATAATTCGATGAAAAGAAATTTAGATATAGAACAGGAAATAGGTGAATTACCCAATACGGAATACGATTTCGCAGGAGAGAACCAGGGCTTGTGTATTCCGTTCAACCGCTATTATAAAAAAGCAATAGAAGAAGGGATGGATTGGTTTATCACCTTTGATCAGGATTCTATTGCGGGAAAAGATATGATAAATGAGATGAGAGGATTTGCTGGCAGTGAACTGTGTGATGAAAAAATAGGCATTATAGCTCCAACGATAGATGATTCCGATCAAGTAGGTATTCAGCAGGATGGATGTTACACATATACAGACAGAGTAATCCAGAGTGGTGCTATGCATCGACTGAATATGATGAAAAATGTGGGAGATTATGATGAAAATTTGTTTATAGATGAAGTTGATTTTGAATATTGTGCACGCTGTAGAAGCAAAGGATATAGTATTATAAAATTGAACCAGGCTGTGCTGATACATGATTGCCAGGATGTGGATATAGAGCGTAAATTTGTGGATGGAAAAATGGTCTATATCAATAAGTATTCCCCGCTGAGGTATTATTACAGGTATCGTAATGCTTTATATTGTTATGAAAAGTATCATGAAACAGATGTTATATACGGATTGGAATGTGAAAACACATTAAAGAAAGTGAAGTTAGCTTTAAAGTATGATGATGACGTGGAACAAAAGGCAGGGATGATAGAGAGGGCAAAATATGATTTTGAACATCATCTTATGGGAGAGTACAGAGGAGAATAGGAACATAAGGAGTAGAGGCAAATGGGTTTTGAAGAAGAGATATTTGAATTGTATGTGAGAGATTATAGAATTGAAACACTCTGCTATAAAATGATGGGAGAATTGTTAGAGACAGAGTGGGTGAAAGAACGGTTGCAGTTGTATAATATCCAATCCTTATATATATATGGTGGAGGTTACCTTGGAGTACAATTATATAATGCAGTGTATAACATGGTAAATGTAAAAGCAGTAGTAGATAAAAATGGTGGATTATCTGTGAATGTTAAAGGAATTCGTACAATTTCTTTTAATGATTTGGTAGAAGAATATAGTGGTGAAAAAATTATTATAACACCGGTCAAGTATTATCAGAAAATTAAAGATGATTTGCTAAAATTTGTGAATGAAAAAGAAATTTTGTTTTTGGGAGAATTTTTGGAAGGGATAGTACAACAATGATATATATTATATTAGCTGATTTATTTTCAATTGGATATATGGGAATTAAAAAGAAGGTTTTTGCCCAGATAAAAGTGTTTGTAAAGAGGTTTTCTCCTGTTTATTATACATCATACAATGGACAAATGATATATCTGATGTTGGATGGAAAAATATTGGAGAAAGAGTTAGCAATTACGAGGAAAGAATGTAATCATTGGATTTTGGAGTGGGTACATAAATATGAGATTTCAAAATCTTATATTCGTTATGCCTTATCTGACAAATGGTTTATAGAGTTTGTAAGGGAATTAAAGAAAAAGAATGTTATAACTATATTGGAATTTCCAACGATACCTTATGATGGAGAAATTTCCAATAATAGAGTGAAGGTGGAGGATCGGTACTATAGAGAGCAACTGGTTTATTATATAGAAAAATGTACAACATATTCGGATCTTGATTTGGTTTTTGGGATTCCGTGTATACCATTAGTTAATGGCGCTGATTTAGATGAGTATCCAATACATAATATTAGAAAACCGGACGGAACGATTGTTTTAATAGCTGTAGCAAGTATGAGTAAATGGCATGGGTATGAAAGAGTGATAGAAGGTCTCGCAGACTATTATGCGAACGGTGGGATACAAAATATTATTTTTCGGTTAGTTGGAGAAGGAGGGGAATCTGATAAATACAGAGAATTGGTAGAACGATACAAATTGCATGAACATGTCAAATTTTGTGGGCGTTTAGAAGGCGAAGAATTGAATCGACAGTATGACGAGGCGGATATTGCAATCGGAGTATTGGGGTTATATAAAAAAAATATAATTTCAGCAGCTCCAATTAAATCGGGGGATTATTGTGCGAGAGGTATTCCATTTATTTATGGGTATGAAGATCGTGGCTTTACAGGAGAAGAGGATTATGTTTTAAAGGTTTCAAATGATAGTTCTGCATTAAATATGGAAGAGATTATTAATTTTTACAATAGGATTAAAAAGCATGCTTTCTATATTAATGAAATGCGAGAATATGCAAGTGAAAAATATACATGGGATGTTATTTTAGAAAGAGTGGTAGATTATTATAAAAACAGTTGATTGGCCGCATTTGCATAGGAAAGATACTATAAAAGAAAATTTGATTGCAGAAGAATTATGATGAGGTGATTATATGAAGCAAAAATTATTAAAAAAAATAGAAAATAGGGAAATAGTTGTAGGAGTAGTAGGCCTAGGTTATGTAGGTCTTCCTTTGGCAGTGGAAAAAGCGAAGGCAGGATTTCGCACAATTGGCTTTGATGTTCAACAGAGTAAGGTGGATAAAGTAAATCAAGGAGAAAATTATATTGGTGATGTTGTTGATTCGGATTTAAGGAAACTGGTGCAGGAAGGTACGCTCACTGCAACGAATGATTTTGGGTTTATCCGTGAGGTGGATTTTGTTGCTATTTGTGTTCCCACTCCTCTTGATTCTCATCAGCAGCCGGATATATCTTATGTAAGGTCTTCAGCAGAGGAGATTGCAAAATATTTAAAAAAGGATACATTAGTTGTTTTAGAATCTACTACTTATCCGGGAACGACGAAAGAGTTGATTATGCCGATTTTGGAGAATGGGACAGGTTTGAAATGTGGAAAGGATTTTTATCTGGCTTTTTCTCCGGAACGGGTCGATCCTGGAAACCTTATCTACAAAACAAAAAATACGCCTAAAGTAGTAGGCGGAATTGGAAAAGATGCGACGGAAGTAGCAGCCGCAATGTACCGGACAGTATTAGAGGGAGATGTATTGGAGGTATCTTCACCAGAAATTGCAGAGATGGAAAAAATTCTGGAAAATACATACAGAAATGTTAATATTGCTTTAGTCAATGAATTATCTATGTTATGTAATAAGATGGAGATAGATGTATGGGAAGTAATTGAGGCGGCAAAAACAAAACCATATGGTTTTCAGGCATTTTATCCGGGACCGGGGCTTGGCGGGCACTGTATTCCACTGGATCCGTATTATTTGTCATGGAAAGCAAGGGAATATGGTTTTCATACCTCTATGATTGAAAGCGCTATGATGATTAATGACAGAATGCCGGAATATTGTGTGGAGCGTGTGGAAAAAATTCTCAACCGTTTTAAGAAGCCGTTATGTGGCTCCCAAATATTAGTTCTTGGAGTGGCATACAAACAGGATATTGATGATTATCGGGAAAGTCCGGCCATTCGTGTGATTAATGAGTTGAAAAAAAATCAGGCGGAGGTGGATTATTTTGATTCATGGATTTCAGAATATAAAGATCATGGTGAATGGCATCGGAGTCTGACAGAGCTAAATGCACAGGTAGTTCAGAGATATGATCTGGTTATGATTACAACTGCGCATACAAATGTAGATTATGAAATGGTACAGAAGAATGCTAAAGCGGTTTTTGATACCAAAAATGTTATGAAACATGTTTTGCAACGGGACAATGTAGAAGTGTTATAAATGATAGAGAAATAAAGAGGGGTATGGTTATGAAATATGCACTAATTGGATGTGGAAGAATTTCTACAAATCATATTAAGGCGGCGGTAAACAATAACTTAAATATTGTTGCTGTGTGCGATATTGACGTACAACATATGGAACAGCTTTTAACGAAACATGATTTGTCCAATAATGAATTTATAGGGCGTTACACAGATTATAAAAAGATGATTGCAGAAAATGATATCGAATTAGTCAGCATTGCTACGGAGAGTGGTTTACATGCTGAAATTGCCTTATATTGTATTACTCACAATATTCATGTAATCATAGAAAAACCGATGGCAATGAGCATGCAAGATGCCAATGAAATTATTGCTTGTTCTAAGGAAAAGGGGATTAAGGTGTGTGTTTGTCATCAGAACAGATTTAATCTTGCTGTTCAGAAAATGAGAAGTGCTTTGGAAAAAGGAAGATTTGGAAGATTGTCGCATGGCTCTATTCATATTCGATGGAATCGGAATCGGGATTATTATATGCAAGCACCATGGAGAGGAACTTGGGAACAGGATGGAGGATGCTTAATGAACCAGTGTATTCATGGAATTGATTTGTTGAGGTGGACATTTGGTGATGAAGTAGAAGAAGTATATGGGCAGATCCGACAACAGTTTCATGATTATTTAGAAACAGAAGATATTGGAATGGCAGTGGTAAAGTTTAAGAATGGTGCTATTGCTACTATTGAAGGTACCACTAATGTGTATCCACAGAATCTAGAAGAGGTTTTATATGTGTTTGGTGAAAAAGGTACTGTTAAAATAGGGGGGGGTTCCACTAATAATATTGATGTATGGGATTTTACAGATGAAGGTGAAGAGGATCAGGGAAATAAAGGTTTTCAAGAGGCAACTAGCAATGTTTATGGTAATGGTCATACCAGTCTTTTTGCAGATATGATAGATGCGATAAAAAATAATCGTAAACCCTATGTGGATGCGGTTGCTGGAAGAAATGCATTGGAGATGGTTTTAGCAATTTATAAGAGTCAGAAAACAGGGAAACCAGTAAAGTTTCCACTTGATGATTTTGCAAGTATAAATATGATGGAAATGTTTTGATTTAAAGAGGGGCAATATGAAATTAAGTGATGTTATATTAGAAAATGATGACTTTCAGTCAGTCGTGGTGAAGAATGAAAGAGAATTTGAAACATTAGCTTTATGTGGAACAGATATTAGTATTCCTTTCTGTACATTTATTGATGATGCTAAATATTTAGATAAAGTTTCTGATTTTGCACATATGATACTGACAACTAAAGAACTGGAAAATCGTGTTGTAGTATTGGGAAAAGGATATGCAGTTAGCATGAATCCGAGATTAGATTACTTTAAATTGCATAACTATTTAGCAGTTAAATCAGATTATAAGAGAAAAGATTATGATACTATTATTTCTCCAACAGCAGAAGTAAGTAGTTTATCTTGTATTTCAAAGAATAATGTGACAATTGGAGAAAATTGTATTATTGAACCTTTTGTAACAATATATTCTAATGTCATTATTGGAGATAATGTTATTATTCGTTCAGGCGCGAGAATAGGTGGAGAGGGATTTGAATACAAAGACTTGAAAACTAGTATATTAGCTGTTAACCACATTGGAGGGGTGATTATAGGAGATAATGTAGAAATTCAAAATAATTCATGTGTTGATAAAGCAATATATCCATGGGATGATACGGTTTTGGGGAGTAATGTTAAAATTGATAATTTGGTACATATTGCGCATGGTGTTAAAATTGGTGATTGCACTATGGTAGTAGCCAATTCTGGTATTGGCGGACGGACAGTTATTGGTGATAATTCGTGGATTGGTTTTTCTTCTACAATAAGAAATGGTATTACTTTGGGAAAAAATGCAAGAGTTAATATGGGGGCTGTTGTAACTAAGGCCGTGATGGAAGGGGAATCTGTTACTGGCAATTTTGCAATTGATCATAAAAAATTTATAGAGAATTTGAAAAGACAAGATGGAAATACAAACGGGAGGATCGGTGAAACCGATAGGAAACGTAAATAAATATGGAAATGTTATACGAAACGAAAGGTGTTAATGCTTTATGGAGGCGAGAATTATGTTAGTTAAATCGTCCACCGTTTATTGGATTAGCGCCGTTGTCAAAAGAGCTGTATACTAGAGGTTATAAAGATATTATTCCTCATACAGGACAGCATTATGACAAAAATATGTCTGATGTATTTTTTGAAGAGTTTGGAATAGATAAACCAGTTGAAAATCTGGGGGAGGATGTGGAAGTCATACGGAAATTATAGCAAGAGCCATGATAGAAGTGGAAAAAGCCTGCATAAAATATAAGCCGTCTCTTGTAATTATTTATGGTGATACAGATACCCATTAGCAGCAGTATTTGTATGTAAAAAATTAATATACCATTGGCACATATAGAAGCAGAACCAAGAGCCTATCATAAAGAAAATCCAGAAGAAATGAACAGAGTGGTAGTTGATCATATTTCGGATATGTGTTTTTGCTCAGACAGGTCATCTGTGGGGAATTTGAACAAATATGAATACTTAAAAGATCATAAAGGGTAATGTGGAGAGGAATTATGGAATTTAGAGATTTAAAGAAACAATATCAGGTGTTAAAAGAAGAGATAGATTCTTCTGTCATGAGGGTGCTACAAAATGCTGATTATATTTCAGGCAGTGAAGTGGTTGAATTAGAGGAAGCCTTGGCAGCGTATGTGGGAGTAAAACATTGCATAACTTGTGGAAATGGAACGGATGCCCTGATGTTATCACTTATGGCGTGGGGGGTTCATGAGGGAGATGCTGTATTTGTACCTGATTTTACTTTTTTTGCATCAGGAGAAGCAGTTGCAGCAGTAGGTGCAGTTCCTGTATTTGTGGATGTAGAACGGAATACATTTAATATTTCTGCAGATGCATTAGAGAAGGCAGTTGAAAGTGTATTAAAAGAGGGAAAATTGATTCCTCGTGCAGTTGTTGTTGTGGATTTGTTTGGTCAACCGGCTAATTATCCGGTGCTTAAGCAGATTACAGAGAAGAATAAGCTTTTAATTTTAGAAGATGGGGCGCAGGGGTTTGGTGCCTCTATACAGGATAAAAAAATATGCAGCTTTGGAGATATATCTACGACATCTTTTTTTCCGGCAAAGCCATTAGGATGTTATGGTGATGGAGGGGCAGTTTTTACAGATAATGATGAGTGGGCAGAAATCATTCATTCTTTAAGGATACATGGGAAGGGAAAAAATAAATATGATAATATACGAATAGGAATGAATTCAAGATTAGATACAATACAAGCGGCTGTTCTTAAGGTAAAATTGAAAGCTTTTGCACAAAGTGAGCTTGAACAGGTGAATCAAGTGGCGAAATGGTATAATGAAATGTTAGAGGGTTTGGTGATAACACCTAAGATAATGGATGGATTTTATTCCAGTTGGGCACAGTATACGATTGTTTGTCAAGATTCGGCACAGCGAGAGAGTTTGCAGAATAGATTAAAGGAAGATAATATTCCAACGATGGTGTATTATGCAAAAGGTATGCATGAACAGAAGGCTTTTGAAAAACAGGAAAGTGATTTAGGTGGGTTTGACAATACCTTATATCTGAAGGACAGGGTGTTGTCGTTACCGATTCATCCATATTTGCAGAAGCGTCAGGTGAAAGAAATTGCTGAGAAGATAGAAAGTTTCCTGTATACTTTAAATAGGTCAAGAGATTGACACAGAAAAATACTTCAGGTCAATTTAGATTATTATTGACCTAACCGTTGATAAAATCTAAAGAATACAAAAGGTATTTACAATGCTTGTTCTATACTTTTGACTTTGTTTTATGAGGAGTTATTAAAGAAAAGCGAGAAGTTTGGAAAATCAGTGATTTAGGGTTTGACATTTAGAAAAGGAGAAAAAAGCATTGGAAAAAAGACGAGTTTTGTTATTAGGGGATATGAATTCAAGATGGACATTTCGATATCTTAAAAAAGTATATTCCGAGAATTTCAAGATAACTATATTGGATTATGCTCCGTTGAGGTTATCATTAGGTGATGTGCATTATGATTTTTGTGAGAAGAATGGGATTCAGGTTATTGCGATTTATAATGATGGAGGCTATTCCAGATGTTTGAAATATGCATCAATTATAAATCAGATGGAGACATTTGATATATGTCATATCATGTTTGTAAGAAGTGAGGCGAGTCTGCTTGTTAGAATGTGTGAGCACAAATTTCATCAAATTATTGCCAATTTTTGGGGGTCAGATTTCTTTAGAACTACTTCGAAGATGGAATTCGAGCAGAAATATCTACTGGATATTGTAGATACAGTTATTGTACCAGTGGAGAGTATGGAAGAGAACATTATCCATAAATATCCAAAGCTTCAGGATAAAATACATACAGTATATTTTGAAAGTCCTATATTGGAGAAGCTACAGGAGAATAATTATGCTGAAGAGGACAATGCAATGCTACCGTTACCAAAGGATAAAGTTGTGATTGCAGTGGGATATAATGGGTTTTCCCAGCAGCAGCATGAATTATTTATTCGAGCTCTAAACGAATGTGACGAAACCATTATAGACAGGGTATTTGTTATTTTTTCTATGACGTATGGATTGTCTGCAGAATATGAAGAAAAGATTTATAAAATGTTAAAGGACGCAAAGTTTAAGTATGTATTAATTAAAGATTACATGACGGATGAGCAGATTATTTTTATGCGTAAACGTATTGATATTTTTGTTAATGCAATTACAACAGATGCATTTAATGCGGCAATTCAGGAAAGTATGCTTTGCCAATCTGTTATTCTGGTTGGAGACTGGTTGTTATACCAGGACTTAGAGGATGAAAAAGCATATTTATGTAAGTTTAGTAATGCGTTGGATTTATCGGAAAAACTTAGTGATGTTATTAAAAATATTGGTGCTTATAAAGAAAAATCAAAGGGGAATAAAGAAATAATAAAGCGAATTCGGAAACGGCGTGGACATGTTGAGGATTGGACAGATTTATATGATAATAATATTCCTGTTCATATACCAGACGGCGAATTTAATGTGTGGGAATATGTTTTAAAACAGGAGAAAAAACAGTCAGAAAGAAAACAATTATATAATGAAATAATGCAAAAATGGCTGGTGAAGAGATTAAATAATATAGAACCAGTTAAGCAATATATGAAAGAACGAAATTATAAGGATGTTGTTATTTATGGAGCCGGAACTTTAGGTAAGATGGTATATGACGAGTTAAGAGATTCCGATGTTGTAATAAAGTTTTGCGATCAGAGTGTGACAGAAACGGATTGGCTGGATAGGGAAATAATGAAGTTATCTGATTTGGAAAATTCCGATTGTGATTGTGTGATTGTAACTCCAGTGCATGTATATAATGGAATCAAAAACAATTTAATAAATATTGGAGTGAAACAGATGGTTTCTCTTGCAGAAATTTTGAACTAATTATAAAGTGTTTATAGAAAGGATTGGGGAATAGATTTATGAAAAAAACAGCAGTAATATTATCTGGTGGATTAGGGACAAGACTTAGACCGTTTACGAATATCATGCCGAAGCCTTTGTTGCCGGTTGGAGAAAAGGCAATATTGGAAATACAGATTGAAACGTTAAAAAAATATGGATTTGAAAGAGTGATTTTAGCGACAAATTATAAATCAGATTACATTCAGAAATTTTTTGGCAGTGGAGAGCAATATGGAATTGAATTAATTATCAGCAGAGAGACACAGGCATTAGGAACAGCAGGACCATTAAAGCTGGTGGAAAAAGAACTGGATGCCCCATTTTTGGTAATGAATGGTGATATTTTAACAGATTTGGATTTTGGTGATTTTTATAATTTTGGCATGGAAAAGGAAAGCCTTTTGACTGTTGCATTGAAGAAGATAATATTACCTTATTCCTTTGGTAATATTGAGTTTACAGGAGAAAAGGTAACCAACATTGTTGAAAAACCAGATTTTATTACATATGCATTAGCTGGAATATATTTTATGAAGCCAGATATTTTGCAGTTGATTCCAGAGGGTGAAAATTACGGAATGGATAAGTTGATTTTAAAGATGTTATCCCAGGATAAGCTGATAACCAAATACGAGATTGATGGATACTGGTTAGATGTGGGAAGAGAAGACGATTATGAGCGTGCACAAAAAATATATGGACAGGTATATGAATAGTTATTGTTCATAGAAAATGTATTTGATTGAGGTGTAAATGTGGAAGATATTTTATTAATCGGGTTTGGCGGACATGCGAGAAGTGTTGTGGATGCAATAGAAGCGCAACAAAAATATAGAATTGTCGGTTTTTCTGATAAAAGTTCTGTGATGCATTATAGAGGATATGGTGTTGTGTGTAATGATGAAGAATTGGAAAGCATGTACGAAAAAGGTGTAAAAAATGCATTTATTACCATAGGCTATATGGGGAACTCAAGTGTAAGAAACCAGTTGTATTACAGATTAAAGGCAATAGGATATAAAATACCTTCAATAATAGATCCATCTGCAATTATAGCAAGTGATGCGCTGTATGGTGAGGGAACCTTTATAGGAAAAAGAGTAGTGATTAATTCCAATGCAGTATTAGGGAAGATGTGTATTGTTAATACAGGTGCAATCATAGAACATGATTGTAACATTGGAGATTTTACACATATTGCAGTTGGAGCGGTTTTGTGCGGTCAGTGTAATGTTGGAAGTGCTTCCTTTGTTGGAGCAAATGCAACGATTATTCAACAAAGAACAATAGGGGATTCTGCTATTATTGGTGCAGGGTGTGTTATAAAACAGAACATAGCAGATAAAACGGTATATAAGAATAATAAATAATAGGTAATTGCGAAACATATACTTTATGTTATGCATATTGTGAATATACAACAACTTTGCTCGGCTAACGTTCCTA
>ULXL01025832.1_pt1 | contig 11188 bp, 7 predicted proteins | sample 1961241 | NCBI WGS metagenome assembly ULXL01 (sample SAMEA4835837, study PRJEB28245) | human gut metagenome | biome: gut microbiome; material: fecal sample | place: Denmark | collected 2008
AGACATTTCACCACCATTATCAAATACATCATTAAAAACAAAAAATCTTTTATTATTGCTTTCTGCCAGACTTTTTGCAAGTGCCAAAGACTTTTCGTTTAATTCCGAAAAAACGCAAAGCTCCGAATTATAATTTAATAAAATCTTTTGATAAGAAAAAATATTTTTGAAGAAAGATAAAACAACACTGAATGTTAATAAGGGCGCCAACACAAAAAGCACCGCAGCAAAAATTGAATATGGCTGGTAAACAAAGCAATTTGTATCTAAATAATCAGTTACAATACTAAACTCACCGTCAACTATAAACAACCTAATTGTATTGTGAACCGATAAAAGACAAATTTTAATAACACCTAATATATTATTGTCAAACACCTGACTATAGATAGGTAAAAAAACAATTACTGCTGAAAGGAAAACAGTTATTGCTGCACAATAAAACGAATTATTGATTCCGTTACTTTTATTGTGAATCTTAATTGATAAAGCAATTCCAACAATAAAAACAGCTATTGAAATAAAAAAACAAATGTTAAATATCATAATTAGCCTCTAATGAATATTTTAATATATATATTAGAATATTACTAAAAATACAGTCTGATTTACAATATAATCGTGGCAACGGACTGATTATGCGGTGTAAAAAGCTTTGTTTTTGTATATAAATATGATATAATATAGAATATCATTATATTTACTGATTTATGGGGATAGTATGATTAATATTGTAATTTGTGATGATAATCTATCTTATCACGAAATTTTAACTTTCAAAATTCAACAATGCATACAAAAATATTTTTGTATGGAATGTTTTATTAAGTGCTATAGCAATCTTGATGATTTAATGATTCATCTTGAAAACAATAAAACGGATATTGTTTTTTTGGACATAATGGTAAATGATATAAATTCAATGGATTGGTCAATTGAAAACATCAAGAACAAATATACACAAATTATTTTTATGACCTCGTTCCCTCAGTGCGCCTATAACATTTCGGAAACCAATTGCTGTTATTTCCTTGTTAAATCTCGAATGACAGATGAAAGTTTTGTGAGGGCAATAAAGCGTGCCTTGCGTAACACGACAAAAAAAGACCCCAATCTAACAACAGTTAGATTGGGAAGCAAAAGAGTTACCATTAATTCCCAAGAAATTCTTTACATAGAAACATTTGACAATAATATTACATTGCATTTTAAGGATAATGATAATATTACTATTTATTCAAGCTTAAGGGATTATTCCGAAAGGCTTCCTGCAAGCTTTTTAAGGTGCCACAAAAGCTATATGATTAATATGAATCACATCACCGGCTATGAACCGCACAAATTTACTATTGTTTCAGGAGAAACAATACCAATTCCTCCAAAGAAATACAAACAGATTATAAAAATCTATGAAAACTATTTGTTAAATATTTGAGTTCGGAGTAACTATGGTTATCGTTAAATTGAATGAATTTTTTCCTTGGACTTGGATTCTTCATATTGTTAGAGCTTTGCTAACATTCAATATTGTTCACACTGTTTTGAAAGATAAATACAACACACTTATTACATTTCTTTCGCTTGTGGGATCAAGCATGCTGTTTTCTTACATAACGCTTCAATTTGCAACACAAAATAATGAATATGTAATAATGTTATTATATTATTCCTTACAGTTTGCAATATGCTTGATTGTTTGCACAGGAAAGCTTTTTCCTAAGATTTTTTCGATAATCTTTTCCCTTTGTTCTTATATTATTGGTTCTCTTGTTTATGAACTTTTGAGAGGTTTGTTTTTCGGATTTGACCTAAGCAATGCTCTTTCTTACGAAATCAGCCTGGTTGATTTTATTTTATTTTCATTAACCATTTTTTCTGTTCATTTTATATTCATTACAATTATTAAACTTATCCAAACAAAAACAACAGAATCTTTTTCATACAAAGCGAAACTTTGTCTTTTCTATTTTTTTCCTATTACTCATATTTTTTCAATTTATCAATCATTTGCAGCATTCGGACTCTCCGACTCTATGTTAAACAGCCACGCTAAAACATCTGCTGAAATTATGATTGTTATTTTTGCGATAATCTGCTTAATTTTTGACTTTTCTATAATTTTCATAGTTGATCATATAGAAAAGGTTGAAGAAAAAAACATTCAAATTGAAAAAGAACTTCTTAAAAACAAACTTGATTACCAGCAGATGATGATGCTAAAAGACGAAAAGCAAGAGTTTCGAAAAATCAAGCATGATTTAGCAAACATAATAACAACTGCAAAAGGCTTCATTGAAATAGGAAAGCCTGAAAAGGCAATTGCTATTTTGAATGATACAACAGAGGATCTAACGGGAATCTCCGGCTTTACAATTTGTTCAAATGAAACCATAAACACTATAATCTATATGAAAATGCGTCAGGCAGAGAAAAACAAAATCTTGCTTAATACCGAAATTTCTGAAAATTTTTCCGTTTTGCCTGATGATTATGATTTATGCAGGCTTTTAGGCAACATAATAGACAATGCTTTAAATGCAGTTTATTCTCTTGAAGAAAACAGAGTATGTAAAATTAACATTGAAATAAACAGTAAACAAATTTTAATAAAAAGCCAAAACCGATTCAAAGAAAATACAAAAAGCAAGGTAAAATCTAAAGAACACGGAAACGGTATTGGTATTATAAAGGAAACAGTTTCACGATACGGCGGAGAATTTGTTTCATGGCAGGAAAATGATATTTGGTTTACAGAAACATACCTGCAAAACAAAAAAGCCTCAAACAACACCACTTCTCCGAATTTTGACTTAACCACAAGATTTTTTTAAATCTATAAACAAACCTTAATTCAAACCAAATTAAGACGGAATCAATACAAAATTGACACCGTCTTTTTTTGTGCAACATTTCAGATATGTTACGGAAAAAGTACAAGGAGTGATGCATATAATTTAGCGGTGATGAAAATGTTTTCTGCTATTATTTCTTTTTTGAGTGCAAATCTTCTTTATTTCATACTGCACATCAACAATGCATCAAGCTTTCCGAAGCCTCTTTCAAAAAAGGAAGAGGCACAGGCGATTGAAAGAATGAAAAACGGCGACCCGGACGCACGCTCGCTTCTGATTGAGCGCAATCTGCGCCTTGTGAGCCACATTGTTAAAAAATACTATTCAAAAACAAATGACACGGACGACTTAATTTCCATAGGAACAATCGGTCTTATTAAGGCTATTGACAGCTTTGACGCAGACAAAAGCATACGCCTTGCAACCTATGCAGGCAGGTGCATTGAGAATGAAATTCTTATGCATTTCAGAAACATACGAAAAAACTCCGGAGATGTTTATCTTAACGATTCGCTTGAAAACGACAAGGACGGAAATCCTTTGACTATTCAAGACACCATAAGCGACAACAGGGACCTTGCGGAAGACCTTGAAAAGAAGGTGCGCTGGGAAAAGGTTTCAAAGATTATTGAAAATCTTGAGGATGAAAGAGAAAAGGAAATCATTATCCTCCGCTATGGGCTTGATAACAGCGAGCCGCTTACTCAAAGAGAGGTTGCGCAGCGACTTAACATTAGCAGAAGCTATGTTTCTCGAATAGAAAAGAAAGTGCTTAACGACATCAAAAACAAGGTTGAGCCGTAAAGCACTTAATTTTATAACGCTATTCTAAAATCGGGCTCTCCTATCAGCAGAACACCGGGAGCAACATATTTTATGAGAAGCCTTTCAATTTTTTCGAGAAGCGGAAATCCCGAAAAATTCATATAATGTGCCCTTAACAAGCATAAAGCTGTTTACACCGAGGTTATCCCTTTCGCACCTTTCAAGAAAATCATAGACTGCCTTTGGATTAATTCCGTTTTCAGCGCAATCGCCGTTTTTGAGCATAACAAAACCTGCTTTCCGTGCTAAAAAGCCACGCAACTGTATAATAGCATAATACACATATAAAAGCAAATTTTGACTAAAAATACAGAGCCTTCACATTTTTTGTTTGTGAAAGCTCTGCTTTTTTATTATTAACTTATTGAAAACTCAAAGGTTTTGCTTTCTCCTGCCTTAAATTCGGCTTCTACGCTTTCACCGGAAGGTCCGCAGGAAACGATAATTGTTTGGTCTGTGTCGGAGCTTATAACGGCAACAGCGGTTTTGGAATTAACATCCCATTCAAGACTTTCAACCGTTGCCCTTGTTCTTGCTTTTATACCGGTTACAGAGCCCTTATCAAAGCCCGTTTTCAAAAGGGCGGGAAGAAGCTCTATTTCGCCCGTGCTTGAATAAACGAGGCTTTCATTTATTATGCCGAGATAACCTATTGCAAAGTCGGTGCAATAGCAGCTGCTTCTGTCATAATCGTGATTTGTCATAAGCGAATCATAGCGGATTTTATGATTCATAAGCTTTGTTAAGGCATCTGTTAAGCTATCTCTATCCTTCAATCTTGCGGCAATAAGAGAGCGATGAACAAGGGCGTGGCTTGCCTCATTTTCGCTTTCTCTGTTTTCAATTGCCTGAACACAGGCCTTTGCCAGCTCCTCATTCTCCTGAGTTTCAAACAACGGCCACACGCAATAAAGGTGGCTTAAATGCCTGTGCTCGTTATTCTCTTCAAGTGTTGCTGCCGCCCATTCCTTTAATGCACCTGTTTCATCATAAAGATACGGCGGAAGCTTATCTATTATATACTGCCATTTTGAAGAATCAGCCTCGGGAGAAACATCGCCCAACACATCAATAAGCATATTAAGATTATCACGGCAGGCGGCAATATCTATTGCGCAGTTTGCGTCTGAAGGACTTGGATAATTTGACGGGTTATTTTCCGGGGAATAGCTTGGAAGAATACAATAGGATTCTCCGTCTTTAAGCTCTGTTTTACCCTTTTCATAATGCATTTTGCCGTTTGAATCGGTATAATATTCAGCAGTCATAAGCTGCTCCCAATAATTTGCAGATTTAATAAGAAGCGGTAAAAGAATATCCTCTTCAAGACGGAGATAGCCTCTGCCTTTTATCTGTTCAATCTGCTCATCGGATAAATCCTCCTCAACGGGAGAAAGAACGGATTTAAGACTGCTTAAATCAAATTCATCGCTGAGCGGAATTTCCATATTTCCATAGGTTTGGAGAGTTTCATAAATGGGACGAATCATCCAAGATGTGCCAGCATTCCAATATCTAAATGGATACGGATAGCAGGTTTCAGTTATAACCGCCTTGTCTCCATCTGTGTTTACAGGCGCCTGAATAGCATCTGTGTAGCCGTGGGTTGCAAATGCGTTTTCCTCCCAATCGGGAAGCTGACGGAGAATGAAATAAACATATCCAACGGGAGCCGAGGAAATGTTGCCTGTTGTCAGCGAGGAGGTTTGAAGATTAACATTAGCGTCCATTGTGTACTTACTGCCCCATCCTGTGTTCCATTCACCTGTCCACATTCCGTAAAGACGACTTGTTGACCTTGAACAGCAGCAAAGATAAGCATATCTGCCTGCATAATATGTTCTTTGCGCAAGAGCAGAGTTTATTTCCTTTTTGCCCTTTTGCGCTTTTAGCAGGCTTTCGTTTGACTCTGTGCTGTTTTCAAGATTGAGTGTTACCGCATCAAACTGCGGCTGATAAATTTCAAGATGGTTTTGAAGTGCAAGGTCATAATTAAACGAGCCGTTTTCGGTATATTTATCCGCAACCGCTTTCGCATCTTCATATAAAGAATTAACAAGATCATAGCTGCTTTGATTTTCAAAATCAGAATATGAACCCATATTATATGTTCTGTCTGAAACGGTTATAAGATAAACATTTTCGGCACCTGAAATCTCAACTCCGCAGTTTTCTCCGCTAAACTGGGCTTCCTCTGTTTGCTTTTCAAGGGCAACCTTTTTATTTAAGCCGTCGGAAACAATATATGTCAGCGTTGAATACCCTCCGTTTTTAAGCTCGCTGCCTTCATAATCCGGATAATGCGCAACGATAGAAAGAAAATCTGCATTATCCCCTGTTATCTTTTTATATTTTAAATTTACCTCATCGCTTTCTCCGAAATTAGCAAGAGTTGAAATATCATCATAGGAAAGGGTTATATTGATATTTTCGCCCTTATCGGAGGAGGAAATCTTTGTTATAACAGCTCCGTCTGCCATTGAAGTAAATGATTTTCTTTCCCACACGCCGTTTTTATCAGAATACCGAACTCCAACCTGTGAGGTTTCATAATCTGTATATCTTATGTAAACCGACATACCCTTGCCGGAGCCATCAATTCTTAACTGACCGCCCGGATGATAGCGATAAACATCATCATAGCTTGCATTATCAACAATATCCTCGCCTTTTACTATTGCTTGCTTAACTGCTTCAAGCTCATTATAGGTTTCGGGGCAGGTGCGCTGATTTTGATTGGGCAAAATAAAGTGCATATTTTGGAAAATGAAGGTATCCGAATAAGGCGATCCGCTTTCAACAAATCCCTGCAATCCGTTTCCCGAAACCATACCCTGACGCCATTTACTGTTTTTATTTGTTTTGTTTGCTTTTAGCTCTGTATAATCCCTACTGTATGATATTTTACTCATATCGGTAAAAATCTCCTCCAAATTAAGTGTGTCTTTTTCTGCATAGCAGGAGGAAAAGGAAAAAACGAGCACGCCGCAAAGGCAGGCACATAATAATTTTTTCAAGGATTTTTTCATCAACTTAATTACCTTTCAATAAGATAAAGTTATTATAGCAAAATAAAAGCCATATATCAAGCGATACATGGCTTCAACTCTATTCACTCTCTTTTAAAAACATTTCCGCCTGAGCAATCAATGGCAACCGTTAGCGGAAAGCTATTGAACATAAGCTCTTTAACAGATTCACACCCAAGATCTTCATAGGCTATAACATCACATTGATTTATACATTTTGAAGCGAGCGCACCCGCACCGCCGATGGCGCAAAGATAAACGGCATTATTTCTTTTAATTGCTTCGCACACCTCTTCATTTCTTTCGCCCTTGCCTATCATTGCACAAACGCCCTTATCGAGCAAAAGCGGAGCAAAAACATCCATTCTGCTTGATGTTGTTGGTCCGCAGGCGCCAACTGCAAGTCCCTCGGGAGCAGGGGTTGGACCTGCATAATATATAACCGCATCCTTTAAATCATAAGGAAGCGCTTCTCCACTGTTTAATGCGCTTACAATTCTTTTGTGTGCTGCATCACGGGAGGTGTAAACCTTTCCCGAAAGAACAACCCTGTCGCCCGCTTTAAGCCTTGGTGCATATTCTCTTAACTGATTTGTGTTTAAAATATATTCCATAGTTAATTACCGCCGCCCAACTGCTTTTTAAGTGCTTCATTTTCTTCTTCAAGTGCTTGAAGAACGGCTATATTTCTATTTAACTCTCTGTTTGCTTCCTTTAACTGAAAATCAAGATTAGAATTAATTATTTCAAGCCGCTGACACTCAAAATTAACATCTTCAAGAGCAGCCATAAGGCGAGAAATCTGCTCTTTGAGCTTTGTAATATCTTCTTTACTGTTCATAGCCGCTCCTCCCTTTTCTTCAAACATTAAAGCACAAAAGAGGCTGCAATGCAACCTCTTTTAATTACATTATGAATCTATATCCGTATCCTTTTCAATATAGCACTTGCCAAACCAATTTAATTCTGCCGTGTATGACTCCTCAAGAGCCTCTGTTGCGGATTTTGAATCCTGGGACGCAAGGTTTGTTTGAGCAACTGCCTTCCAAATAGGAGTGCCTGTTGACTTAACGAAATACATAATATGATAGCCGTATTCGGTTTGAACAATTGCCAAATCTCCGCTTTGACGGCTTGAATCAAAACACCATGATTCAAACGGTGTTACCATTTGACCGGGCACAACATTCTCATAAAGTCCGCCGTTATCGGCTGAGCCTGTGTCTGAGGTGTAGGTGCCGGCAAGAGCTGCGAAGCTATCCTCTGTTTTATCGCCGGAGTTAAACTCATTAACAACCTCCTGAGCTTTATCATAGGCAGCCTTCCATTGCTCTGAGGTTGCATCTATTGCTTCTGTATCCTCTTCTGTTTCGGGAGCTATAAGGATATGACGAACATTAACAGTTTGAGCCTCTGCAAGAGAAACAGGAGAAAGCACATAAACAACTGAGGTTGAATACTGATAAATATCTCCTGCCTTACGGTCTGTGCTGAAAAGCCAATCAAGTCCGGGATATTCTAATTCCTCATCATCCGAATGCTCTTCGCCTTCTTCGTGATCGTGATTTGCTGTTGCAATTGCATATCCGCCTGCCGATTCAAGAGCAGCCTTTGTTGCATAAAGCTTTGTTGAAGCCTCATCCTGCGAATAAATGCCCTTATACGCATCCTCTGCATACTGCTCGGCAAGAGCGGTAAAGTTTGAGCCGTTTGATTTAAGAGCGTTCTTAAATTCAACTGCCTCATCCTCGTTTGCACATTCAAAAATTCTGAATGAAACTGCATTCATTTCATCCGGATTTTCCTCTTGATATTTAATATAATCATCGTCAGTATATTCTTTTTCGGCAAGCTGACTGCTCAATTCCTCTTGATAATTTTGAGCAATATAAGCTCTTGTTGCTTCTTGGCGGAATACCTTTTCGGTTACACCTCTGCCCATTGCCTGAACAAGATAGCCCGAAACAGTGTAGCCATAGCCGTTTGCGGTTTCCTTATAGTTTTGAATTGTTTCATCAAGCTCCGACTGCTGCTCTTCTGTTATTTCAGGCTCCTCGCCGCCGTTTGCCTTAACCGCTTCATTATAGTATGTATAAACACTTTCAATTGAATCAACAACCTGATCGTAAAGGTAATCAAGCCATGTTACTGTTTCATCATCTTCATTAGTTGTTGTTTGCTTTGAAAGAGGCTTATCAAAATCAACATTAAGATTTGCCTGTGCAGGATCAATTCCGTACTGCTCATAGGATTGCTTTGTTTGAACAAGCTGATTATATGTTGTTGCAAAATAATAGTTGAATGTTGAAACGGGGATTCTGATTTTATCGCCGTTATCACTCTTAACGGTTACGGCGGTTATTCCGGTTGTCCATTGAAGAGTTGAATGAATAAAGCCCTTACGAACTGCTCCCGTTCCTACATAAGCGGCAAGCAATGCAACAACAATAACAACCGCAACAACGGATTTTATTGTTTTTGCACTGTTTGAAGCAATGCCTGTTTTTTTACCGTTAAGACTTGCAAGCTTATTTTTGGCGACTGTTAATTTCTTTTCGAGAGTCTTTTTTTCTTTTTCGTCTGTTGCTTCATTCAGCTTTGCACGCAAATCCTTGATTTCATCTTCAAGCTTTTGCCTTTTTTCAGCGGTTTTCTTCGCCTTCTTTTCAGCGCTTTTAGCCTTGCTTTCGGCTTTTTTTGCCGACTTATCGTCATTTGCGCTGTCAGAAATTGAGCCTCCGCTCAAAATATCTTCATTTAAATCTTTTTTAGCCATATTTCCATCCTGCCTAATTAAGTAAATTATTATATATCATTTTACACTAAAACAAATGATATTACAAGTAAAATTTTTATCAATATGATGTTTTAGCGGTATAAATCTTTTCGTCGCCCGGTTTTGCAACATGAACATTTTTCATTCCGGCTCTTTCTTTTGACGGATAATTCTTTATTTCTTCGTTATTTCTTTCGCTTACCAAATCCGTTTGAGCATTATAATAATACTCCGGACCTGCATAAATAAAATACATAATATGATAGCCGTATTCACTCTTAACGATATCAACATCTCCGTACTTACGCGAAGGATCAACCGCCCAATTTTCAAACTCCGAAACCATTTCTCCGAGATGGGTGCCCTCATAGCCGCCGCCGTAAAGACCGCTTGAACCGGCAGAGGTTGATTCGGTATCCTCGCTGTATTCCTCGGCAAGCTCTGCAAAGGCAAGCTCTGTTTTTTCGCCCTTATTATATTCATCAACTATCGCTTCTGCTTCGCTGAGTGCATTTGCCCACTGCTCGTCTGTATAAGTCGTGTTTGTTGAAGAGGTGCTTTCCTCCCCTTCGTCGGCGGGAGTGATAAGGATATGCCTTACGGAATAAACCTGCGTGTCATCAAGAACGGGCTGTGCGGTTTTAAGAATTATATAAATAATACCGTAATCCTCGCTTGCAAAATAATTTAACGAATTAACGGGGGTTGCCTCATCAAAAAGCCAGCTTGCAATTTCCTCGTCAAAATAGCTTTCAACATTTGTTCTCGTTTCGGTTGATTCGATGGAGTCAAGCAGAGTTTGAACCGCCTCCTCCTTAGTTTCAAAATAACCTGAGGAAACATACTGCTCAATAAGGCTTTCGGAAGCCTCAGGCATAATTGCCTTCATTGATTCAATATCTGTTATTTTAGACATATAGCTTTTAGCATTTTCAATGCTTTTTGCCTTTGTGTCGTCATCGGTTGTGTCAAATTCAAGCTCAATTAAGGCAATTGAGCAGGACTGATATTTACTGCTGTTTTTATCAAAATAAGCACTGATTTCATCATCGCTCGGTCTGTCCTCAATTGTTGAGCGGTTATTATAATTATTTGCGATAAAATACTGTTCAAGGAATTTTCTTAATGTTTCAAGGCCGCAGTTTTCTCCGAAATTATCGTTTACATATTCGTTTACACTTTTATTCTCGGAGCTTGCCTGCTCCTTGATTGATTCAAGCTGGCTTTCTATTTGCTCCTGCTGCTCATCTGTTAAGGTTATGCCTGCTTCAAGACCTTTTTCGTAATTCATTGTGTAATTGGTTAAGCGCTGCAAGGTGAGCTTGCGGAAGTAATCCTCCCACGAAAGCTCATTGCCCTCTTCATCTGTTGTGAACTGTGCGCCGAAATCCTTTGTTGTGTCTAAATCATAATATCCGTAAGCGGCATAATAGGTGTACTCATAAACGATACTGTCATAATAATAGTTATACAATCCAACCGAAACATTGGTGTTGCCTACTGTTACGGCAACATTGCCGGGATTCATTTTTTCATTGCTGTTGGGCACCGTATAATAACGCACGCCGAGAACCGCTATTATCGCAATAACAATAACAGCAATTATTGAAGAAAGAATAACAGATACCTTTTCTTTTTTTATAACGATATCTTTTGATGAAGCCTGATTTTCCTGCGGTTCGGCGGGCTCGGGAGCATAATACTGC
>ULXL01083876.1_pt1 | contig 11177 bp, 10 predicted proteins | sample 1961241 | NCBI WGS metagenome assembly ULXL01 (sample SAMEA4835837, study PRJEB28245) | human gut metagenome | biome: gut microbiome; material: fecal sample | place: Denmark | collected 2008
CTGATGGCGTTCTGCGACGCGGCGCTCAAGAAGTATCCCGAGATGGACGCAGATAACCTCTTTGAGACCGGCGGCTCCTACGGCGGCTTCATGACCAACTGGATCATCGGCCACACCGACCGCTTCCGCGCCTGCGCCAGCCAGCGCTCCATATCAAACTGGACGAGCTTTTACGGCGTATCCGATATCGGCCCCGACTTCTCCGAGGATCAGTGCGGCGCGTCCCTCTGGCCGGACGCGGAGAAATTCTGGCAGCACAGCCCGATGAAATATGCCGACAAAGTCAAAACACCCACGCTCTTCATCCACTCGCTGGAGGATTACCGCTGCCCCGTCGATCAGGGGTATCAGATGTACTCCGCGCTCGCGGCGCACGGCGTGGAGAGCCGCCTTGTTCTCTTCCGCGGCGAGAACCACGAGCTTTCCCGCAGCGGCAAGCCGAAGCACCGGCTCCGCCGTCTGAACGAAATCACCGGCTGGTTTGACGCCCATCGGGGATAATGCCCTCTCCGCAGCGGAGAGTCCGCCCCTGTTAGGGGTTTCCGATAACTTGCTTGCCTCCCCTGACAGGGGCGGTGGATTTTGCCGCAGGCAAAAGACGGAGGGGTTTCCCTTTTAGGCGGGCGGGGCAGAGCCCCACCCCTACAAGAATATCTGAATTGTGCCCGTAGGGGCGGGGCTCTGCTCCGCCCAAAGTACAAAAAGCTAAAAAAGCCGATGACTCAAACGAGCCACCGGCTTTTCATATGGATGGGAAAGTATTACTTTTTCTTTCTCCGCCGGAAGGCGATACCGGCGCCGATACCGACAGCCACACCGGCCAGACCGACCGGGAGGAGTATCCGCCACACGCTGCCCGTCGAAGCCGGTTCGGTCGGCTCGGCAGCGGGTTTCGCGGTGGGTCCGGGCGTGGCGGTGGGGGCAGGGGAGGGGCTTGCCTCAACTTCCGCAGCGGGGATCGCTTCCGTCTCGGTGCAGCCGCAGACCGTGCAGACGCGCTCCTGCTCGCCTTCCTCGCTTTCCGTCGGCTCCTGCGTGACGGTCCAGTCTCCAAAGGCATGCGCGCCGGTTTCCGTGAGGAGCTTGCCGCAGCGGGAATATTTCTGCGTGTGCTCCGTCTCGGTGACGGTCCATTCCGGCACGCATCCGTCTATATGGTTCGAGCGGTCGATATCGCCGTATCTCTCGCCGCAGACCTCGCACTTTGCCCGCCGGAGGCAGGTCGCCGTGCCGCCGGTATGTCCCGCGGCGGGGATCGCCGTGCCGGAACTCAGCAGAGCATCGCAGTCCTTGCAGTATGTATCGCCGGTATAGCCGTCCTGCGCGCAGGTCGCTTCCACTGCGTCGCGCACCTCCGTGCCGCCGGAATGCCCCGTGGCGGGGATCACCGTGCCGGAGGTCAGCAGGGCATCGCAGTCCTTGCAGTATGTATCGCCGGTATAGCCCGCTGTCGTGCAGGTCGCTTCCACCGCGCCGCGGATCTCTTCGTTGCCGGTGTGGTTGTTGGGGTCAAAATTGCCCCACTCGTATACATACGTCTCCGTTCCCTTGTAGTAGCAGGTGCCGCAGTTCTTGTAGTACACAGGCTTAGAGACGCAGGTGGCCGGAGACGCAAGGTACATATTGCCCTCCGAGAACCAATGCGTGCTCTTCGCGGTTTTCCCTTCGGTGCAGTAGAGGCAGCGAACCCAGTGGTATTCGGCGTCTCTTCCTACGTCCGTGTCAGAGCGCCAGTCCCAGCGCGCAGGAAAAGTATGATCGGTATGGAAGTACGTTCCGCCGCAAACGGCGCAAGTGCCGTATGTGCCGTAGTGCGCAGTGCTGCTGTTGCAGTTTCCCGTTTCAACCGCGCCGCAGCCATCGCGCTGGCAGGTGCGGGTGTGGGTGTTGTCGCCGTTGGACTGCCAATCGCCCCAGATGTGGCCGAGAATGCCGTATTCGCCGCCGCATTTCTCGCAGGTTTTGCCTGTGGTGCAGGTGGGCGTTTCGGTTCCGCCAGTATGTTTAAATATACCACCATTATCAGTAGAACCGCCCGAGCACTGCTGTCCATTCCCGCAAGTTAGACATTTAATAGTTGCCCAATGGAGCACTGGGTCAGGCGTACTGCTGATAGGGGTGGGAATGAACCCTATGACCTGGAAATTTTTAAACGCTCCGCATCCGTAGCACCAGGTACTAATCACCGTCGATGACGTATCGTCCGCCGCCGCCGACGGCGTCATCCCCGGCAGAAGATTCAGCAGCAGCACGGCGGTAAGGATCCCGATCCAGAATTTCTTCTTCATCCTCATACCCTCCTTGAGATAATATATTTCTATCCACTCTGGCATACACACCAAAAGTATAACATGCCGCGGAGAGAAACGCAACAGCAAAAAAACAGCCGTCCCATACGAGACGACTGTTTTTGCTGGTGCGCGAGGGGGACTTGCCCGCCGTGCGCGGCGGCGGGTCGCGGCTCTGGAGCGCCCCCGGCGCTCCATTCACTCCCGCTCCCGTTCAAGTCCCCGGATACAAAAAGAAAAATGACCGCCCGTAGGCGGTCATTTCCTTTTTGGTGCGCGAGGGGGGACTTGAACCCCCATGTCCGGAATGGACACTAGAACCTGAATCACCGACAAAGGTTTTCGCGCTGATTCCACCGTCCAAATTGTACCTCAATCCCAGATAATCCCGGTAGTTTTGAGGCCTTCTACCGTGTTCGACACGGTAAAACGGAACCCAATTTCATTCGATATTTCAAAAGTGTTAGAAAAGCCTGCTCGTCGGGCAAGCACTTTTTATAGATGACAGAGGACACTTCCGTTCTCCCCTCATACCCCACAAGGGGGAGAAGTTCAACATATCAGACCACAATTTCATACCGTGATCCAGGGCTGCTTGCTGATGTAAGGAGCTCTGGATTGCTATGTCCAAAGCCGCCCTGACCACATTTGTGCCGGAGCGGCTTTTGCGTTTCATAATGATACGGATTGATTAAGAACGGTTTACGCTGCAATAATTAGCTTGACAAGCTAATTATTGCAGCGTAAAATACACATAGCGTGGACTTCTGGGGCTAGTTGTAAATTTATTGGTAATTACTTCGCCTAAAAAAGGGGGCAGGTCAACACTGGACTATATCACGTCTTACTTTGCCCCAAGGTGAATATAATATAGTATTATGCTTGAGGGAGGAGCCTATAGTGAGCAAATACATTGTTCGGGCAGATTTTTATCCTAATGGTGCAATCATACCTTTGGGTATCACAGATGAGCATGGCAGTACACTTTATATTGATAAAGTCATCCGGTCAGAAAGGTTAACTAATTATCCTAGTTCACTTCAGTTTGATTGTATAGCAAAGGATAAAGAAGTGGTACTGAAACTAAATGAATACAACTGGGAGCTTGTAGAATAAGTCTATAATAATGCAGATCGATAGATTAAGTTATCGATCTGCATTTTCAGTAAACTATCTAACTTAATAGCTCTTGCTGACTTGCTTTTAAAGTTTCTCTTTCTGAAAAACCGCAAAGACTACACAATCTTGAACGCAAAGAATAGTCGCACCTATTGAAGCTAAGATATTGTCCTACAATAGAGTCAAGTATCCGTGATGCAAACTTTTCATTTGAATCATCAAATTCTTTTTTTAGATGCTTGATTTCTGCGAAGTTTACCTTCTTGAGGCAGTTCAGTTTCAAGTCTAAAAGAATCAGCTTTGAAGAAATAGATGGATCATTCTCAAAAGTTTTTTCTGCTGCGGATAATAAGTAGGGGCTATCTATCGAAGATGCAATTTGATGTATCATCCCTCTTGCCATACTTGAAATTAGGATGCCGACAAAGTGACGTGTCGCTAAAACTATTTCATCTTTGCTGTAACGCTTAACTTGTTTTTCAGCTCTTTCCATGGCGAATTCAACCAATGCTTGCTCTAAATAACCCATGGTACTAATAATAGCTTGAACAGATCGCATACCAAGTTTATGAATCTCAGTAATGATATCTATTTTATCTGTGCCTTTTATTTCACCAGGATAGTTTTTTAGTATTTCACCCAATACTTCAATTGTTTTTAAAGCAGAAACGATAGAGATGATATCTTTTTCCTTGTCTGAAAGATCTTCATCAATATCGTCAATAACATTTTCTCCTTCAGAAGCTATTCCATCATTTATTCCGGCCTTGTCAAGTTCAACTAGGGCTCGGCTCCTGTTGCGGTCAATGGTTTCATTCCCTCCAATTTGTTTCGGAACAAGTGTGTCAATGACATCTTGAATCTTCTCAAACACCAGGTTTTCTTTGACAAAATCAAACTCGGAATACGACTCTAACGTTCCATATGCACTTAGAAGTACATCGTCAATAATGTCTCTATTATTTGCGAAATGGCAAACAAATACAATTACATTTCCATATGTCTCAATGTAGAGTTTTTCACTCATATGTGCAAGAATGCCTTTAACATCTGTCTCACCAGCATGGAATGCTATGTACTTTCCAGCAAAATAATAGAAAATATACGGGTATTTGAATTTATAGACCTCTCCCTGACTATTGTCTTTGCATATAATGTTTGCCGTTGTCATCTTCTCCAATAATTCTTTTGTAGATATTGGTAAAAGATATTCTTCACTAACGCTTTGAACGTTTGCTGCTAATTCGGCTTCATTAAAGTGTGCGATTTTATTTGACAGCATTTGATATGCCATGTGTGACAATACAGTAGAATCTATGTTGAATGCGCCTGAAGCAATGTAGTCAGGCGATACCTTAGAGAGATTACTTAGGATTAAGGATTCGTATAATTGACCATATTTACTGCCAGCTAAATTATTTTGTGTTGCATCGATATTCTGTAGTGCCCCTATAAGGAAAATGGGCATGGCAGGTATAAAAGCAGCACCATTTCCTAAGAGTGTGTCTATTTGCGCCCTGCCCTTCTCAATCCTATCGTTTAAGACATCTTCTGGTAGATCATCCGCTCCCAAATTATACCATTTGCAAATCAATTCATATCTTTTTTTATTTCCTAACGGAAGCAGCTCATAGTAAAACCATGAATCTTCATCTCGTAACGCCTGAGTAGGAAAAACACTTGTAATTTCAATTCCCGAAGAAATAAGAAGTACAACATGATCAAAGTGTATACAAAGGTAATTAAAAATTAGCTCTCTTCTTTTAAAGTTAATTTGGTCAAAATCATCGACGATTACAGCTTTTTTTTCTTTGGGAAGTTGTCTAAATTCCTCGATAAGATCAGGTGAATACTGGGTAGCGAAAACATTTTCTATTGTTTGCTGTATCTTTGATTCACTTGATGGATGAAATTGGCTTCCGTTTAATAGAATACAGCTAGTATTGCTATATTTTTCTTGTAAAAAGAGCATTTTTGCTAATGCTGTTTTTCCAGAAACTGGCGCTCCAACAATAATAGTTACATTGTTATCTGTGATTTCATTCGGCAACCCCACCCGAATTGTTTTCATACGCTCGTTTTTAAAATCCACCTTATTAAGATCAGGCCATACAAACAAATCGGTGAGGGAGACGTCTTCCTTACTGAAATGATTTACTGCAATTCCAAGATCATTGGCACCATTTATGGTGTCTTCGTTTGGATAAAAAACTGTTTGCAAGGAAGAAGTGTTTTTATGGTATTGATTGTTAGTTTCAGAAGATCTCCGATAAAGCCCGTTCTCCCACACAAAATCTATTAATTTGTAGTTTTGAAATGAATTGTCAAAACAGATTATTGAAAATGCGCTTTCATCATTTTCGGTGTTTTGTAGCTCTTTTCCGTGATTGCAGAAGACTGAAAAGGACTCTCCCGTCTGTTGATATTTATCTCTGCAATGTTCATGACCTAACAAAACCATATCAGCGTTTTTCCTAATATGGTCGATGAATGCCATCTTATAGTCCGGATTCCACCAGCTGCTCGGGTGATGAAGCATATAGAATACTATCTTGTATTCACAAGGCTTTATTTCTTCAAACAAAGGACAAGGCATTACAAGCGTGCCGGGAGTCTCATGAATGGCAGACATCCATGCTGTGTTGCTCAGAAGGAAAAGAATTCTGTCTTCTCCAACTGCTATTTCCTTATACGGCAATACATGATCCTTATCCATATTATAGCTTTTTGCAAAATTTCTGTACTCTTCTTGGACGCAAAGGGCACCAGAATAATAAGTATTATCTATACTTTCCGGTTTAGGTGAACTAATAAGTGTCTTGCGAATTGAGTTATCCTTATCAAAGTCACAGTCATGGTTTCCGGGTACAGAAACTACAACCACAGAGGATTTTGTCTGTGCCTCAATGTATTCTTTTATCTCGTCAATCATAGCTTTTGCTAAAGCATATTGACCATCTTTACCAGAGTAAGCTATGTCACCAGAGATTGCGATTGCGACAATCCCTTCGCCTGGCAGTGCACTAACACAAGCCTGTTTAATTCTATCTATCCTATTTAGAATGAGATCTGAAGCGGTCTGAATATGAATATCAGAAAAATGAATCACTGAGAAACTCATAGCTTTCACCCCTTTACAACATAATCATACAATATGTATTGCTTTTTTTCAAGAAGCACACAAGAGAAGGACATTCTGTTTCATAAATCCGTTTCATGATAAAACGGATTTTTTATTGAGAAGGAGATTGAAAAAATTCTCACTCCTCTTGGAAAAGAGAAATTGTTTTGACCCGTCCGTGCGCGGAAGTCGCCTCCGTGCCTCGCAGAGGGTTTACGATTTTGAGGACGTTTTTGGATTTTTTAATGCGAAAAATGAAAAGTAAGGAAAAATGTATTTTTCCCGAAAAGGCTGATGATATAGAAAAGGGACGCGTAGTGCGTCCCTTTTTCTGCTTAATGGGGTGGTATCAGTTGCCCAATCGGTTCTGCGCATTGATGTAGTCGTCGAAAGCATCTTGTAAGTCTTGTGTTTCCTGAGTTCGCTCATTATAGGCTTGCTGTATATTTTGGGTCTGCGCCTGTGCCTCGGCAAGATCATCCTGTGCTTTCTGTAAAGGCGTTCTTGTATCTTTGTTGCAGGAACAGAGAGTAAACAGCGTTATTGTTGCCGTTAGTATTATTATAATCTTTTTCATTCTGTTTCTTTTACCTCCAACGGCTGGGGTGTGTTGTTTTCCTCCGCAGTTTCCTCCGTCGGCTTCGTTTCAACTGCCTCTGCTGGTTCAACGGGAGAAGCACTACAGCATACATAGTTCTTCACATAGGTAAGGCAAACCAGAGCGCCGGAAAAGATGAAGGCAAGACCGGCATACTGCGCGAGCTTTTCACCAAGACTGTCAATATTCCTTGCGGTAGTCGCGGCGTTTTGTGCGGCTGCCCTTGTCGCGGCGTATTGTTCCGTATAAAAATCTGCGCCAAATCGATAAGAGTCTACGGAGGAGGTTGACCAAGTCTCTGCCGGGTTTTTTATAATGAATATTCCGGCAATGATTATTGCGATACCAAGGATAATTCCAACCAGATTAAATATAGTCTCTTTTTTCATTTTGTTTCACCCATTCTCTCCACTAAATAAAACGTCTAATGTTTTTAGGGTATCCTTTCTTTTAAATTACAAGTGAATATAAGTTGTTTTCAAAATACAATCCGGTATTTCAAAGCCTTTTATGCGAATGAATAATCAAGAGTTATAGCATGTTACTAGTTATATATAAAAATAAGGTGGGTGCGAGATAGCGAACATACGATATGTATTCATAGCCACTAACAGATTCTGTGGCTACGGTTGCATTCGCTTTCAGGATAATAGTATGACCGTCATAATGCCACTGAGCGGAAACATCTTTGGATGCATAATTCATTTTATAATCCTCTTGGGTCAAAAGTTGTTCAGAGCTATTCCCTTTATCAGGCTGGCCGAAACTCTTTACTAAAATCGCGTATGCCTGATTGTATTTTTCAACTAAATCCGAAACTATTGGTTCCGCTGTGGACGCATCGCCAACAAGATTAGGGTTAGACCCGCTAGTTGAGAGAATAATTGCATCACCGGCTGAATACCGTATCCCAAACATATACCCGTCGGAATAATCGGCGGAGACGCTTGAAAACTCTATACCATTGACGGTGAATGTATCGTTTTTTTCGAGATCAAGAATCGTTTTCTCCGTTGCCTCTTCACCGGCACCAAATTGAAAGTCCATCAGATAAGGGGATAGTTTTCCGGAACCAGAGCCACAGGCACAAAGGGTCAGGGTCATCGTTAGCGCAAGAATAAACGAAAGGACACGCTTCATAATATCTCTCCTTAACTATAATTTGTAGTTAAAAAACTACTACACTATTATAATATACTAAAACTACAAAAGTCAATGTATTATTTGCCTTATAGAGGTGATTATATGGCAAAAGATATAACGATAACGAAGAAGAACAATAAAAGGGGAGAGGACGGATATAAAATCGTCTCTGTCCGGATGAAGGATGAGACAATAGAACGGCTGGATAAACTGTCTGCCGAAACAAATCGATCCCGAAACGAACTGATCAATTTTCTCGTATTATCGGCGCTGGATATTGTTAAAATCGAAGAGTGATTTTTGATACAATCTCACAAGTAGCAAAAGAGCAGGTTCAACCGAACCTGCTCAATTTTTTTATCTTCAAAAAGAGTTGCCCAATAGAAGCGTAAAGTTGCTTCCGTTTTGCTTGAAAGTTGCTTCCTGCTTAATTAAAAGCGGTGTGAGAGTTGCTTCCGGCTCGCTTGCTGAATGTATCAAGCGGGTTATACATCTCATAATTCAGGTGGAGATCCTGACCGTATAGATTGACATAGTGGCGGGACATTTCCATCGTAGAATGTCCCATCAAAGCTTGAAGTTGAACCATCCCGCCACCGTTAAGGACAAAGGCTTTGGCAAAGTAGTGCCGGAACAGATGGATAGAACTTTTTGAAACGCCCCGCTCGGCGTTGTAATCCTTGATAACGCACCGAAGAGAATGGACGGAGAGTTGCTTCCCGCTGAAAGAGGCGAAGAGGAAATCGTCCGGCATTGCCTCCCACGTTTGGAGATATTCGAGCAGAACATCCTTCAGCGATCCGGAGAGGGGGACAAACTGTTGCCTCCGGTTTTTCACTTTCGCAAGGAAGATCGTCATCTTCTCAAAATCAATATCCTTGACGCGCAGATTGACAACGGTGCTGGCGCGGTTTCCCGTAGCGACAAAGTAGTTGACCAGCGCCCAATTTCTCCATTCCACCCACCTATTGGTTTTCGGCTTTTGAAGAAGTCTCGCGATCTCGGCGTCGGTATACGGCTCTTTGACCGTATCGTCTTCCTTCATCAACTTGACGGGGAAAAGCTCCATATACTCCCGCTCTGCGCAGAACTTGAAGAAGACCCGCAGACCGCGGATACGGGTATTGAGAGAGGTAGTCTTCTTCCCGGCGTCAACTTGCTTGATGAGGAAATCTTCAAATACTTCGCGGGTGATCTCGTCCGCATACCGGATGCCCTCCAGATGGGCGAAGAAGTATTCAAGGTCTTCCTGATAATACTGAATTGTCCGCGGGCTGAGGTTTTTGATCCGGCAATGATTGAGGAAAACGGTCTCGGCTTCTTCCAACGGAAGACGCTTCGTAAGCCTCGGATTTTTAATACTTGTGCGATGCTCCATAATAGATTTTTCCTCCCTAAAAAATCTGGATACTGTACAGTAGACAAAATCTAGAGCAAATCGCACCGAAAAAGGCATAATAAAAACCCCGAAACCGTTGAGGCTTCGGGGTTTTGGTGCGCGAGGGGGGACTTGAACCCCCACGTCCGGAGTGGACACTAGAACCTGAATCTAGCGAGTCTACCAATTCCACCACTCGCGCATGCTGTCAGCTTGCCTATAATAGCATTTACACTCAGAATTGTCAACAGAAAAATTTCCTGTTCCGTCATTTTTCTCCCGCCGGGGAAAGCCTTGTTTCCGCGCATAGAATATGGTAAAATCCTTCCAAAGAGGTGTTGCATCATGCATATGACCGATCTCATTGAAAAGAAAAAACAGGGTCAGACTCTCACGCAGGAGGAACTGCATTTTATCGTCCACGGCTACACGGCGGGGGATATCCCGGATTACCAGATGTCCGCGCTGATGATGGCGATCTATTTCCGCGGCATGACGCCGGAGGAAACGGCGCAGCTTACCATAGAAATGGAGCACTCCGGCGACGTGGTCGATCTCTCGCCGCTCGGCGAGCACACCGCCGACAAGCATTCGACCGGCGGCGTCGGCGACAAGACCTCGCTCGTCCTGTGCCCGATGGTGGCGGCGTGCGGCGGCAAAATGGCGAAAATGTCCGGCCGCGGCCTTGGACACACCGGCGGCACGATCGACAAGCTCGAATCCTTCCCCGGCTTTTCCACCGCCATGACGCCCGAAAAATTCCTCGAAAACGCCGAGAACGTCGGTTTTGTGATTGCCGGGCAGACGGCGAATCTCGCCCCGGCGGATAAGAAAATGTACGCGCTGCGCGACGTGACCGCGACGGTGGACTCCATCCCGCTGATCGTTTCGAGCATCATGGCCAAGAAGCTCGCCTCCGGCGCGCGCACCATCGTACTGGACGTAAAGACCGGCTCCGGCGCGTTCATGGAAACGGAGGAATCCGCCTTTGAGCTCGCGCGGCAGATGGTGAGCGTCGGCAAGCACGCCGGGCGCAACATGGCCGCCGTCGTGACCGATATGGATCAGCCGCTCGGCTTCGCCGTCGGCAACGCGCTGGAGGTCAAGGAAGCGATCTCCGTCCTGCGCGGCGCGGACGTGCCGGATCTGCGCGAGCTGTGCCTCGTGCTCGGCACGAACATCCTCGTCCGCAGCGGTCTCGCTGAAACGGAAGAGGAAGCCCGCGCGCGGCTGGAAAAGTCCATCGAGAGCGGCGCGGCGCTTGATAAGCTCGCGGCCATGGTCCGCGCGCAGGGCGGCGACCCCGCCGCCGTATACGACACGTCCCTGCTGCCGCAGGCCCCGGTCGTGCGCACGGTCAAGGCTCCGTGCGACGGCTACATCGCCGCGATGGAAGCGAAGGACATCGGCCTTGTCTCCATGCATCTCGGCGGCGGCCGCGCTACGAAGGAGGACGTGATCGACCTTTCCGTCGGCGTCGTACTCGCGGCGAAGGACGGGGCGTATCTCCATACGGGCGACACGCTTGCC
>ULXL01073330.1_pt1 | contig 11156 bp, 20 predicted proteins | sample 1961241 | NCBI WGS metagenome assembly ULXL01 (sample SAMEA4835837, study PRJEB28245) | human gut metagenome | biome: gut microbiome; material: fecal sample | place: Denmark | collected 2008
TATTACTAAGAATATTGAACCAACAATTGTTAATTTTCCAATAATATTAGAAATATAATTAGTTGTTTCAACACCAGGTCTTACCCCAGGAATATATCCACCATTTTTATTTAAATTCTTACTCATTTCCTCGGGATTTAATTCCATAAATGTATAGAAGTATCCAAAGAACATTATAAGTAATATATATAATACAAAACCAGTAGGACTTGTACTAACAATATAATTATTAACAAAATTTATCGCATTCTCATTACCAATTAAATTAACTATTGTAGTAGGAATAGCAAGTAAAGTCATAGCGAATATTACAGGCATTACTCCAGCACTATTAAGTTTAATAGGTAAAAATGAAGTTTGAGCTCCATAAGCACTATTTGTTCTATTTGAATATTGAATAGGTATTCTTCTTTCAGCAAGCTGAATGAATACTACACCAACAATAATAAATATATAAATAAGTACAAAAGCTGCAAATAATAAACTACCAACTAAAGTTGTATAAGTACCACTTGTTACAAACCCTTGAAAAGCAGTAACAAACATACTAGGTAAACTTTGAATAATACCTGCCATAATTAATAGAGACATACCATTACCAATACCTTTATTAGTAACTTCATCCCCAATCCATAATAAGAAGCAAGTACCAGCAGTCATTACAATTGTTGTCTTAAGAATATCCATACTACTCATACCCTTCATATATACAATAGTTAGTATATAAGCTTGGATAATAGCAAATAATATTCCTAAGTATCTAGTAATACGATTTATTTTTTGTCTTCCGGTATAACCCTCATCTTTTAATTCTTTAAAGTAAGGAATTATATCCATTTGTAATAATTGGGTAATAATAGATGCTGTGATGTATGGTGAAACACCCAAAGCAAATATTGAGAAACTCTTTAAACCACCACCACTCATCAAGTTAAAGATTTCTAAAAATCCTAATTCTTGATAAACAGCAGATGCCCAAGGAATCGTTACATTAGAGCCTAAGCAAAATAAGCCTAGGCACATTAATGTGAAATAAATTCTTTTTCTTAAATCTTTACAAGCGGGACTAAATAGTTGCTTTAATTTAGCAAACATTTTAGATCACCTCAGTAGTACCACCGGCTGCTTCAATCTTAGATACTGCAACGCTTGAGAAACGATTAGCTTTAACTGTTAATTTCTTTTCAAGGTTACCAGTTGCTAAAACTTTAACACCAGATAGTTGTTTCTTAATAATACCCTTTTCTTTTAAAATTTCTGGAGTAACCACATCTCCATCATTAAAGTGTTTATTTAAATCACTTAGGTTAATAGTTGCATATCTAGTTGTAAATCTTGCATTATTAAATCCACGTTTAGGGATTCTTCTATATAATGGAGTTTGACCACCTTGGAACCATGGAGCTATTGAAGCACCACTACGTTTCTTTTGACCTTTTTCTCCACGAGTAGCAGTCTTACCCATTCCTGATCCAGGACCACGACCTACTCTTTTTTTTGCTTTTGCTTCAGGTAGAGCATTTAATTCATGTAACTTCATACTATAATTCCTCTACTTTCTTTCCTCTTAATTCAGCAACATGTTCAGCTGTTCTTTGAGATTTTAAAGCTTCTAATGTAGCCTTAGCAACGTTAACTTTAGTATTTGAAGCTAAAGATTTAGATACTACATCTTTTACACCAGCAAGTTCTAATACTGCACGAGCAGCACCACCAGCAACTAATCCAGTACCTTCTTTAGCAGGTTTTAATAATACTTCAGCACGTCCAACTTTAGCTGTTGCTTCATGAGGAATAGTTCTATTGTCAACTAAAGATACTTTAACAACATTTTTGTTAGCAGCTTGTAATGCCTTTTTAATTGCTTCAGGAACTTCATTTGATTTTCCGCTACCTAAACCAACTAATCCTTTTCTATTTCCTACTACAACAGTAGCTAGAAATCTAAAATGTCTACCACCTTTAGTAACCTTAGTAACACGTCCAATTGATATAACTTGATCTTCAAGCATACTTTTTTTAGATTCAGTTTCTTTTCTTGGCATAATTTCCTCCTCTTAGAATTCTAATCCGTTTTCACGTGCAGCTTCAGCTAAAGCCTTAACACGTCCATGATAAAGGTATCCACCTCTATCGAAAACTACTTTTGTAATTTTAGCTTTTTTAGCTTTTTTAGCAATGTCAGCACCAACTAATTTAGCACCTTCAACATTACCACCATTGTTGATTTTTAACTCAACTGATGAAGAACTAACTAGGGTAGTTTGTTTTTCATCATCAATAATTTGAGCAAAAATATTATTATTTGATCTAAATACGTTTAATCTAGGGACTTCACTAGTGCCAGCAATTTTATTACGAACTCTAGTGTGTCTGATTTTACGCATTACATTACTTGATTCTTTCTTTATCATAACTTATCTCCTTACCCTATTTAGCTGCTTTCTTTCCTTCTTTACGTCTTACATACTCGCCCTTATAACGAATACCTTTACCTTTATATGGTTCAGGTTCTCTTACTTTACGAATATTAGCCGCAAATTCAGTAACTCTTTGTTTATCAATACCTGAAACAGTAATTTCAGTATTGCTTTCTTGTTTAGCTTCTAAACCTTCTGGTACATTAATTTCCATAGGATGAGAGAAACCTGCACTAATAGCAACTTTCTTACCATTAACATTGAATCTATATCCAACACCAACAGCTTCTAATCCTTTAGAATATCCTTCAGTAACACCAATAATCATATTCTTGATTAATGAGTTTGTAGTACCATGTAATTGTTTAGTAGCCTTATTATCATTAGGTCTTTTAGTATAAACCTTATCTTCTTTAATTTCTACAACAATAGGTTCACTTACTACTAATTTAAGTTCACCTTTAGGTCCTTTAACTGTAATTAAATTATTTTCATTTGTAACAGTTACTCCAGCCGGAATAACTAATTCTCTATTTCCAATTCTACTCATAATTTAGTATTTCCTTACCAAATATAGGCAAGTACTTCTCCTCCTAGATTATTTTCTCTAGCTTCTTTATCAGTCATTAAACCTTTAGATGTAGAAATAATTGCAATTCCTAGTCCATTAAGAACACGAGGAATTTCTGAAGCTTTGGCATAAACACGTAATCCTGATTTAGAAATTCTCTTTAAACCTGTAATTACACGTTCTTTCTTTTGACCATACTTAAGATTAATTGTTAATTTATCTCCAGTAACATTTTTTTCATATTTATAATCATTAATAAAACCTTCTTTTTTAAGAATTTCAGCAATCCCTAAAGTCATCTTAGTTCCATTAACTTCTACAGTTTCATAACGCATTTGTAACGCATTACGCATTCTTGTTAGCATATCTGCTATATTATCTTGTACCATCTAAAATTCCTCCTTTCCTACCAACTAGATTTTCTTACACCAGGAATTTGTCCCTTATTTGCAAGTTCCCTAAAGCATATACGGCATAATCCAAATTTTCTTAATACGCCATGAGGACGTCCACATCTTTCGCAACGACTATATGCACGAGTACTAAATTTTGGTGCTCTTTGTTGTTTTACAACCATACTTCTTTTTGCCATAAAATATTTTCCTCCTCTTTCTTACTTTCTAAATGGAAGCCCAAATGCCTTTAATAAATGCAATGCTTCTTCATTTGTTTTAGCAGTAGTAACAAATACAATATCCATACCCATTACTTTAACTACTTGATCATAATCGATTTCAGGGAATATAAGTTGTTCTTTAATTCCTAAAGTATAATTTCCTCTACCATCAAATGCAGTTTTAGAAATACCTCTAAAATCTCTAACTCTTGGTAAAGCTAAGCTAATTAACTTATTCATAAAGTTATACATAGCTTCTCCACGAAGTGTAACTTTGCAACCAATTGGTTGGCCTTCTCTTAACTTAAAGCCAGCAATTGATTTACGAGCTTTAGTAACTACAGGCTTTTGACCAGTAATTGCTTCTAAATCTTTAACAGCAGCTTCAACAAACTTAGGTTCATGAGATCCTTCTCCTACACCCATATTAATAACTATTTTTTCTAATCTAGGGACTTCCATATTAGAAGAATAATTATATTCTTTCATTAATGAAGCTGTTATTTCTTTATTATATAATTCTTTTAAATTACTCATAATTTCTCCTAACTAGCTTTCTTCTTTGAAGTTTTAGCACTTTTTACTTTTTCTTCAACCTTTTTTACATTAGAAACATGAATTGGTGCTTCAGTTTCTTGAATAGATCCTGTTTCATTCGTATATCTTGGTTTAAGGTGTTTTTTTACAATGTTGATACCTTCAACAACAACTCTATCTTCTTTTCTAAGAGTTTTAATAATTTTGCCTTCTTTACCTTTATCTTTTCCAGCAATAATTTTAACTTGATCTCCAACTTTAACTTTCATTATTAATCCTCCTAAATAACTTCATTTGCAAGTGAAACGATTTTCATGAAATCTTTATCACGAAGTTCACGAGCAACTGGCCCTAAAACACGAGTTCCAATAGGACTCTTATCATCTTTGATTAATACACAAGCATTGTCATCAAATTTGATATAAGAACCATCTTTTCTTCTAACGCCTTCAACACTACGAACAATAACAGCTTTAACAACCTTTCCTTCAGGAATGTTACTATTTGGAATTGCTTTTTTAACAGTTCCAACTACGATATCACCGATATTACCATATTTTACTTTAGATCCACCCATAACACGAATTACAAGCAATTCTCTTGGGCCTGAGTTATCAGCAACTTTTAATCTAGATTCTTGCATTACCATAATGATACCTCCTATAAGATTACAGCCTTTTCAACTATTCTAACTAGTTCATATCTCTTAGTTTTAGATAAAGGTCTAGTCATAGCGATTCTAACTGTATCTCCTTCTTTAGCTTCATTCTTTTCATCATGAGCTACATATTTTTTAGAGTATTTAACTCTCTTACCATAAAGTGGGTGATTTTTATAAGTTTCAACTAAAACAGTAATAGTTTTATCGCACTTAGCAGATACAACCTTACCTGTAAGTTCAGCTCTTTTAGTTTCTGCCATTAATTTTCTCCTCCTTCTGATAATTCTCTTTCACGCAAGATAGTCTTCATTCTTGCAACATCTTTTCTTAATTCATGGATTTTAGAAGGCTTTTCTAAACTTCCAGTGGATTGTTTAATTCTTAAATCTAATAATTCTTTTTTAGATTCAGTAATCTTTTTATTTAAATCTTCATTAGTTAATTTTCTAAGTTCATTAATTTTCACTAGAATTACCTTCTTTCTTTACGAATTTGCATGTAACAGGTAATTTATGAGAGGCAAGTCTTAATGCTTCACGAGCTGTAGCTTCATCTACTTCACTAATTTCAAACATAATTTTACCTTTTTTAACTACTGCTACCCATTCGTCAACATTACCTTTTCCGGTACCTTGACGAGTTTCTAATGGTTTCTTAGTTCTAGCTAAATGAGGGAAAATATTAATAAATACTTTACCACCACGTTTCATATAACGTGTCATAGCAATACGAGCTGCCTCAATTTGCTTAGCAGATACGTAAGCACCTTCTTTAGCCATTAAACCATATTCACCAAAGTGTAATTCAGTATTACCTTTAGCATGACCATCATATGTTAATCTATGAGGTTTACGATATTTAGTTCTTTTTGGAATTAACATTTAAAGTCTCTCCCTTCTTATTTTTGTTAGCTGGAAGAATCTCTCCTTTATAAATCCAAACCTTAACTCCAATAATACCATAAGTAGTAAGAGCTTCAGCTGTACCATAATCAATATCAGCACGAACAGTATGTAAAGGAACAGTACCTTCTGTATACCCTTCACTTCTTGCCATTTCAGCTCCACCAACACGTCCAGAAACTAAAGTTTTAATTCCCTTAGCTCCAGCCTTCATAGTATTTCTAATAGCACGTTTTTGAACGCTTCTAAATGGCGCTCTAGCTTCAATTTGTAAAGCAATATTTTGTGCTACTATTTGAGCATTTAAATCTGGATTTTTAACTTCTACTATAGATACGTAGATATCTTCTCCAACTAATTTCTTTAATTCATTTCTTAATTTTTCGATGTCTTCTCCACCTTTACCAATGATTACTCCTGGTTTAGCAGATTTAATAGTAACATCACATCTTTTGTCATTTCTTTCAATAACTACAGAGGCAACTGCAGCTTCTTTTAACTTTTTAGCTAAAAACTTACGAATTTTAATGTCATTATTTAAATATTTAGCATAATCTTTATTACTTGAAAACCATTTAGATTCCCAATCCTTATTAACACCAATTCTTAAGCCAATTGGACTAACTTTTTGTCCCATTATTTTGCCTCCTTAACATTGTCACTAACTTTAATAGTTATATGACTTGTACGTTTATCATGTCTATCAACATTTGAACGACTTCCAAATCTAATCTTCTTACGAGTTTTTCCTGGATTAATATAACATTCAGAGATAACTAAATCAGATTCTTTAGCACCGTTATTGTTAACAGCATTCGCAATAGCACTTTTTAAAACTTTGCTTATTAAACGACTAGCTTTTGTATTTGTATTATTTAAAATACCTTGTGCAGTATGAACATCCTTACCTCTAATTAAATCAAGAGTCATTCTTGCTTTACGAGGAGGAATTAACGCACCTTTATGAATTGCATAAGTTTCCATATTTAATTATCCTTCCTATTTTTGACCAGCATGGCCACCAAATTTACGAGTTAACGCAAATTCACCAAGTTTATGTCCAACCATATCTTCTGTAATATATACAGGGATAAACTCTTTACCATTGTGAACAGCAATTGTATGTCCTATGAAATCAGGGAAGATTGTTGAACGACGTGACCAAGTTTTAATAACTTCTTTTTTACCACTATTATTTAATTCTTGAACCTTTTTAAGTAATCTATCAAATACATAAGGTCCTTTTTTTAAACTTCTTGCCATTATTATTTCCTCCTATTATTTCTTTTTACGACTAACAATTAACTTGTCAGATGCTTTCTTATTTTTTCTAGTCTTTAATCCTAGAGCAGGTTTACCCCAAGGTGTCATTGGAGCCTTACGTCCGATTGGAGCACGGCCTTCGCCACCACCATGTGGGTGATCATTAGGGTTCATAACAGAACCACGGTTTGTAGGTGTAATACCCATATGACGTTTTCTACCAGCTTTACCAAGGTTTACAAGTTCATAATCTTCATTACCAACTGTACCAATAGTAGCCATACAAGTTCCAAGAATTTTTCTTGTTTCTCCTGATTGTAGACGAACCATAACATATTTACCTTCACGTCCTAATATTTGAGCACTAGTTCCTGCTGAACGAGCAATCTCAGCACCCTTACCAGGTTGAAGTTCTATACAATGGATTACCGTACCTACTGGAATGCATTCTAATGGAAGTGCGTTACCAACTTTGATATCAGCTTCACGACCGTTTTCAATAATCATTCCTACTTTTAAATCTTTTGGTGCAATAATATATCTCTTTTCACCATCTTTATAGTTGATTAAAGCGATATTACTATTTCTATTTGGATCGTATTCAATAGTAGCAACACGACCAGTTACACCAGTTTTATTTCTCTTAAAATCAATAATTCTATATTTTTGTTTTGCTCCACCACCAATGTGTTGAACAGTCATTCTACCTTGATTATTTCTACCACCAGTTTTAGTCTTTTTAACTAATAAAGATTTTTCTGGAATAGATGTAGTAATTTCATTATTACTTAAAGTAGTCATTCCTCTTCTACCATTAGTTGTAGGTTTATACTTCTTAATTGGCATAATATCGACTCCTCTCCTATAATTCTATTGAGTAGCCATCTTTTAAGGTAACAATAGCCTTTTTATAAGTCTTAGTTTTACCTGTATAACGACCAACTCTTTTATCTTTAGCTTTAGTGTTTAGTGTATTAACACTCTTAACTTTAACATCAAAAGCCTTTTCAATAGCATCTTTAATTTGAATTTTGTTAGCACTTGATGCTACCTTAAATGTATACACATTATTGTTCTTTAAAGTCATAGACTTTTCTGTAACAACAGGCGCAATTATTACATCAGTAAAATCTTTCATTATTTAAGTGCCTCCTCAATTTTCTTAACAGCTTCTTCTTCAATAACAACAATATCAGCATTTACAAGATCATAACAATTGATTTCACCGCTCATTAATGAATATGTATATCCTAAATTTCTTGTTGCTAAGTATAGATTTTCACCATCGTTAGCTGTAATAAATAGTACTTTACCATTTAATCCAAGAGTCTTAATTAATTCTTTAACTTCACTAGTTTTATTTGATTTTAATTCTAACGAATCAACAACTACTAATGATTTATTTTTAGCAATATGAGTTAAAGCACTCTTAAGAGCAAGTACTCTTTCTTTCTTGTTCATTTTGAATGAATAACTTCTTGGGTTTACACCACCGGCAATTCCGCCACCAACCCATTGTGTTGCACGAGTAGATCCTTGACGAGCTCTACCTGTACCTTTTTGTCTCCATGGTTTTCTTCCGCCACCAGAAACTTCACTTCTTGTTTTAGTCTTAGCAGTACCTTGTCTAGATGCAGCAAGTTGTAAATCTATTGCTTTTTTAAGAACAACATCATTTGGTTCAATACCGAATACTTTAGCATCTAATGTTAAATCTTTAGTTTTTTCATTTTTGATATTTTTAACTTCTATCTTCGCCATAGTTGCACCTCTTAATTTTCTTCCTTAGTTTCAGTAGCTTCTACATTATCAACTACTGTTTCTTCATAAGAAATTAATTCTTCAGCCATTGGTTTTCTTTCATCCTTAGCTGCAGATTTAATTAAAACTAAAGATTTCTTAGCTCCTGGTACATTACCACTAACTAAAATATAATTTTCTTGAGCATTTACATCAACAATTACTAAATTTTGAATAGTAACAGTATCAACACCCATATGACCTGGTAATTTCTTACCTGGTAATACTCTCATTGGTCTCATAGTTCCCATTGAACCTGGTCTTCTATGATATCTAGATCCGTGAGCACTTGGTCCAGATGCTTGTCCGTGTCTTTTAATAACACCTTGAGTTCCATGACCCTTACTAGTTCCGGTTACATCTACTACTTCTCCAATAGTAAATAAATCAGCACTAATAGTATCCCCTAAGTTATAAGAGCCTTCATAATCTCTTATTTCTTTTAAGAAGCGCTTAGGAGTTGTATTGGCTTTTTTAGCATGACCAATACTAGCTTTAGTAGCGTTTTTTTCTTTTTTGTCACAAACGCCTAATTGAATTGCGTTATATCCGTCAGTTTCAACATTTTTAACTTGAGTTACAACATTAGGTTCAACTTCAATTACAGTGACAGGAATAACTTTGCCTTCTTTAGTGAAAACTTCAGTCATTCCAACTTTGCGTCCTAAGATTCCTTTCATTTTTTAATCCTCCATATTTTTTAGTTTTGTTTGATACTAATAGCAACACCACTTGGTAAATCTAAGTGAGATAATGCTTCAATAGTCTCTTTACTTGGGTTTTTAATATCAATAAGTCTTTTATGTGTACGCATTTCAAATTGTTCACGAGCATCTTTATACACATGAACAGCTCTTAATACTGTAACTTTTTCTACTTCAGTAGGAAGTGGAATTGGACCAGAAATTTCTCCCCCAGTTCTTTTAACAGTTTCGACAATCTTACCAGCTGCTAAATCGATTGAACGATGATCGTAAGCTTTAAGATTAATACGAATTTTTGACATATTGCATGTCCTCCTTTCGCCTATATCTAGTATAGACTTGCTCCGTTATGAATTACCCGAATCGCCCTATTTTGATATTTTAGATAAATAATTATCAATCAACACCGCCTAGTGTATCGGCAACCTCACACATCCCCGCAGTCATACAGTTTCCATATTATCACAAAATAGCCTATAAAATCAAGCTTTTTCTGCAATTTTCGCAAATTTTTAAGTCCAACTTTTTTTAAAATGCCTGCCGCCTAAATAAAATCTTAAATTTATTAGAACATTTTAAGCTATCATCTATAAATAAGGCATCCCAAGCATAATAACAATATTAAACCAATACTCTATACCAAAAAGGACATAACCAAAGTTATATCCCCAAATCTATTATTCCACAATTAAATTCTTAGTACCCTTCATTTCTTTAGGTATAGCAATATCCATATATCTAAGGATAGTCGGAGCAACACTAGTCAAATCGCCATTCCTTAGTTTCAACTTCTTATCTGTAATTATAAATGGCACAGGATAAAGTGAATGCGTCGTCACTGGATTATCATTTTCATCTAACATATAATCACAATTACCATGATCACTTAACAACACCACTGTATAAAAATTATCAAACGCTGTATTTAAAACCATTCCTAAACATTTATCAATATTTTCCAAAGCCTTAACAGTTGCCTCTAAATTTCCCGTATGCCCTACCATATCCGGATTAGCATAATTCATCAAAATAAAATCATAATCATTCTCTAAACACTCTACACATTTTTTAGTAACTTCATAACAAGACATTTCAGGTTTCATATCATAAGTAGCCACCTTAGGACTAGGCACTAAATACCTATCACATTTTTCTAAAGATAATTCCTTCCCTCCATCAAAGAAATAAGTTACATGAGCATACTTTTCCGTCTCTGCAATACGAGCTTGACTTAAACCCAAATTACTTAAATATACCCCTAAAGCATTATTAATCTCTACATGTTCTAAAAAATGTCTACCATTCTTTGCTTCATCAATTGGATATATTGAATAACATTTTAAATTTGGCATAAGTTTATTTTCAAAACCATCGAAACTGCTATCCGTAATCGCTCTTAAAATTTGTTTAGCTCTATCTGGGCGATAATTCATCCACAGCAAAATGTCCCCATCTTGAATAGGATTTCCCTGCTCTAAAATTATTGGTGGTAAAAATTCGTCAGTAATATTTTTCTTATAACAATACTCTATTGCATCAGCTAAACTTCTAACATGTGCTCCCCTACCATTAACCTCTGCATCATAATATAATTTCGTACGATCCCATTTCTTATCTCTATCCATAGCATAATATCTACCACAAACTGAAACCACACTTCCCATATTATATTTCTTTAATAA
>ULXL01081815.1_pt1 | contig 11142 bp, 2 predicted proteins | sample 1961241 | NCBI WGS metagenome assembly ULXL01 (sample SAMEA4835837, study PRJEB28245) | human gut metagenome | biome: gut microbiome; material: fecal sample | place: Denmark | collected 2008
AAGCGTTCCCCAAACCGGAGAAGACATCCGCACCGAAGGAGACCCCCGCGGCGGAGGACGTCCCGGAAACCGAAGAAGCGTCCGGGCCGGAGAAAATGCCCGAACCGGAGGTAACCCCGGAACCGACGGAAGCCCCGGAACCGACGGAAGCCCCGGAAGCGGCGGAATTCCCGGAACCGACGGAAGCCCCGGAGCCGACGGAAACGCCGGAACCGGCGGAAACGCCCGAACCGACGGAAACGCCCGAACCGACGGAATCCCCGGAACCGACGGAATCCCCGGAACCGACGGAAACGCCCGAACCGGAACTTGAAGCTCTCGAAACGCGCGAGACCGCCGTGGAGCCGAGCGAGTATTTTCCCGTCCTTACCGAGGGACTCCCGTTCCCGCAGGCACTGGACGCTCTCCTTGACGGCCTTGTGCAGACGCTCGTGCTGACCGAAGCGGAACAGAGCGCCGAGAAAGAGATCGAAGAGATAACGCTCGCCTACGGAAACGGTACGCTCACCGACAACATGGACGCGCTGCCGTTCATCGCCGCGGCGTTCGCCGCGAAGACCGGCAAAACGGCGGACGAGCTGACGGAGGCCAATCTCACGGCAAAGGAGCTCTCCGTGCTCCGCACGGTGTTCGGCGCTATGAGCGCCGTTTCCTGCACGCTCATGGAAACGGACATGACCGACGGCACGCTCAATGATGAGACCGGCGAGCCGAACGTTATAAAAACGAAGTATGCGCTTTCTTTTAAGATATTGCTCTCGCGCAGCGCATCGGCGCTTCTCGTGACCACGGAAGAGCAGGAGCGCTATCAGGCGCTGTGCACCGGGGATGAGTGGGACAAGCTCCTCTCTCTCTGGCGCGGGTACGGCTGGGTCGAGTCCGGCGCGGGGGAGAGGGTATATACGCTCCGCGAGGATGTGGTCCGTCTCGCGCTCGCGCAGCAGGGAAGGATCGAATATCTCTGGGGCGGCAAGTATAACAACCTGGGCCGCAGCCCCTTCTGGGGCTTCCCGCAGCAGAACGAGAACGGCGAAATATTCACCGACGGTCTGGACTGCTCCGGCTTTGTGACGTGGGTGCTGCTCAACGCCGCCGGGACGGTCGAGGCGCTTCCCACCATCGGCGAGGGGACGAGCGCGCAGCGTCTTGCGTGCGAAGCGATAACGCGCGAAGAGCTGCGGCCCGGCGATCTCGTCTTCGGCGGCGAGGGCACGGCGGAAACCGACCACGTCGGCATCGTGACGGGCTTTGCGGACGATGGGCGCGTGCTCATGTGCCACTGCATGCGCGGCGGCGTCACGGTCTCCTATGCCGAGGATTTCGGCATGGATAACTATTACCGCCCCGCGGCGTACTATGCGGCATACGAAACGCCTGAAACCCTGCCGGAGATATCCGTGACGGAATACGCCGGGAGCGAGGACGGTGCGGTGTATCTCGTGAAGGTCGCGGCCGAGCCCGGCACGCGCTGCCGCTGGACATTGGACGGCGCGGAAATGCTCTACTCGGAAACCTACGGCGCGTGGTGCGCGCTGACAACGGCCAACGATGCGGCGGCGCGCGTTTCCCGCGTGCGGTGCAGCGGCGGCAGCGATACGGTCTGCTACGACGGGGACGTGAACGGCTCCGGCGTTACGGAGATCAATGACGCGCAGAGAATCTATTCCATCAGCTGCGGACAGCAGCGCTTCGAGACGAAGAACGCCGAAGCCTGGCTGAAGGCCGATCTGAACGGTGACGGGAGGATCACGGCGGAAGATGCCTCGGAGATTCTGCGCTTGATATAATAAAAGGTAAGTTCAAGGAATCATTGGAAAGGAAGGGAAAAAACCAATGCAAACGGGTAAGAAAGGTCTTGCACTGCTTCTCGCGCTGCTGATGGTGTTCTCGCTGCTGCCGGTATCGGCGCTCGCGGCGGACGGATGCCTCACGGCGACGAATGCGGACAAAACCTTTGCAGCAAAGCAGGGAGAGAACCTTACGGTTCAGCTTGCGCAGTATTTCACCGACAGCGAAGGCCATACGCTGACCTATACGCTGGACAACGGCGATTACGGCGAGCATACCCAAATCGCCGAGGTCGATGGGCAACAGTGTCTCTCGTTCACGAACTCCGCCATGGGCACGTATACTCCGACTGTCACGGCGGCGTGCTCCAACGGCGAGACGGCCAGCGTGCAGCTCACGATCACCGTCACGGAGGCCCCGAAGGGCGACGAGAACCAGTACCGCTACGATGAGTCGCCCGCCGATTCGGTCACGGTGTATGTGACGATCTCGAGCGACGGCATGCCTGTTCGGGGCAAGGACGGCACGCCCATCTCGCATCTTGAGGTGACCGTCCCGTACTTCGATCTGGCCAGCCAGGATCTTGGCGCGTATTACCGTTACCACACGGAAAACGGCTCGGGCAAGTATGTGGATGAGAAGATCGTCGAGCGTCCGACGGCGCTGCATCTGTATCTTTACATGATTGGCGTATACTATCTCGGGCTGAATCCGGCGGAGGTCACGAGCGGCAGCACGAAGATCGTCGACCACGCCGGCGGCGCCGGTGTCTCGTGGATAAGCGGCGATAAGGCGTATGACGATACGGGCGCTGCTCTCAGTCTCTCCGGCAGCGCCACGTCCATGTACATGGAGAATTTCTGGGGTCACGACCAGAATCTCATGTACTACCGCAACCATATCTATCCTCTGATGAGCGCGGGCTGGGGTTCGACGGCGGACTACATCCTCCTCTCGGACGGCGACACGATCGACGTCGCCATGTACAGCAACTGGAACTTCTGGTCGGACGGCGGCGCGTTCGCGCGCTTCGATCAGGATGCCTACAGCGTTGCGCCGGGCGGCACGGTCAGTTTTTCCACGCTCAAGTATGACACCAAATCCGTCTCCGACGGCGGCAGCGATATGTTCACCGCCGTGACCGGCATGGATGTCGGCGTTTACGACGAGAAAATGACGCTTCTGGACGTTGTTTCGCCCGAGCAGGACGGCGGCAGCAGCTACGCCTATACGTTTGAAAACGCTGGTACGTATTACCTGATGGCGATGGACACGAATTGCTGCACGACCGACGCGCGCCTTGCTCCCGCGACGGCGAAGGTCACCGTTGGCAGCAGCTCGAAGCCCTTCGACCCGGCGGAGCATTATAAGAACTTCGATTTTGCCTCCATCACGCTCGACGAAGAGGGCACGCAGTATATCTACAACATCAAAGAGAGTTCGATTCATGTAAACCATTTCCAGGTTCCGGGCGATAAGAAGCTCTACACGGTGACCGTTCCGGAAGGCACGGACTATGTATACGTCAATTACCCGGCGGACTTTAAATATACGCCCCTGAGCTATTGCGCTCTGTTTGATACCACAGGCGCTGTTACCGGCTACGACTGTCCTGGCTTTGAACTGCTGGACAACGCCTCCGGCGGCAAGACGCTGAAGCTCCCGGTCCCGTATCTTGTTGAGAACAGCCGGTACTTCGCTGCCGAAGAGAAGAGCTACGATTACTTCAACTGCTTCGGCTTTGTGTATGGCGATAACACCGCCCCCGGCGGCGCGGTTGCCGTCACGGGCGTGACGCTGGATAAGAGCGAGCTTTCGCTCACCCGCCGCGAAGAGGCGAAGCTTACCGCGACCGTGGAGCCGCAGAACGCGGACAACCCCCGTGTTAGCTGGAAGAGCAGTAACACGGACGTTGCCACCGTCAACACGAAGGGTGTTGTTACCGGCGTGGGCACCGGTACGGCGACCATTACCGTCACCACGGCGGACGGCGGCTTCACCGCGAAGTGCACCGTTACCGTCACCGACCCGAGCAAGCCCGCTCTCGCGGAAGACGGCTATTATGAGATCTCGAACGCCGCGCAGCTCAAGTGGTTCACCGACGAGGTCAACGCCGGAAAATCCACGCTCAACGCCCGTCTGACGGACGACATCGATCTCAGCGGCATCTGCAGCTCGGCGAACCCGTGGACGCCGATCGGCGATCACGCGAATAACAGAATATACAGCGGCACTTTTGATGGCCAGGGCCACAAGATCACCGGTTTGTATCTCAAGGGCAACGCCTCGAACTATACGAACGGCAACACCTATTACATCGGCCTCTTCGGCGAGTGCGACGGCGTGACGATCAAGAACCTCTCGGTCTACGGCACGGCGATGGCCGTGACCCGCATGGTCGGCGGTCTTGCCGGACGCACGTGCGGCGTTTCCACGCACCGCCGTTCCACTGTCGAGAACTGCCACAACTATGTGACTCTCACCGGCTCTGCGACAAACGATGATATTTTCTCCCACGGCGGTCTTGTCGGCAGCGCGCAGGAGACCGACTTCATCGGCTGCTCCAACGAAGTGGACATCACCGGCTATCAGGGGCAGGTCGGCGGCATCGTCGGCAATACCGGCATCGGCGGCGTAACGCTGACGAACTGCTGGAACAGCGGCCACGTCCATCTGCGCGGCTACAAGAGCACGTTTGAGGGCGTCGGCGGTCTTGTCGGCAGCGGCAGCAACACCCTGACGCTCACGAACTGCTACAACACCGGCGCGGTGGACTTCTATTACCGAACCGCGGCGGAAAAACAGTATGTCGGCGGTCTTGTCGGCTGCTTCGGTGATTCCTATGGGACGCAAACGCTCACCATGACCGGCTGCTACAGCACCGGCAAGATCAGCGGCGACAAAGCCGATGAAGCTCTCATGGGCGCTCTTGTCGGAGGCACGAAGAGCGGCACGAGCAACAAAGTCGAAGTCATTGCCGCGAACGCCTATTATCTCGAAGGCACGGCGGCGGTCTCCGGCGTGGAGAGCGGCGCGGCAGCCTTCACCGCCGAAGAGGGGCTCAGCGCCTCCCAGCTCGGCGAGGGCTATGTGGATAGCTGCCCGGCCCCCGTGCTCAGCGGCCAGACCGTGGTCGAGCATGCGGACGCGGACGGCGACGGCAAGTGCGATACCTGCGGCAAGCAGCTCGCGGAGATCGCCGTGCCGACGCGCAAAGCGGATTATCCGGCCAATACCAGCGACAAGGCGCAGATCGGCAAGGCCTATGTCCTCAGCGATCTGCAGGCCAACAAGATCTTCGATCCCGCAGAAGGCCAGACGCTGTCCTACAAGAACTACTACTACGAGCGCTCCGCCGACGGTGGCGCGACCTGGAGCGCAAAGCAGACCTTCCCCGAGGCCCTCTTCGGCATGACGACCATCCAGATCACGGAAAACGAAGCCGGAACGTACATCTACAGCTTCTACGCCTCCCACGACGGCAAGCACTTCTCCAAGGACACCTGGACGCTCACTCTCACCGTAGAGGAAGCGCCGAAGCTGAACTTCTCGTTCTTTGTCGGCAAGGACTATACCGGCAATTACCCCGTTATCAAGCTCTACAATGTCACAACTGACGAGGAAGGCAACGAGGTCCTCGGCGACGAGATTACGAACGTGTTCCTCTACAGCGACTTCACGAGCACGCTGCCCGAGGGCGAGACCAAATACGATCCCGCGCAGGGCAAGCTCGTTAACAATTACCAGATGTTCTATGCCAGCCTCACCGCGGGCCGCTATGCTTACCGCGCGTTCGCCAAGAACGCCGATACCGGCGCATACGACATCGCGCTCGGCGGTATGACGCTTGACCTGCCGACCGACAAAAACGTTGACGGCGGCGCGGGCGGCGGCACGAGCATCTATCTCCAGTGCAACTCGTTCTACACGAACTCGAAGAAGACGGACAACACGTACTTCACGGCGGACGAATACCACGTCAAACTGGACTGCCCAATTATGGGCACGACCGCTGCAATGGGCACGCCTTACACCAAGAGCAGCTACGCCTACTACCCGACGGTGCTCTACGCCGCGGGCAACGCCTGCCTCTACAACGCGTATGCCTATCCCGATATCGACGGCTATATGTTCACGCAAGCCATCAACCAGACGTTCCGCGCCGGCTACTCCGCCGGTACAAAGTCCCTCACGATCAACACGGCAATCGTCCTGACCGTCACCGTGCCGCAGAACGCGGCGTTCGGCCTGTACTTCCAGTGGAACAACTTCAACACCACCGAAGTTGAGCCCGACGGCAGCTGGAAGCTCAACGACGACGGCACGATGTATGCGCAGTACACCATTTCCAAAGGCAACGGCAACTACACGTGGCGTCTGAGCGACGATACCCACGTCACGCAGGCCGGCTGGCTCCCGAGCCTGAGCGAGAGCACGGACGCGAGCTTCTCCTTCGATGAGAACGCCGCGACGAACCGTGTCTCCCACGATTTCAGCCGGCTCGGTTCGCAGACGGCCAAACGCGACGAGGCCGACCTGCAGGTGAACCTCGATCCCTCCGGCTATGAGGCCATTTCCGGCACGACGCGCGTGCGCGCCTACCGTCACTGGCAGCTCATCAACTCCGACGCCGGAAACATCATGGTCGAGCCGGACTTCCACTGGAACCTTGAGACCGGCGACGCCTCGATCCAGACCGTGAACGGCGGAAACACCACCGCGAACTGGGCGGACGTTACCCCCGGCACGGAAGACTCCATCATCACCGTTTACTATGACAGCGTTGACGTGGACCACGGCAGCTACGGCACGCACGGCGGTTACTATCCTGCGACGCAGCCGCAGCGCATCGGCGTCATCGTTGTCGGCGGCACGGGCGTGGCCCACGGCACCGCGGATGCGGATGTGGACTTCAACATGGCTCCGGGCACCACGACGACCCGCTCCATGGATTGGGACTACAACTACGACACCTGGTTCTACGGCGCGAACGAGGCCGACCCGGCGCTCGACTTTGCCGTCACCGCCACCGGCGATGTGACCGTTGAATACGCCTTCGTCACCGCGGACAACGCCATGAACCGCATCCGCACCGAGTTCGCCGCCATCGAAGCGGGCGGGGACGGACGCTACACCGTGCCTCTTGCTAAGTTCGGCGAGATCGGCAACGGCATGGGCGGCACCGTCATCATCAAGATGACCGACGATACCGGCGTGAGCTACCGTCTCGTGCGCGTGGCGAAGGTCACCGTCTCCGCCGAGAACGTCTCCCACCCGGAGGAAGACATCATGCCCGGCGATCAGGTCAAGCTCACCTTCAGCGGCATGTTCCGCGCGGTGAACAAGATCTCCGGCATCTTCAACCCGACGACCTTCAAGCCGACGTACTACGCCGGTGAAACGAAGTTCGAGGGCACGCTCGGCCAGTATCAGAAGATGGACAACGCCTCCGTTACCGTGACCATCCCCACGGACGTGGAGTTCGCCGAGGGCGCGGAGACGGCAACGTACAGCTTCACCAACGGCTATACCTTCGGCAGCATGTACTCCGCGGCCAACCCGTTTGCGTTCCTTTACAATATGACCGACGCCGGCGTCGGCACGAACTTCAACGCTGTGACCGTTACCTACTATATGAACCACTACGCGGACGCAGCCGTCACCGTGCACCGCAAGGTGACCTACGATACGAAGCTCGTCGTTCCCGATGCCTCCGGCAATGCGGTCGAGGGCGTCAAGATCACGCTGACCGGCTCGGACGGCAAGGCCGTCGAGACCAATGAGAACAACCGCTACACGCTCGGCTACGGCGATTACACCTATGTTCTTACCAAGGACGGCTATGTTGTCACGCGCGGCGCCTTCTCGCTTGGCAGCGCCGATGCGGAGAAGATCAAAGACGGCATCCTCACCGTCACGACCGCGGCGTTTCTCCCGGCGGGCGAAAACGCCTGGGACGGCACGGCGAAGACCGAGCCTGCGAAGGACGCCGACGGCGTTTATCAGATCGGTACGGCCTCCGAGCTCGCGTGGTTCGGCGCGAACGGCAGCAAAGTCTCGGCGGTGCTCACCGCGGACATCGATCTCGCGGGCTACGACTGGACGCCGCTGGATAAGTTCTACGGCAGCTTCAACGGCGACGGCCACACCATCCGCAACCTCTATATCAACAGCGCGAGCTACCCGGTCGGCCTGTTCGGTTATGTGAAAACCGGCGCTTCCGTCACGAAGCTCGGCATCACCGGCAATGTGACGACGACCAACAAGTCCTATGGACAGGCAGGCGGCATCGCGGGCTACATGGAGAGCGACACCTCCGTTACGGAGAGCTGGAGCTCCGTGAACGTCACGGGCGGTAAGCACGGCGGCGGCATCGCAGGCTACACGGCCGGCGGTTCGGCCATCACCGACTGCTACGCCACCGGCACGATCCGCACCATCTCCGCGAACGAGTGCTATCTCGGCGGTATCTGCGGCTCGTACTTCAGCAACACCAACGGCGCGACGATCACCAACTGCTACAGCACCTCCACCGTCATCGGTTCGGGCGGCAACGCCTCCTATGTCGGCGGCCTGTCCCCGATAAAAGCGGAAGCGAACTATGTCAACAGCTACTATCTGGAAGGCACCGTTTCCGGCGCGAGCCCGAAGTACGGCATCACCGGCCTCGGCACCGCCAAGACCGCGGATGAGCTCAAGGCCCTGGCCGCCACGCTCGGCGGCAGCTTCGCCGAGGACAGCGAAAACATCAACGGCGGTTACCCGATCCTCGCGTGGCAGGGCGCAAAGCAGCCTCTCGCGGGCGACGTGAACGCCGACGGCACGGTCGATGTGACTGACGCCGAGCTTGTGTACAATTATTCCATCGGCGCGGGTGAACTCACCGAAGCGGAGCTTATCCTTGCGGATATGGACGGCGACGGCCATATCACCGCGAAGGACGCAGCGATGATCTACGTGATCATCGCCGCGCCTCTCGCGGCCGTGACGGAATAAACCGGACGACAAACAGGAGGACGATATGAAAAAAATCTTTTCGCTTGTCCTTGTTCTGGCTCTGACGCTGGCGCTGGGTATCCCGGCGCTGGCGGCGGAAGCCGATGAGACGGCGGTGCCGGAGATCACTCTCTCGGCAGACGCGGAGAAGGTCCCGGCCGGAAAAACGGTCACGCTGACGCTCTCTCTCACCGGCGAACTGAAGGACATCAACAGCTTTGAGTATTACATCCGCTATGATCCCGCGGTCGTTGAGCTGGCCGAAAGCAAGGCGGGCGCGGCGAGCGATCTCACGAAGATCGGCACGCCCCCCGAGGCGAACTACAAGACCGGCGAGGGGGACACCTCCAAGGCCGTCACGGTCAGCGCCGTGAAGCTCGCGGATACCGGCGTGTTCTCCATGACCGGGGGCACGGTCGCTGAACTGACGTTCACCGTGAAGGCCGACGCTGCGACCGGCGCTTCCGCCGGGTTCACGCTCGAAAAGGTCGCCGTGTGCGATAAGACGTTCGTGAATGACGCCGTGAAGGTGCAGACCGGCGCTGCGCCCAAAGTCACCGTCGGCAGTGCGGTAGTGCTGGGCGACGTGAACGGCGACGGCAAGGTGAACAATATAGACGCGGCGCTGGTTTACGCTTACCACAACAAGAAGAGCGCTCTGACCGAGGATCAGCTTGCCGCGGCTGACGTGAACGGCGACGGCAAGGTGAACAATGTGGACGCGGCGCTGATCTATGCCTATCACAACAAGAAGCTCACGAAGTTTTCTGCTGCGTAAGGAAGGAGAGATAACATGAAGAAAACATTATCCATTCTGCTTGCCGTAGTGCTGCTGCTGAGTCTCTCGGTAAATGCACTGGCCGCAGAAATGACCCCGACGGCGAACAAAAACACTTTGTCCGCCGGGGAGGAAGTCATCGTAACGATCTCGCTCAACGAGGACATCAAAGACATCGTAACGATGAACTATAAGCTGTACTTTGACAATTCGGTGTTTGAGCTGACCAAAACCGAGCAGGTCAATCCAAGCATCAATGTTGCAGCAGACAAAGATACGGACAAAGACGGCACGTTCTATAACATCAGCTGCATGGACGTACTCTCCGAGGGCATCACCATTGCCAGGGGCGATCTCTGCCGGCTGACGTTCAGGGCAAAGACCGACCTGACGGAAAACAAGGAGAGCAGCTTCCGCCTGGTGTTCGATAACGCCATGGACAACAAGTTTAACTCCAACATCGTCCACACTGCCGGTGAAGCGGCGAAGGTGAGCGTGTCCCCGGCTGGCGAAGTGCTGACGCTCTACGGTCGCATCTACGGCAAGAGTGTCAACAGTGCGTTTGCGGACCTGACCGGCAGCGCCGGCAGCAACGGCGTGGAATACGTGTGCAGAGACATTGAAAAGAAGACCGGTCTTGACGTTATCAAGGGCGTCCTGGAAGCCAGCGGCTACACCTATGTTGCCACGGAGACCGCCATCACCAGCATTACCGACCCCAGCGGCGTGACGCTCGCCAACGGCGACGCGGCCTACGGCCCGAAATCCGTCTGGGTCGCCACGATCAACGGTGAAAAGCCGGCGACGACGCTTGCCGGTTACGTCGTGGATAACGAATCCACCGGCTTTGACGGCGACGAGTTTGTTCTGAAGTTCACTGAGTGCCCGGGCAGCACGGACGGCAAGCACAACTTTAAAAACGGCGTTTGCAGCGTGTGCGGCATGAAGAAGGAAACGGGCTCCTACACTCTCACGCTGCCCGCCGATAAGACCGTGAACGCGGGCGAGGCCGTGGCCGTCCCCGTGACGCTCGGCCACACGGCGGACGAGACCACGTTCCACGCGGCGGACATGATTTTCACCTACGATGCCGATAAACTGGAGTACACCGGCATCAGCGACACGACAAACTACATCGTAAACGCGGCAACGGCCGGCAAGGTCCATGTGCAGGCCTACGGCGAGGCGAAAAACCTCGGCGAGGCGTTCACGCTGAACTTCAAGGTCAAGACCACGGCGACGGGCACCGCGACCGTGGCTGTGACGAGCGCGAAGATCGATAAGGCGGCGAACGCCACCATGAAGGACGCGCCGGAAGCGAAGCTTCTGGATGCGGAAACGGTGCTCACGATCAAGGCGACGCACAGCGTCACTCTGCCCAACATCTTTGAGGGCGAAACGACCGTGGAGGACGGCGCGGACTATACCTTCTCCAAGACGGATAAGGACGAGAGCCACTACGAATACACCGACGTCAAGGCGACGGTGAACGACGAGAACGTTGCCGTCATCGACAACGGCGACGGCACCTACACCGTGAAGAACGTCACCGGCGATCTCACCGTGACCGGCAAGAGAAC
>ULXL01066796.1_pt1 | contig 11085 bp, 11 predicted proteins | sample 1961241 | NCBI WGS metagenome assembly ULXL01 (sample SAMEA4835837, study PRJEB28245) | human gut metagenome | biome: gut microbiome; material: fecal sample | place: Denmark | collected 2008
CGCCCCGTTATAATCGGCGTTTCAACTAACGATGCGCTCGGTGCTGCGGCAAAGAATATCGGATACCTTTTGAACTATAAAAACTATTACTTTGTACCGTTTGGTATGGATGATTGTGTTCATAAAACAAAATCAATGGTTTGCGATTTTACACAGGTTGAAAAAACACTTGCAAGCGTGATAAAAGGAGAAGAAATATATAAAAAAATATTTTGACTTTTCTTGTAAAAAATCATTGACTTTTTACGATAATTTGTTATATTAAAATCTATGATATAGCTATATATCAAATCGGGTTACAAAGAGGAAGTGCATAATTGGAAAAAATTATTGATCTTAAAGATATTACGGTGAAATACGGTGATAACACCGTTTTGGATAAACTTAATCTTTCTATTTATGAAAAAGAGTTTATAACGCTGCTTGGTCCTTCCGGTTGCGGAAAAACAACAACGCTGAGATGCATTGCAGGCTTCGTTGATCCTAACGAGGGCGAAATTGTTTTTGAGGGAAAGGTTATTAATAACATTCCTCCGCACAAAAGAAAGGTAAACACCATCTTCCAGCGTTATGCTCTTTTTTCTCATTTAAATGTGTTTGAAAATGTTGCATTCGGTCCCGAAATTCAAAAAATGAGCAAGCCCGAAATCAGAGAAACAGTTGCTCAAATGCTTGAGCTTGTTAATCTTAAAGGCTTTGAAAAGCGCTCAATAAACAGTCTTTCGGGCGGTCAGCAGCAGCGTGTTGCCATTGCAAGAGCGCTTGCAAATAAGCCGCATGTTCTTTTGTTGGACGAGCCTCTCGGCGCTCTTGATTTAAAGCTTCGCAAGGATATGCAAAAGGAGCTTAAATCAATTCAAAAGCGATTGGGAATAACCTTTATTTATGTAACACACGATCAGGAGGAGGCCCTTTCAATGAGCGACAGAGTTGTCGTTATGGATAAGGGTAAAATTCAACAAATCGGAACTCCCGAGGATATTTATAATGAGCCTGTTAACGCCTTTGTTGCAGACTTTATCGGCGAATCTAATATAGTTGATGCCGTTATGATTAAAGACTATTATGTTAGGTTTGCAGGTGTAACCTTCGATTGCCTTGATAAAGGCTTTGCGCCCAACGAGCCTGTTGAAGCCGTTGTTCGCCCTGAGGATATAACTATATGCAAGGCAGGGGAGAAGGACGCATTAACCGGAGTTATAACCGATGTTGTTTTCAAGGGAACATTTTTTGAAACCTTTGTTGATGTAGGCGGATTTATTTGGCTTGTTCAAACAACGGAATTTCATAAGATTGGCGAAACTGTCGGTATGTTTATAGACGCAGATTCAATTCATGTTATGAAGCGCAGTGAATACAGCGGTGAGTTTGGCGATTATTCCTCATTCTCCGATGAGTTTGATCATATTAATGACGCTGATTATGATTGGGAGGCGGAGAAACAGGATGAAGAATAGTCTTGCCGGTAAGCTTTCCGATAAGCCGTATATTGTTTGGTCTGCAATCTTTATTATTGCTCCGCTTGTTATGGTTGCATATTATGCCTTAACAGACGCAACAGGTGCTTTCAGCCTCAACAGTATTAAGGCAATTCCGAGCTATACCTCAACAATACTTTTGTCTGTGCTTTACGGAGTTTTCGCAACTGTGATTTGCCTTGTTATCGGATATCCGTTTGCCTATTTTATTTCAAAAACAAAGGCGAGCACCCAAGGAACAATGGTTTTGCTTGTTATGCTTCCCATGTGGATGAATTTCCTTATTAGAACCTATTCTCTTATGACGATTTTGGGCGACACAGGTATAATTAACACCGCTTTAAGCTTTTTGGGAATAGACAGCCTTAATCTTATCAACACCGGCGGTGCGGTAATTCTCGGAATGGTTTATAATTTTCTGCCGTATATGATATTGCCGATTTATTCGGTTATGACAAAAATGGATAATTCTCTTATTGAAGCAGCGCAGGATTTGGGCTCAACAAAATTTCAGGTTATGCGAAAGGTTATTATGCCTCTTTCGCTTCCCGGAGTTTTAAGCGGTATAACAATGGTTTTTGTTCCATGCGTTTCAACCTTTTATATAACTCAAAAGCTCGGCGGCGGACAGGTTGTTTTAATCGGCGATATTATCGAAACGCAGTTTCAGTCTGCTAATAATTATAACCTCGGTGCAAGTCTTTCACTTGTTCTTATGGTTCTTATTCTTATTTGCCTCGGCGTTATGAATTATCTCGGCGCAGACGATGAAACGGAAGGGGGAGTTGTTATATGAAGAAAAAAAGACTTTCTCCTTTATCAAAAATATATCTTGCACTTATTTTGTTTTTTCTCTATGCTCCGATTGGAGTTATGGCTTTGTTTTCCTTTAATGAAAGCACAAGCACATATATTTTCAGCAACTTTTCTCTTAAATGGTGGGGCGAAATGTTTAATAATTCCGCCGCAACTGATTCTTTAAAAAATTCTTTAATCCTTGCAGTGTGCACTGCGGTTATTTCAACCGTTATGGGCACTTGTGCGGCAGTCGGAATATTTAATTACAGAAATAAAAGACTTAAAAGAGCCGTTTTAACAGTAACAAATATTCCTATGATGAATCCCGAAATAGTAACAGGTGTTTCAATGATGCTCCTTTTTGTTTTTCTCGGTGCTTCAATTAAAATTTCGGATTCGCTCAATTTTTGGTCGCTCCTTGCGGCACATATAACCTTTTGCCTGCCGTATGTTATTTTAAATGTTATGCCAAAGCTCAAGCAGCTTGACATTAACATTTATGAAGCGGCGGTGGATCTCGGCTGCAAGCCTGTTAAAGCCTTTTTTAAGGTTGTTTTGCCTAATATAACCACCGGAATAATCACAGGACTTGTTATGAGCTTTACTCTTTCGCTTGATGATTTCATTATTTCTTATTTCACAAGCGGTCCAAGCTTCCAAACGCTTCCTATTTATATTTTTTCATTAACAAAAAAACGAGTTAAGCCCGATATGTATGCACTTTCAACTCTTATTTTCCTTGTTATTCTTGTTTTGCTTATTCTTATGAATGTTGCACAGTCAAAGGCCGAAAAGGGTAAGAGTGAAAGTAAATGAAAAGATTTTTGATTTTTTTGATTTCGTTAATTTTTGCTCTTTTGCCGCTTAATGCTTTAGCCTTTGCCGATGAGGAGGAGGAAATATTTACCGATGAGCAGATTGAATATTATGCCTCGCTCGGATTGCAGGGAACAACGGTTAATGTTTATAACTGGGGAGAATATATTTCCGACGGTGCAGAGGGCTCAATGGATGTTGTTTCGGAATTTGAACGCTTAACAGGTGCAAATGTAAACTACACTAATTTTGAGTCTAACGAGAATATGTATTCAAAGCTTTCCGGCGGAGGCGTCTCCTATGATGTTATTGTTCCGAGCGACTATATGATTGCAAGGCTTATTGACGAGGATATGCTTGCCGAGATTAATTGGAATAATATTCCAAATATAAAGAATATAGAAGAAGAGTATCTTAATCTTTATTTTGATCCCGAACAAAAATATTCACTCTGCTATAATGTTGGCACAACCGTTTTGATTTACAACACAAATTATGTTGAAGAAAAGCCCGAAAGCTGGGATATTCTTTGGGATGAGCAGTATAAAGATAAGGTTTTAATGTTTAACAATTCAAGAGATGCCTTTGCAATTGCACAGGCGCTTCTCGGTAAGAGCTTTAATTCTACCGTGGAAAGCGAATGGAATGAAGCCGCTCAGCTTCTTGCAGAGCAAAAGGATAGAGTAAATCCCGTTTATGTTATGGATGAAATCTTCAATCTTATGGAAAGCGGAGATTATGCGCTTGCGCCCTATTATGCAGGAGACTATGTTTTGATGTGCGAAAATAATCCCGATTTGGATTATTGCTTCCCCAAGGAGGGCGTTAATACTTTCTATGATGCCTTTTGTATTCCTAAATGTGTACAAAATAAAGTCGGAGCAGAGGCGTTTATCAATTTTATGCAGGAGCCTCAGGTTGCTCTTGAAAATGCGGAATACATTTATTACGCTTCTCCAAATACAACCGTAAGAAATAATGAGGAGCATTCCTTGTACGGCAACAAGGCGGTTTATCCCGAGGAAGCTCCAAACGGTCAGTATTTTAAAAATCTTCCGCAAAATATTCTTGAGCTACAGGCAGATTTATGGACCCGTGTTAAAAGCGGAAAGCTTTCCGCTTCAAATAAGCAGGAGGAGCAGAAGGTTTATATTCAGTTTGCTGTTTTGGCAGGTGCAGTTGTTGTTTGCATAACGGCAAAGCTTATATCAAATGCAAATAAGAAAAAATTTGAGGATTTGAGCGATATATATAATAGATGATTATGAAAATTACTGATAGCTTTTTAGAAAATATAAAACATTGCGAATGTGTTATTTTCGATTTAGACGGAACATTAATTAACACTATTGACGATTTGGGGCTTGCCTGTGATTTTATTTTAAAGGAGCAGGGAATAGATCCCTGTTGGACAAATGAGGATTATAAAAAATTTGTCGGAAATGGCGCAAGGCTTCTTGTTAAGCGTGCATTTGATAATAAGCTCAGTGAAAAAGAGCTTGATGAGCTATACGCACGCTTTAAGGTAAAATATAATGAAATAAAGCTTGACCACGCACATGCCTATGATGGGATAAAACAGGTTGTAGGTTTATTAAAGGATAGCGGCAGAAAGCTTGTTGTTTGCACAAATAAACCCGATGTTGCCGCAAAGGGAATGGTGGAAGCAATTTTCGGTAAAAAAGCCTTTGATGTTGTGCAGGGTGCAGTTGACGGCAAACCGACAAAGCCTGATCCAACAATTTCGCAGGAGATTTTAAGCAATCTGGGCATTAATCCCAAAAATACGGTTTGGATAGGCGACAGCGATGTTGATATTATTTCTGCAAGAAATCTCGGCTGCGAAAGTATTGCGGTAGCATGGGGATTCAGAAGTGTGGACAGTCTGCTCAAAGAGCGTCCTGGTGCATTAATATACTCCCCAAAAGATATTTTAAAAATTTTCAATTTAGATATTGACAACAGATAATTATTCTGTTATAATCTCTATCGTTGCAAGCGAGAGTGGCGGAATCGGCAGACGCGCACGTTTGAGGGGCGTGTGGGGCGACTCGTACGGGTTCAAGTCCCGTCTCTCGCACCAAAAAAGCGAAGTACCCATTTGGGTATTTCGCTTTTTTCATTGTTATAACGGGACTTGAAACGAACTCCAAATTTGCCGTGCAATGCTTGCTGGGCAAATTTGGGAGAACAGTCCGATGGACTGTTCGATAGTTGAGAAGAAAGTCCCGTCTCTCGCACCAAACTCCACCTTTTCAAAGGTGGAGTTTTTCTTTGTTTTCAGCAGTATTTTCCTATGAAAAAGAATTGATTGTTATAATTTTCTTGAACTTTTGTTAAAAACTTGTTTGTACGATTGGACAAACACTTTTCTGAAAGAGTTAACGCACAAACGAAAACTTGCTCTCAGAATGGGTGAATTATTAGAAAGTTCAGCAGGTTATGAGCTTAAACCTGAAGCGTTAAAAAAACTTTGCAGAAAACAAATTACAGTGGATAATTTAACAGAGGCTGAATATTAATTTTACACTTATAAACTCGGCACATAGACACAACACATTATAAGAATTATGCAACTACTTAATTTTTGTAGTTGAATTTTTTAGTAAATCTTATATTCATTCTTTAAATATAAAACATATAACTAACGGTTGTTTTAGTTTAAGAATCATTTATGGTGCTAAACTCCATAACTTTTTGTTGTGTTTTTTCTTTTAATAATATATAATAGTTATACAATTTACATTATTTTTTATTAGAGGTGGAAAAATGGAGATTTTATTAATAATTGCACTTGTACTTCTTGCTTTCTTTATCTACGAATATGCCTATTACAAAAGTTCAAAATTTTTGACTTTAAAAAATAGTATTCAACATTATACTCAAAAATGCAATGAATTAAATCAGCATATAGAGTCTTTGAAAAACACATATTTAAATGTTAATCAAATAAATTACGGACAAGCAACATATCAAGATAATAGTAAGTGGAATTTTAAAAGACCTGAACTCAAAAAGCGCCCTAAATCTCAATATGTATATAACTGTTCTCTTTCTGTATGTAGGAATGCTGAACAACAACCTTTTAAGTATTTGTGCAAATACTTTAACATAAAACCAACAGAAGAAACATTGAATAATTTCGAAGAAGTTTTTAATAATTTTTCAGCAGCAGAACAAGGAAAAGTTTTATTAACTACCGAAAGAGATGAAATTATTTCAAACATTAGTAAAGATATTCCCTTTTTAATAAAAACTTTTTCTAAAAAGAAATTAGTTAAAAATCTTGGTTTTAATGAAATAGATTTAAGTCAATTGTATTTCCCTAAATACATATTTAACTATACAAGTGCAGGCGGTAACAGTTCTATGAACTGCGAAATTCTCTTGAATGTTGAAAATCTTGAACAGTTTATTCAATACTTATCTGAATTAGTTAAATTCAGAAAAAGTGTTGCAGGTCAAAGAGCACTTATGACATCTTCTTTACGAGAACATATAAAAGCTCGAGATAATTATACTTGTCAAAAATGTGGAGTTTCTGTGCACGAAGAACCTCATTTGCTTTTAGAGATAGACCATATAATTCCTTTATCAAAAGGTGGTTTAACGACTGAAGAGAATTTGCAAACATTATGTTGGAGGTGCAATAGAAATAAAGGCTCAAAAATAGAATGATATATCCCCACTCCTCACGAGTGGGGGTCTTTTTCTGCCCATATTCTCTCACTTCCACGCATCCCATCTCTCGCATAGAAAAGACTATAAAATACAAGACAAAATCGCAAATTTTCGTTTGAAATTCGGGCATTTTTAGGGAATTAGTTTTGGGATTTTGAGGGGATATGAAAATATTTATTTTGTTTTTCGGCAGGACTTTGTTCCTTGAAAGAAATCATTGATTTTGAGGGGTTTGTGGGTTTTTCAGCCTTAAGTCCCGTCTCTCGCACCAAAATAACCGGTATCCATTTGGATATCGGTTGTTTTTATGTCTAAATATACCGAAAAGCAATATTTTATTGCATATTCAATTTTAAAGTGCTATATTATTTCATATTGATTTTATTCGGAGAAAATATTTGTATCCGGAAAGGCTATGTGAATTATAATGAAGCTTGTTACACCATCATTTTATAAAAATTTTAAATGTATTGCAGGGGAATGTCCCGATTCCTGTTGTCAGGGATGGGAGGTTGATGCAGACGAGGAATCTCTTGCATACTATAAAACGTTAACAGGGGATATAAAAAAAAGAATTGACAGCGTTCTTGATAAGGACGAATTCGGCAACACTGTTTTTAGGCTTGCCGAACGAAAAAGATGTCCGTTTCTCAATGATAAAAATCTTTGTGATATGCACATTGAAATCGGAGGGGAGCATACTCCGTTTACGTGCCGTACATTTCCGAGATTTATAAATGATTTCGGTTCTGTTCGTGAAATGGGAATTTCTTTTTCCTGCCCCGTTGCGAGTGAAATTATGTGGAATTTAAAAGAGGATTTTTCTTTTGCAGAAGAAATAAACAGTCTTCCTCCTTCCTTAAATGATATAGATGCACAGCTGTATTTTAAGCTTAAAAAAAGCAGAGAAAAAGCTTATGAAATTGTTTTAGAAAAATCAAAGCCGCTAAACGAAAGAATTAAAGAGCTTCTTATTTTCGGTTCTGCCTTGCAGAATGAAATAGATGGATATGAAGAAAGCAATGACGGCTCTGATATAATTGAAATCTTTAAAAATCCCGAGGTTATTAATGATGAGTGGGTTAAAAGGGTTAATAATGCTCATTTTGATAAAAAGGTAATAAATAGCAAATCCTGCGAAAGTATTGTGATGTATTTTCTTTTCAGATATTTTATGCAGGCAGTTTATGATAAAGATGTTTTGTCAAAGGTAAAAATGTCTGCTATAGGTGCTCTTATTCCCGCCTTCTTCGGAAACGATAGCTGGACCATTCATCTTTGGAGCAAGGAAACGGAGCACAGTGATGTTAATATGGAAAGATATAAGCACAATCTCAAGAATAACGGAGCAGCTTCCGTTAGCAATTTATTAAAATATTTCGAATAAAAAAATAACCGTTTGGATAACTCCAAACGGTTATTTGTTATAATTTAGAGGCTTCAAATGCAACGCCGAGCATTCCCGCATCATTGCCTAAGTCGGAATTAACAATTTTTACCTTTCTGTAATTATCCATTAATTCCTTATATATTTTTCTGTCTATCAGCTCTATTATGTATTCCTCACGCATTATTCCGCCGCCTAACACAATAAGCTGCGGGTCAAATGTGTAAATAATGCTCTTTAAGCCTAAAATAATTTCATCTATCCAAATATCAATTATGTGCCTTATTTCGGGATTTTCAAAATTTTCCTTGCTGAAAATTTCAAAGCCGTTGAGCTTTTCTCCCGTAGCTTTTTCAACAGTTTGTGTCAACGCCTTTGCAGAGGCATATTGCTCGTAGCAGCCTTCTCCGCCGCATGTGCAGGGTCTGCCTCCGGCGTGAACAATAATATGTCCAAACTCTCCCGCAGATGAGTGAGCACCCTTGTAGAGCTTATCGTTAAGATAAACGGCACCTCCTATTCCTGTTCCGAAGGTTAAGCAAATAAAATCGGAATATCCCTTAGCAGCTCCGAATTTTGCTTCTCCGATTGCGGCGGCATTAACATCGTTTTCAACGAAGGTAGGTATTCCTGTTTTTGTTTCAACCATTTTTTTAACCATCATTCCCGTATAGTAGGGAATATTATTAGTTGAATAAACTACTATGCCGTTTTCGGAATCAACCTGACCTGCCGTGCTTATTGCAACTCTGTCGATACCATCATAGGTTTCAATAATTTGAAGCACCTTGTTAATAATATATTGTCCGCCCTTTGATGCCTCGGTTGGAATAGAGTGCTTTTCCGTTAACTTGAACCTTTCATTGCAAATAGCGTATTTAATATTTGTTCCGCCAATGTCAAAGGTAATAATTTTCATAAACTCACTTCCGCTAACATTATTTACCTTGATTATATCAAGCAATCAATTTAATTTCAATAAATATTGAAAAAATATCTTTTTTATGATAAAATTATCTAAAATTATTGTGAGGATTAAATTATGGCTGATGAAAAATTAGAGGAAAAGCTGGACAGTCCGCTTATCGTTCATAAGGTAACAGATGCTTCCTATCAGGAAACGGCTAATAATATCGACCTTTCTTCAACTCATGTTGAGGAGGAAACTGCAACGCTGGAACGCCACCGCTTCAGAAAGGAAAAGAAAAACAGTAAGCTTCCTGTGCTTATTGCCTTTGCGGCGGTTCTTGTTGCTCTTTGCTGCTTCCTTTATTTCAGCGGTGCACTTTCGGGAAATAAAGAAGAAACTACTGCACCAAAGGAAACAACAACCGAGCAGATAAACAGATTTGAAAACACAATAACTGTTAAGGGTACTTATGTTTTCTATGAGGGCGTTGAGGTTGACGGATTGCAGGGACTGATTAGTGAAATAAAGTATCTTGACGAGGGAACAAAATTAACCGTTCAAAATGAAAACGCCGATGAAACCTTCCTCAGCGAAGAAGTTTTGCACACACTGACATCCTATAATATAGAATATGAGGTTATTCCCGTTATTTCAAGCGGATTAACAAGCAAATATGAAACAACCGCTCCTGCACAAACAACGCAACAGTCAACAACTCAACTGCAAACAACCGTTCAGCAAGCAGAGGCACGGTAACACTATGGATTTTGATTTGCTTAATCATTTGAATTTTGATAAGGCTCTTTGCGAAAGGGTGCTTTCTCTTGCAGAAAAGGAGGAAGACTCTGTTTTAAAGTGTGCCGAAAGGGTGTTTAACCGCAATGTTAGCTGCTTAAAAGGAAAAAGCGATGTTTTCCGCCTTGCGGTTATGCTCAAAGCCGCAGAGTGCACTCATAAAAAATATATCGAAAAGGGGATACCCGACAGTATTTTTTATGACACAATGGATGATATTCGCATTTGGTGTGAAGAAAATTCAAATAAAGGGCTTAAAAATTATAATTGGATAAAAAATCATATAAATTTTGAAATTTTCAGGCTCGGCAGGCTTCAATTTCAGCTTTATAAGGCTGATAATCCAACATTGCATTATTCGAAGCTTCCCTTTAAAAAAGGCGAAAATTTGCTTTATATTCACATTCCTCGCTTCGGCAGGCTTGATTTTAACGATTGTGTTGCTTCTTTGAATGAGGCAAAGGTATTTTTCAAACAGTTTTTTCCGGATTTTAATTACAAAGGCTTTTTCTGTGAAAGCTGGCTTCTCTATGAAGAAAATTCAAAATTTATGAGTGCCGATTCAAATATATTAAAATTCCAAAATTTATTTGATATAGCGTATTCAATTCATTATGAAAACCAAACCTATGACAGAGTTTTCGGCATCGAGCATCTTCCGTTTTTCAGGTGTCAAATTAAGTCGTTGCCTGAGGAAACCTCTTTGCAGAAAACCGCAAAGAAATTTAAGCTTTTAAAAGGTAAATTCGGAATAGGAATTGCAACGGTAAAAAGCGAATATACATAAAAAAACAGGCGAAAAAACGCCTGTTTTTATTTTAGCCTTGTATATTCGCCAACCGCCAATGCGTCGCACCTTTCGTTATATGGGTGTCCGTTGTGCCCCTTAACCCAAATAAATTCAACCTTATGCCTGTCTAACTCATCAAGAAGAGCCTGCCATAAGTCGGGGTTAAGAGCGGGCTTGTTTTTTCCTCTTTTCCAGCCGTTTTTTTTCCAGGAATAAACCCATCTCTGATTAATTGCGTCGCATACATATTTTGAATCGGTTGTAACGCTGACATCACACGGCTCCTTTAACGCCTTTAACGCTTCAATAACTGCAGTAAGCTCCATACGGTTGTTTGTTGTGTTGTATTCTGCTCCGCTTATTTCCTTTTCCGTGCCGTTATAAACAAGAACTGCGCCCCAACCTCCCTTGCCGGGATTTCCGCTGCATG
>ULXL01082144.1_pt1 | contig 11034 bp, 10 predicted proteins | sample 1961241 | NCBI WGS metagenome assembly ULXL01 (sample SAMEA4835837, study PRJEB28245) | human gut metagenome | biome: gut microbiome; material: fecal sample | place: Denmark | collected 2008
TTTTCGCCTTTGCCCTTGCCCTTTTCCATTGCAAAACTGAATGCTTTGAATATAAATATAAAAACGATAAGAACGGATAAAACTATACCGATTCCGGCAACAACAACCGTTGCAACCTGAGTCCAATCAAGATTAGAAAGATATTCACGGTATTCCGCCGCCCAACTTGAAATTGAAGCCGCAAGCAAATCAGGATACATCAAACATTCCCCCATTATCATAAATTAGTTAGTATTATAAAACAGATTAAGCTTTTTTTCAACCTAAATTTAATATTTTAATCGGTATTGATATAAAATTGTCATAGTGTATAAAAATAGCGGTAAACTATTGATTTATTTTTAAAAAAGTTTATAATATTATTAGCAACAGGAGGGATTTTACTATGAAAAAAGAAACTTTAATCATTGCAATTTTAGTTGCCCTTATAATTTTATGGATAACGGAAACGCTTGGAATGGCTAAAACATCAAGAATCCTCGGCGGTGCAATTGATGTTGGCTTTGCTCTTTTAAGATAGAAAAAACAAAACAAATCGGCAGTCATTTTTCAGACTGCCGATTTTTCTTTTTACTTAAAGTAATTCGTTTTGAATATATTCAACTGTGTTTTGCTGAGAATCGCTGACACCCAAAGCATAGCAATTAATATAATGCGCATCGCTTGAATCATTGTAACCCATCAGCATATACCTTGAATACAGGCTCTGAAGCTCTGCGGCACTCATTGATTTAAGCTTTTCCCGAACCTCCGGCGGAGCGTTGTCGCTTATCGAATAAAAATTAACATAATACAAAGTGTTGAAATAGGCCTCATAATCATAATAACAAAAGCCTAAGCCCTCATACGAGAAATTGCTGAACAGCTCATACTTATCGGTGTTTTTATAATCATTTTTCAAAATGCCTGAAAATTCATCATAATCGGAAATATTCACAACGCTTTGACCGCTGAACCAATCGTCCGAATTTTCATCGTATGCTTCCTCCGTTGTGAAATCCTCTATGCAAACGAAAAGAATATCGTCGGATTTAATGCTGAATGGCTCCATACTGCTCAAAGCCTCATCCGTTTTCATCAAATCGGCAAACTCATCTTCAACACATTTTCCTGCGGCATAATAAGTTCTTTTAACCCTTGATCCGTCTTTAAGAGTATATACAATATCGCAGCAGCAATCCCGATTAATCTCTTGATATTGGCCGAAAAGAGCTGAAAAATCAGTTGAAATATAATAATTCGATTTTTCAATCGTTTCCTTTTCGATTAATTTTTTATGAAAGGCAACCGTTTTTTCAACAGCTTCCTCGCTTGATAATTTAAGAGTATCATAGCTTCTGCCACCGTAATAAGGTTCGATCAGGTAGTTAAGGCTCGAGGCGTAAGACACGGCATAATAATCCTGCTCTCTGCCTGTTATTTCAACATATTCAATCTCCTGCTGCTCGGGAACATAGGAGATGAATTTATCGTGAGACGGAATAAATACGCAAATTAGGAACGCCACACCTATTGTGCAGGCGGCCAAAAGAGTTACGGAGCTTTGCTTTGTAAATGCCTTTTTGAAAAAAACCGCATTATAAATCATAGAGAAGATAACGGCGCAGATAATGCCGAAGATAATCATTCCCCACAAATTATTAACCCTTACTGCCGAAAATGCAGCAAGCAAAAGAACAAGCAAAAACGCCTGCTCAACAAAGCCTCCCGATAGGCTGACCTCTGCCGACTCGGCCTTTCTTTTTGCAAAAACGGCATAGCCTAAAACAGCAACCGCAACCGCCTCTATGATTCCTACTGCGGCAAGAAACGCAATTTCATTTACGCTTTCCGAATAACTGCTTATCTTTAAGCTTCCTATGGGGCTGATTGCAAAGGCCGCCGCTTCATCAATTTTTAATCCCCAAATATACTCAAGATTGGACTTAATTCCGTTTAAAATAATATCAATTCCGCCAATAGAAATAACGGACAAAATAACATAATGAACCTTCCTGCCTGCACTGACTGCGCACAAAATCAAAAATGAAAGCACGCATAAAACAGAGGCAAGCGCAGACGCCGTGCCTGCAAAATAGACCGCCTTATCAACCACAAGGCTGACCTTTTCCGACTGAAAGCCGAGCATACATATATAGCTTGCGGCAGACGAGCAAATAAAGGTTAAAATGTTGACTGAAAACGCAAAAACAACATTTGCAAAATAAGCCGTTCCTCTTTTAACGGGAAGCGCAAAATAATAATCGCATGCTCGTTTACTGTAAATCTCCTTAAACAGACCTACCGCAAGGAAAAGATTATACACAATACATATTCCCGAAACAACATATATTACAGTTCTTAATTCGCTCGTTATATCAACCGTTCCGACATTATAGCTATCAAACAAATAATCAAACACCGTTACGGTTGAAATTGCAATTGAGGCAATAAGCGAAAGCGCAAAGACTATAACTGCACCGATAATCTTTCTTCTAAAAACGGTTTTAAACGCCCGTGCAAACTGATTTTTATTTAATGAGCTTGCTGATTTCATATCCTGCCGCCTCCATTTCACAAATAAATAATTCCTCAAGCGTTAGCGGAAGAATTTCAAAGAAAACGGGATTTTCTGCGTTTATAAGCTCTGAAATTTCTTCTTGCTTTCCGCGAACGGTTAGCTGAACCATTTTGCCCTGCCTGCTTTCCTTAACAATGCTTAGGCGGGCTTTGAGCTCTTCAAAGCGTTCCTCATCCATAACAAACTGAACTCGAAAAACGCCGAGAGCGTCGCTGTCTATATCCTTTTCAAGCAAAATTCCGCCCTCGTGCAAAAGGCCGATATGGTCGCAAAAGCCCTCTAATTCACGCAGATTATGCGTTGCAATAACAACGCTTGCCCTTGTTTCATCAACATATTCAATCAGTATTTTTTTAACAAGCTCTCTGATAACTGGGTCTAAGCCGTCAAAAATCTCATCAAAAAGAATAACCTGCGGATTATAGGAAAGCGCAAGAATAATTGCCGCCTGCCTTTGCATTCCCTTGCTCATTGTTGAAATTTTCTGCACGGGATTAATCGGAAAGGCCGATTTAAGCCGTGCATATCTTATATCATCCCAATCGGGATACATTATTTTCATATAAGACGCAGAGCTTTCAAGGGTTGCACCGGGATAAAAATACGGAAAATCGGAAATAAATGCCGTTTTTGATTTGATTATCTCATTTTCAAAGGGCTCCTCGCCGTTTATAAGCGCCTTGCCGGAATCCGCCTTAAAAACGCCTGCGAGAATTCTGAGGAGGGTGCTTTTTCCTGCTCCGTTTGAGCCCACAAGCCCAAAAACAGAGCCGTTTTCAATTCCGAAGGAAATTTCATTGAGCGCTTTTGTTTTGCCGAAGCATTTTGTTAAATTCAAAATTTCAATCATTTTTCTTCCTCCCAGATGCGATTAACGATTGCCATTACCCTTGATTTCTCAACACCTGCATTTTTTGCATCGGTCAGCAAGGCTTCCACATCCTTTTCCGCCTGCCGATGAATCTTTTTCAAATCCGTTGCGCTGACGAAAACGCCCTTGCCGGCAACTGTGTAAATAACTCCCTGATGCTCAAGATTTTTATACGCCTTTGAAACCGTGTTTGGATTTATGCCGAGCTCGCACGCAAGTGCCCGAACAGAGGGCAGTGCGCTGTCTTTTTCATAGGCGCCGAGATTGATATACTTAACTATGCTTTTTTCAAGCTGAGTATGAATCGGCTCTCGGCTTCTCATATCAATTGAAAACATTTTTTGCCCTCCTATTCATTATGAATTGCGGTAAGCGCACTTACCTTAACAGAGCGGTTTGCCGGCGCAAGACCTGCAATAACGCCTATTAAAACCGAAAACATTATTCCCGAAACGGCAAGCCACCACGGAATAGACGAAACGCAAACAATAAGCCCGTCCTCCATTTCGCCGAGGGAATTAACAACTGCTTTTGCAATCAAATTTGCTATTATCGAAATAATATAGCTTATTATAATTCCGATTGTGCCGCCCATAAAGCCTATTGTGCCTGCCTCATAGAGAAACAGCGACTTAATATCCTTTATATCACAGCCGAGAACCTTCATAATTCCGATTTCCTTTGTTCGCTCATAAACAGACATAACCATTGTGTTGCTTATGCCAAAGGCGGCAACGAACATTGAAATTGCACCGATTGCACCCAAAACAAGCTGAACAACCATCATAACCTTTTTTGTGTATTCAAGCTCTTCATCATCGGAAGAGCAGGAAAAGCCTGCCTTATTTATTTTTTCCTTGACTGCGCCTACATTGCCCATATCGTTAACATAAACATAAATTTCGCCGTATTCAAGGCTTTTTCTTGCCTGCGGGTTTAATTTATTATACTGATTGATATATTCCTTTGCGAGCGAAATATCAATATATATTCCGTTTGAGGATTCATAATCAATGCTATAATCCCTCTTAATAATACCGCCGACTCTTATCCTTTGCGATTGAACAGACGGCAACGCACCGTTTTCGCCCTCAACAACCGCAGGACTTATGAAAAACACATCCTTCATAGGGTCAATTTCACATTCGGTCAATTTATAATTTTCGTCATATTTATATTTAACTGAATTTCCCTGACTGTCCTCAAAGGCGGTTACCGCCTCTTCTCCGAAAAACACGGTGTTCTTTTTATCAATACCTGAAAATGAACCGTCATTAAGCGAATATCCCATCATTTCAAGCGCATCTAAATCAATGCCCTTAACGGTGCCCCAACCGTAATGATACCTGCCTCTTGTTATTTTAACACATTCCAAAACATTAACGGTTGGCACAACGGCGTTAACATTTTCAATGCTTTTGAAATAATCAACGGCTCTGTCGTCAAACGGAAGCGATTCTGCTTCCTGCTCGGCCGTATAATCGGAGCTGTAAACCGTTATTTTGTTCAGCGAGGTATTGGATGCATACTGCGAGGTTATCATCTTATCTATACCAACGCCGATAGAAACCATAATAACTATTGCGCAGGTGCCGATAACAACACCGACAACAGTTAGCTTTGTTCGTGTTTTTCTGTTTTTAAGATTTCGAACAGCCATTGAAAAGAGGTCAGATTTCTTCATCGAAATTCTCACTGCCCTTTCTTGCTTTTCTCTTCTTAACTATTACAGCAATAACAACCGCAGCAGTAATAATAACCACAAGGCACGCAACGCCGCCTATGATGATAGGAGTGTAATTTGTGCTTTCCTGTGCAGTCTCCTCGCTTTCCATAATATCGGCATAAGGATCAAAATATTCCTCAACGGTAACATTAAATTCCTGCTCGATTGACTTTTTATCTGCATTTTCGTTTTCATATTCAAGAACAAGCTTTAACTTTTTATTGCCCAAGGTGTTAAAGCATACAGGCAAGGTGTAATTGCTTGAAAACTGCGTTCCTGCCTCAATATTGCCTATAAATGCACTTGCAATTTCAACGCCTGCTTCGTCAAGAAGCTTAACGGTTGCATTTAAGGCTCTTGTTTGTCCGCTGTTTACAATCTGAAATGGGCAGTCAGCTTCCTGATCAACCGTTAGCGTTTTATCTGCAAGGTCTATACCCTGAATCTGTAATTTGTCCGGCTGAATAACGGGAATGCTCATAGTCAGCTCGGAGCTTGCCGAAACTCTTTCTCCGCCATCGAAATACTCAAAGGAGATTAATGCCGTTATTGAATAAATGCCCGACGGAGCACCGTTTAAGCATTTAAAGCTTTTTGAAACGGATTGCGTTGACGAAGCCGCAATATCCTTAACGGCAACGGTGTCTGTTCCGTCTGCAACAATGAATGCCTCTCCGCCCGTTAGCTTGCATATAACATTCTGCACCTTAATATTTGAGGAATTGTTTTTGATTTTAAAATCAAGTGTAAAGGTATTTCCGCCTTGAATTTCCCCTCCGCCGTAAGAAAAATCGGAGATGAGAAGCTGAGGAGACAGGCTCTGAACGGCAGATGATGTGCGCTTAACCTCAATATTATATGTGAATTCATTTGAGCCGCTTTGCTTTTCTCCCATATCAAAATACTCATAATTTATGCTGACAGATATGGGATACATTCCTGCCGGGCAGGAGGAGCTGCAATAAAACTCCTTTGAAAAGCTCTGCGAGGAGCCCTTGGAAATTTTATCCGCATACAGTGTGTCTGTATCGTTTTTAACAGTAAATGCGTCTGCGCCCGAAAGGCGAATATTAACATTTCTGACATCAATATCGGAGCCGGTGTTTTTAAGCGAAAATTTCAGCTTAAAGCTGCTGCCGGCATAAATATCCGAATTATCAACCGAAAAGCCGTTTGAAATAACGCTTGGACTTAAAGAGGCGGATATTTCGCCGCCCTCCTGCGCAAAGCAAACGGCTTGAGAGGCAAAAACCATAAGCGCCGCAAGCAACGCACAAATAATTGATTTAATCCTTTTCATTGCTGTTCTCCTTTTCGTTTTCGCAGACGGAGGATATTCTGCCGTCTGATATATTAACAGTTATATCTGCAAATGATGCAACATTAATATCGTGGGTTACGAGCACCATTGTTTGATTGTTTTTATGCACCAAATCGGTTATAAGCGTCATAACCTCATTAGTTGTTTTACTGTCTAAATTTCCCGTTGGCTCATCGGCAAAAATAACCTTTGGGCTTGAAACAAACGCCCTTGCAATGCCAACCCTTTGCTGCTGACCGCCGCTCATTTCATTCGGCTTATGGTAGGCTCTGTTTTCTATTCCGACAAGGCGAAGCATTTCAAGTGCACGCTCACGGCGTTCCTTTTTGTCCGCCCCTCTGAAAATAAGAGGGAGCTCAACATTTTCAACTGCCGTTAACGACGGTATTAAATTATACGATTGAAAAACAAAGCCGGTGTGCTTTTGGCGGAATTTCGCAAGCTGAACCTCCGAGAGAGTGTCTATTCTGTATTTTCCTATGCTAACCGTTCCCGCACTTGGCCTTTCAAGGCCTGCAAGCATATTCAAAAGCGTTGATTTTCCCGAGCCCGAGGTTCCGAGAACGGCGCAGATTTTGCCGCGCGCCACTTCAAGATTAACATTATCAAGCGCAACGATTTTTTCGTTTCCAACCTTATAATATCTTGAAAGCCCAACGGTTTTTATAAATGCTCTTTCGTTTTCCGTATTAATCCCTCCCCGCCTTGATTCTGCTGTACTACTAACATTAATACAGTTTTCACTTTATAAATACCATATAATTAAAGCATTGTCAATGTTTTTTTCAAAATATGCTCGGTGTTACGCAAAAGCCTTCAAAAAAAACAGACTTCGAGAAATGGAACTGAATTCCGCTTTATTGCGATAATTGCTGTACGATGGTACCGCTTTGTCGCAAAAAGCGGAAAGTGCCTAAAAGCGGCTTGGATTCGATATCCAAGCCGCTTTTAAAATGTTTGCTGATATGATTTATACTACTGCAGTAGCAAGCCCCTGCTCTGCGAAAAGTACAACACCTAAATATACTTAGGCACGGTTCAGACCACTTTATCGACAGTCTGAGACAGGCAAGCGCCTGTCTTTTAAAGAATTATATATCATTTATACATCATTCATCAATTATACAAAGGTTTAACGCCTTCGGCTCAATTTTGAAAACAACCTCACTGTAATCAAAATTTTCTCCGTCGCAATTGCCAAGCAGAGCAGAGCCGTCTGTTGACCAAATTCTGCCGCCCGTCAAATAGCCCGTATGTATTTTATCGGTCGCCTCCTCGTTTGCCGTTCCCTCGCTGTATTTCGGAATGAGCGGAAGCACCTCCATAAGATTAATCGCATCAACCTTGCAGAAATCAAGCAATCCGTCATCAAGCCTTGAATTAGGTGCGGGGCAGAAGCCGCCGCCGTAATAGCTTGCATTGCAGATTGCAAAAAGAGTGTAATCCGACGGAGCTTGGCTCCATTTATAAGGAGTTCCCTCTCTGTCAACACAATCAAGCTCGAAATTAATTTGATAATGCATTGATTGAAGAACAGACGGAACAATAGCGATATTATACGCCTGATGACCGAGGAATTTAATTTTTCCCGCAATTTTTCTGCCTATTGTTTCAACCTTCGTGTCAAGCCCGTAGCTCATAACATTGATGCATTTTTCGCCGTTATAATCTATTAAATCTATCGGCATAATTTTATATTTTATTTTTCCGTTATGAAGCCCGAACGCCTTAACAACCTTTGAAGCGTCAATATTTTTTGTTTTATAAATCTTTTTTGCAAAATCGTTCCCCGTGCCGAAGGGCAAAATCATTAAAGGGGTTTGAGTGTGTGCAATACCGTTTGCAATTTCGTGAACGGTACCGTCGCCACCGCAAGAAACAATGACGCACTCGTCTCCGTATTTTTCGGCATACTGTGCCGCAATTTCCTTTGCGTGTCCGCGATAATGCGTTTCCTCGATTATCATTTCATCATCAATCATCCTGAAAGCAGACTGCACCTGCTTAAAAAGCATTTGCCTGTCTTTATTTCCTGCTATCGGATTTTCAATAAATATATATTTCATCGTTTTCCCCTCTTAAATCCTGCCGAAAAAGCAGCTTTACATTACCCTTGCTCCGCCAACCGGTCTTATTATAAGAACATAGCAGTTGCCCTTGCCGAAAATACTTTCCATTTCTGCCTTATATTCATCAAGAAGATCGTTCGGAACAAACGCCTGAATTGTTCCTGCAAAGCCTCCGCCGTGAACTCTGTATGCACCCCTGCCCTTTAAAATATCCTCTGTTACGCAAAGCGCAAGAGAAAGCTTTTGCTCGGTGGGCTCGCTCGGAGTGTAAACATTTTGATTATACATATATGAGGATTTTCCGCTCTCGCAGATAACCTGCTTAAACTCCTCAAAATTGCCGTTTTCAAGTGCCTTTACGCCTCTGTCAACACGGAGATTTTCATTATAGAAATGATATGCCCTTAAAATTGCACGGTCATTAACCTTGCCAACGATACCTGCAACCGATTTTTTGAAATCATCAAAGCTGATTTCACGCAAAACCTTCTTGCCGAGCGCTTTTGCAACGCTTTCCATTTCATTTCTGACTGCTGCATAATCATCTGTTAAATCACTGTGGTTTCCGCCCGTGTCAACAATGCAAAGCGAATGACCGCTCTTTGAAAAATCAAAATCAACCTTTTTGATAACAGGATTTTCGGTTGATTTAAAATCAATCGTAACAAAGGTGCCGACCGAGGACGCCATCTGGTCAAGAAGACCGCAGGGCTTTCCAAAAAATACATTTTCCGCATACTGCGCTATTTTGGCTATATCAACTGCGCTGATTGCTCCGTCATTAAAGAGATGAGAAACAGTTGTGCCCAAAAGAACCTCAAATGCAGCAGACGAGGAAAGTCCGCTTCCGCCCATAACATCAGAGGTTGTAACGGCATCAAAGCCGCCTATTTCATAGCCCATATCCTTAATTTTTGCAACAACACCTCTAACCATTGCTGTTGAATGGCCAAATTCCTTTTCATCGGGAAGAAGCTTTGAAATATCAACAACATTCATTGCGTGGCCGCTTGATTTAACTCTTACCGTGTTATCATCACTTTTAGCGCAAACTGCAACGGCGTCAAGATTAATTGATGCGGCAAGAACCTTTCCGTTATTATGGTCTGTGTGATTTCCGCAAACCTCCGTTCTGCCGGGGGCGGAGGTAATAATAACATCTCTTTCTTTTCCGAAAAGCTCAATAAATTCATTAAGAAGCTTAACATAGCGTGGCTTTTGCTCCTCAACTGCATCTGAATTAACATAAACCGCCTTCAGCTTTTCATCCATCGAGCCGTTTTTAATAGCCTCGATATACTCCTGTGGTTTCATATTTTTCTCCTTTTTATTTATAAAACAATTTTATATTTTTCTTTTTGCGAATACATTAACAGTGTTTGCGTCATTTGGCGTGATTTAATACCGTAAAAAACATTGAAAATAAGACTTGTGAGCCCCGTAAATGCAACAATAATTATTAAAAGAATTATAAATTGCCGTGAAAACGGATTATAAAGCTCTGCACCGATTTTTGTGTAAATAAACAAGCGGGGCAAAAATCCAATCAGGCTCAGGCAAACATAATAAACAAAATCATAATTCATTGAGCCGTAAAGCTTTGAAACCATTCCGAGAGGAATAGACGGAACAAAGCGTGAAACAAGCAGAATATAAGGATTTCCCGAGCCCTTAAAAAGCACCCAGCTTTTAATAAATTTTGCCTGCCTGATATTAAGAAGCATCATTGCCCAGCCGCCGCCTATCCACTTGCCCTCAACATACTTAACAACAAAAAAGAACAAGGTGAACACAACATTTATAAAAACTGCCGTGTGAAGCTGAAAAACCATACCGGATATAACGCAAAGCACACTCATAGGAATGGGAAGCTGGCATTTTGCAATATAAAGCGCAAAAATGCAAATCAAAATTTCAACATGTGTATCAAGCCCCGCAACCGCACGCTCAACCTTTCCGAGCCAATTTATTATAGCGTCAAACCTAACCTCAAGGCTTGCCTGCTTATAAAGACACATAATCAAAAAAGCGATTATAACCGAGGTTGCGATAACAATAATTAGCGATATTAAATTTGTTTGATGCCGTTTGCTCTTTTTCAAATTGGCACCTCCGAAAAATTAATATTCGTGATAATTCCCCAAAAACTTGAAATCGGGAAGTTCAGACGAAAGAGCGCAAAGCAAATCAAGCGTTTTTTCGTTTTTAACACTACCCAAAAGGTCTGTATAGAAATAATAGCTGAAATCGCCGTTTTCCATTGGGCGTGATTCAAGCTTTGTCAGGTTAAGCCCCGTCATTGAAAATCTGCCCAAAACTCTGTAAAGCGAGCCCGTTTGATGCGGCAAAGAGAAAATAAGAGAAATTTTATCTGCGCCTTTTTCAATAACGAGCTTTTTGGAAATAACAATAAATCTTGTGAAATTACTGCTGATATTCTGAATACCCGCTTTAATAATTTTAAGATTATATTTTTTAGCGGCTTTT
>ULXL01025031.1_pt1 | contig 11028 bp, 7 predicted proteins | sample 1961241 | NCBI WGS metagenome assembly ULXL01 (sample SAMEA4835837, study PRJEB28245) | human gut metagenome | biome: gut microbiome; material: fecal sample | place: Denmark | collected 2008
TAATGTTCCGTTTGTGTACTGAACATCAAGAACCTTGCCGGTGTTTACTCCGTCAAGGAGAAGCATAAATTTAACCTGCTTATTAGTGGAATCGGTTGTTGCCGCAGCAGTTGTTGTTATTTCCGTGTTGCCTCTTACATTAAAGATATAATCCTTATCGGTAAGCATATATTTATAGGTGCTTCCGGTTGTGTTGTTATTAGTTGTTACCCATATTGCCCAATCACAAATTTCATTTGGATCATTCGGGTTTGGAGCAGTTACATAATCACCGTAATGGAACTGCGTTGCAGAAGCCTCATTCTGTGTATATCCAAACACGCCGTCCGTTTTTGTTAAATAATAAAGATTGTTATTATAATCATAAACAGTTACTGTGTATGGAATCCAGTTTTCGGTTAAGGCAGTTGCAAAGGCGGTGTTATAATTATCATAATCATAGCCTGTGTAGTCCGAGCCGTTTACGGAAACAGTTTGAGTTACCGAAATTCCGGAAACTGCGCTTTGAACATTTGCAACATTATATGCGTCTGCATTAAGAGTTGATGCCTTTGAAGCATTAGCGTCATAAACGCTTGAATCTGCAATGCCGTTTCTAAGAGCCTGTGCAGCAGCCGAAACCTCTGCTGCCTGTGCGTCTATTTCAGACTGCCTTGTATCGGGGAAGGCTGCCTGCTGCGCCGCATCATAATTATAGAATGAAAGAGCGGCAATATCCGTGTTTGCCTGTTGAAGAGCGGCAACCGAATACTTAGCGGTTCCATCTACCGAAGCTTGAAGAGCGGCCTGCATTTCTGCCTTTGCGTTATTATATACAGTCCAATCAGCCGGAGTGTATAAGGTTTGACCGCAGACAGTACACCTATTATCTGCGCCGGTAGTACAGTTTTCAACAAAGCTGTTGTCGCCCTGTGTGCAGCTGACTGTGTGAGTTAAACCGTCATTATTTGGGGTATAAACGCTCATATCGTGGCCTGTTGCAGGATCGGGTTTTGTTGTATCATATCCGCAGACAGAGCAGGTATAATGAAGAGTTCCGTCAACCGTGCAGGTTGCATGAACGCTATCTGCCTGCTCAACAAGGTTGTGAGCGCCGTCTGCCGTGTTCTTTGTAAGACCTGAAATAGCAGAAACAAGATTATTGTATCTTGCCTGGCAGGCAGTTACGATATCTGCATTTGTCATTGAGGTGTAAGCCAAGTTTGCCTGTGCCTCTAAAAGAGCAGTTGAAAATGTTGACCAGCTTGCTGCCGTGTAGCAATTAAATGCGTTACTTTGACAGGCGTTAACAATTCCAACAGCCTCGTTAACCTTTGCGATTAATCTTGAAATATCAATAACGGTAACGGTTTGCTTACAATCGGTGTTTGCAGAAACCTCCTTAACCTTATCATTAATATAGAAGAACTCATAAAGATCGGGAGTAGTCCATGAAACCGAGAAGATTTCGCTTCCTGCTGCCGGAGTTACGGTGTTTGGCGTTACGGTTGTTTCACCGAGAATCTTTTGGTTAGTCGTGTTTGCAACGATATCAATATAATCCTGACCGGCGGTGTAGTTTGATGTGCTCTTCATAAGAGCGGTGTGATAGGTGTAGTTTGCCGTATTGAAGGTACCCGATTTAGCGGCGCCGCCCTCCTTCCAAAGAAGAGTCATTTTACCGTCATTAGTTTTATAAAGGTCGTTTCCTGCCTGAGTAAATGCAAGACCGTGGAACTGAGCGCCCTTATGCGAACCCCAATTTTCCCACTTGTTATCAACCGTAATATCATACTCGGTTACATAGGATGATGTTTCCGTGGTTGTTTTGAAATATGTTCTTTGGGTGATTGCATTATTAAGATAAACCTTAACTTTATCTTGAGTAAATCCGCCTGTTGTGCCATAAGTGGTTGAAACGATTGTTCCGTCCTCAAGAGCCGTAAATGCAAGAGTAAGGCTTGCAAGAGCATCGTTAGCGATTTTAAGAACAGATGTGTAGGTTGTTATCATTTCGGATTCTGTTGTGAAATCCGAGTTTTCAAGATTAACGATAGCAACGGAGGCTTCGCCAACCTTTTCCATAACCGCTGAGTAGTTAGAATACTTTGAGCCGTCAACTGCATTTGCCTCTTTAATAAGGGCATTATAGCTTGTAAGCTCGCCGTCAACCGCAACTACTGCATCTCTGCTAATATCAAGAGCGGCAGTTGCTGCCTTAACATCATTTAATAATCTATTATATATAGCGGCGTCTGCTTCGTTATCCTTAAGAGTTATACCTGCGGTGTAGCTTCCGTCATTATAATAAACGAGAGCGGCATTAACCTTTTCTGTTAAAGCATTGTAGGATGATGCTGTGTAATAGCTCTGTGTTAACTGATAATATTGAGTAAGATATGTTTGAAGCTCTGTATCGTTAATATATGATTCAGCGGTAACAAGACCGTTATATTTAGTAGTAAGAGCAGTGTCAGCCGATGAAATATCCGTCATATAAGTAGACTTATTTATGATAGCGTCAAGGTCTGTTCCTGCCTGGTTATGAGCAGTTTTGAATGTGCCGAATGACTCTGTTGTGTAATATCCGTTAGCGTTATTACCGTCTGCAACAGTTTTATAAGCTGCATAATGCTCTGCATAGGAAACATAGCTTGCCTTATTCATTGAAACAAGACCGGCTTGTGCATTATTAATTGCGCTAACAAAGCCCGAAATATCTGAATTTGCATTATTAACATCACCCGAAACAGATGAAGAGGTTGAGCTTGAGAAACGGGAAGCCGGATCATAATTCTGCGCATTATCAATTGCGGTTAACAACGCTTTTGCAGTTGAATATGAATAATCGGTTATCTTAATTGTTTTAAGATTATTTATTGCACTGTTGATTTTGCAGATAATTGCATTATAGTTTACAACATATATTGTTGTACCTGCCGTTGCATTAATACCTGCAAGGTTTTTGTCAGTCCAAGTTACTGTTGTTGAGGAGCCGGCATAGTAACGCCAGTTGAGGTTATACGACTTAGTATAAACATTATCTGCAAGACCGTTGAATCTAAGCGCATTACCATAGCCCTTATAATGCTTTACGCTTCCTGAATATGTTAATTTTTCAAAAAGTATACTGCTGTAACCGTTAACCTTATCTATTCCGACTTTGCTTGTGCAGGAAGAATCAGTCATTGCCCAGCCCCAATCAAGATAGCCTGTTGAGCCATCGCCATCAGAAGCACATGCACCTTTCCAAGGACCGACAAGAGTAAAATCTGTGTTTACTGTTTCGGAATCTGCACCTGTTGTTGGATACATAGAATAAACATAACGAGGTTCAGAACTAAATCTGCTTCTGTAAGAGTTATATCCACCGAACTGAACACCCATAATAGGAGCTGTTCCGTCATAAAGCAAAACAGTTGTTGGGTAATAAACAGCAAGATTCAAGTTAGCCTTTTCAGCCATTGTTGCTGCTGCATTTGATGTGCCTGCTTCGGTATAAAGAATATTATGATAATAAGCAGTTGGAAGAGTTCCCGAAACATTGTTTGCCGCAAAGGAAGGAACCTTAGAGGTAATTTGAGTCGGAGTCCAAACATTATCATCAGTCATTAAATTAATTTGATTTTGAAGGTTGGTGTATGCGGTATTAATCTGTGTGGCGGCAGTTTTGCCTGCTTTAACACCTACATAAGTGATATAAGCGTCATACCACGCATCATACGCAGAAGGAAGATTTTTATACACCTTACCGTTTTGCATTTTTGTTTCATATTGAGACATCAATGTGTTCAACTCATCAAGCGTATAGTCTGACGCATAAGAGCTGAACGGCATTGCGGCAAAGGTTGATATAACCATAACCAATGAAAGCAATGCGGCAAAGAGTCTCTTTGATTTTTTTGTTTTCATAGATAATTCCTCCTTAGAATCTGCCGCGTGGCAAGGAAACACGGGGTTTTCGGAGAAGCACTGACCACGCCTCTTTTCCCGAAAACAGCGCACCGCCTGCCCCGGCGCTATGATTAAAAACGGGCATAGCTTACCCATTTAAAATTACACAATCAATAATATCATAATAAATAGGCGTTGTCAACATAATAATTGCAAATAGCGGGTAAAAAAATATTTACAAATTGTTTACATTTTTTCGTTTACAATTTTGAGTATTTGCAGTTTCAAATCCAATATTTGAAAACTGATTTTTTTATTTTTTGCAGAGCCACACAACCTTGACATTTCAATTTAACATACGATAATATATGCAAGTTTATACATAATATTCACATTGTATTACACTTTTTTGTATATTTATACAATTATTTTCATTTTGCTTGACTATCGTATTTACCGTGTTTATAATGGTTATCAGTTAATAAGAAACAACAAATTTCTTATATTAATAACATTTATATTCGGAGGAAACGAAAATGACAAAAAAGGAAATCAAAAAGGTTGTTCTTGCATACAGCGGAGGACTTGACACATCAATTATTATTCCGTGGCTTAAAGAAAACTACAACAACTGCGAGGTTATTGCGGTTTCGGGAGATGTTGGCCAAGGAACAGAGCTTGACGGACTTGAGGAAAAGGCAATAAAAACAGGCGCTTCAAAGCTTTATGTTCTTGACCTTAAAAAGGATTATGTTGAAAACTACATTTGGCCGTGCTTGAAGGCAGGCGCAGAATATGAGGCATATCTGCTTGGCACCTCTCACGCACGCCCCTGCATTGCAAAGGGACTTGCCGAGATTGCAAAAAAAGAGGGCGCAGACGCTATCTGCCACGGCTGCACGGGAAAGGGCAACGACCAGGTTCGTTTTGAGCTGACCTTAAAGGCATTTGCTCCCGAAATGGAGATTATTGCACCGTGGCGTGAATGGAGCATTAAATCCCGTGAGGAAGAAATTGAATATGCAGAGGCACACAACATTCCTCTTAAAATAAACCGTGAAACAAACTATTCAAAGGACAAGAATGTTTGGCACCTTTCGCACGAGGGACTTGACCTTGAGGACCCTGCTAACGAGCCTCAATATCTTAAAGAGGGCTTCCTTGAGCTCGGAGTTGCTCCCGAGCAGGCTCCCGATGAGCCGACCTATGTTAACATTCATTTTGAGCAGGGCGTTCCGACTGCTATTGACGGTGTTGATATGGACGGACTTGAAATTGTTGAAAAGCTTAACGAGCTTGGCGGCAAGAACGGAATCGGTCTTCTTGACATCGTTGAAAACCGCCTTGTTGGTATGAAGAGCAGAGGCGTTTATGAAACACCCGGCGGAACAATTCTTTACAAGGCACACGAAATGCTTGAAATGATTACTCTTGACAAGGAAACCGCTCACTACAAAAAGCTTGTTGCACAGAAATTCGGCGAGCTTGTTTACAACGGTCAATGGTTTACTCCTCTTCGTGAAGCGCTTTCGGCCTTTGTTGACGAAACGCAGAAAACCGTTACGGGCGATGTTAAGGTTAAGCTTTACAAGGGAAATGTTATGAATGCGGGAATCACCTCCCCTTACACGCTTTATGATGAAAATGTTGCTTCCTTCGGCGAGGACGGAGGCGCCTACAATCAGGCTGACTCGGCAGGATTCATCAATCTTTTCGGACTTCCGATTAAGGTTAAGGCTTTGCTTGACGCACAAAGGGAAAAGGAAGAAAAATAATATAATATAATATAGTATGCGGAACGCCGAGGACGGCGTTCCCTACGGTTTTTTGTAGGGAGCGGCGTTGCGTTGCAGAGAAAAGAGAAAAGATAAGATTGAAGAGAATCGGGTCTGCGACGGCATAATATTTGCATACCCGAGCATTTCAAATCATACCGGCGAACAAACGGTGGGAGCAAGCCCCCACCCTACGATATGTTCATTTAACAAATTATTCCGTAGGGCAGGGGTTTACTCCTGCCGTAAAGCATTATTCGCCCGTATGCAATATTAACGCAAAGGAATTTATTGTTATGGGACAGTTATGGAAGGGCAGATTTAAAAAGGAGCTTGCTAAGGAAACAAACGACTTTAATTCTTCGATTAGCTTTGACTGCCGTATGTTTGAAGAGGACATCAAGGGCAGTATGGCTCACGCCGCTATGCTCGGCGCACAGGGCATTATTGAAAAAAGCGAAAGCGAAAAAATCATTGCCGGCCTTGAAGAGATATTAAGCGACATAAAATCGGGAAGGCTTGAAATAGATATGAGCGCCGAGGATATTCACACCTTTATTGAGGGCGAGCTGACCGAAAGGCTCGGACAGACGGGAAAAAGGCTTCACACGGCACGCTCACGAAACGATCAGGTTGCGCTTGACATAAGGCTGAATTTAAGAAAAGAGATAGCCGAAATTGAGGATAAGGTTTGCTCTCTTATTAATGTTTTATGCAACAAGGCTGAGGAAAACAAGCAAACCATTATGCCCGGCTACACACATCTTCAAAGGGCCCAGCCGATAACCTTTGCGCATCACATTATGGCTTATGCGGCAATGCTTTGCAGAGATCTTGAAAGGCTTGAGGATGCAAAAAGCAGAATGAACATCTGCCCTCTCGGCTCGGGTGCGCTTGCAGGAACAACATATCCCATAAACAGAGAAATGACAGCAAGGGCGCTTGGCTTTGACGGATATTCCCTTAACTCGCTTGACGGCGTTTCAGACCGTGATTTCTGCATTGAGCTTGCGAGTGCTCTTTCGATTATAATGGTTCACCTTTCAAGGTTTTCCGAGGAAATAATTATGTGGTGCAGCTGGGAATTCAAATTTGTTGAGCTTGACGACGCCTTTTCAACAGGCTCCTCTATTATGCCTCAAAAGAAAAATCCCGATATTGCAGAGCTTGTTAGGGGCAAGAGCGGAAGAGTTTTCGGAGATTTAACAACGCTTTTAACAGTTATGAAGGGCATTGCGCTTGCATACAATAAGGATATGCAGGAGGACAAGGAGGCTATATTTGACGCAGTTGACACAGTTAAAATGTGCCTCACGGCGTTTACTCCTATGATAGAAACAATGACAGTTCTTAAAGAAAATATGAGAAATGCGGCGGCAAGGGGCTTTATTAATGCAACCGACTGCGCCGATTATCTTGTTGGCAAGGGGCTTCCCTTCCGTGATGCATACAAGGCAACGGGCGAGCTTGTTGCCCTTTGCATAGACAAGGGCTTAACGCTTGAAACACTACCGATTGAGGAATACAAATCTGTTTGCGATTTATTTGACGAGGGTGTTTACACGGCAATTAACCTTGAAAAATGCGTTGCAGACAGGCTTGCGCCCGGCGGACCGAGCGAGCAAAGCGTTAACACGCAGATTGAATTTGCAAGAAAAGCAGCCGCAAAATTCGACAAATAATTTTACATTTGCTAAATTTTGTAAATTTTTTATTATATGATTGACACAGACTGATTAAATCGTTTATAATCATTATACATTAAACATAAGGGCAAGGTTTTTTCTTATGGCTTATAAAATTGTTGCAGATTCCTGCTGTGATATAACAGAGGATATGAAGGCTTGGGAGAACATAGAATTTATTCCTCTCACTCTTCAAATCGGAGATTATATTATTCAGGACGATGAAAATTTTAATCAGGATGATTTCATCGGCAGAATGGTGGCAAGCAGCGAGCTTGCGAAATCTGCCTGCCCCTCCCCCGAGGCATTTGCAAAGGCGTGTGAGGGCGATTATGACGAGGTTTATATTTTAACGATAACCGATAAGCTCAGCGGCTGCTACAACAGCGCTGTTCAGGGCGTTACTCTTTATAAAGAGGAGCACGAGGACAACAAGAAAATTCATATTTTCAATTCTCTTGCAACCTCGGGACTTGAAACGCTTCTTGCACACGAAATTAAAAGGCTTGCAGATGCAGGCACTCCCTTTGAGGATATTGTGGCTTTGGTTGAGGAATACTGCATTAAGAATTGCGGGCTTTATTTTTGCCTTGAAAGCCTTGACGCTCTTAAAGGCAACGGCAGACTTTTCAACCTTGCGGCAAATGTTATTGAAGCGCTTCGCGTTAAGCTTATTTGCAAAAGAACGGATTACGGAAACATTTCCGTTGCAGGCAAGGATTTATCGGAAAAAAGAGCATTGTCAAAGCTTGCAGGCTTTATTGCAAAGGAAACAGACGGTGCCGATTTATCGGATAAATACTGCATTATCAGCCATGTTTGCTGTGAAGCAAAGGCAAACAGCATTAAGGCATTAATTGCGCAGCAAAGCGGCTACAAGAGCGAAAACATTATAGTTTTAAAGGCAAGCGGACTTAATTCGCTTTACGCTTCAAACGGCGGCATCATTGTTTCTTACGAAAAATAAAAAATATAAAATTACTCCCCGTAGCTATGTGAGTTACGGGGAGTTTGATTTTTAATCGGGCTCTGCACGCACAGCGAGAATATGCAGAGCCTTTATGAAAAGTCTGTGGAGAGGTGGCCTCACAGACGATTCATCAACCGGGATACCTAAATGTTACGGAGGTTTCACTGCCTGCCTTAAAGGTTGTTTTTAAGCGATAATCACTTAATATATTGATGGTTTTGCTTTTATCAAGAACAATGCTTGTTCCCGAGCCTGATGTTGTCCATGTTTGAACTGTTGAATAAGAGTTTGAGCTGTATTTTTGAAGCTCCATTTTGATGCTGAGGCTTGCGGAGCTGCTTGTTGTCATTTTTGCATAGCAATTTGCAGTTACTCCGCTTATTGATAATGAAGAATAAGTGCTGCTGATTACGGAAAAGCGGGGCATTATTTCGTTTTCATCCTCTGCGGCGCTTGCCGTTAATGCAGAAAGCTGACATAAAACAATCATCATTGAAAGCAAAACGCAAAGCGCAGATTTAAACCTTGATTTTATCATATATAATATTCCTTTCAAAGCTATTTAACATTTTTTGCAATTTTAATAAGCTCTTGCCTGCTTAAATCTGTTGAAGTAACGCAATACATATATCCGTTTGCATTCCATATAATTCCGTATGAGGCTTCGTTTGATCTGTATATTATGTAATCTATTTCCCTTTGCTTTACAATTTCGTAAGGATATTCCTCATTATCAAATTGATAAGCACCTGCAAGAATACTTTTTGAAACAGATATTTCCTTTTCTGTTTTACCGTATCTGTAAACATAAAAATATCCTGAAGAACCCTCGTTAAAATTATACGGAGCATATCCATCGGGGATATACCCAACGGTTATATTTTTTACCTCTTTCGGTCTTTCGGTTCTGTTATAGACAACCTCATAATAAGCCGAATCGGCTTTTTGAGTTATTGTGTAATCGTATGTTTGAGGAATACCCATAACGGTTAAGCAGGTTATTGCAATGATGATTGCGGCTATCAGAGCTGCGACAAAAAGACGGCTCATATTATGGCTTGAACCGCTCCCAAGGCTGCCTATAATGCGCTTCATTGCTTTTTCGTGTGCTTTGCTGAAAGCGTGGACTCCCAACTCTGCTTCAAGGCCTTCAACCCAGCGGGAATTTGAAATTATACACGCCTGTGTGAAATTATCCATTTAATCACCCGTTTTATTAAGCCTTTCCTTTAACTGAAGCCTTGCGTGCTGAAGCCTTTTTCTGACATAAGCATCTGTTTTTTCATACATATCGCCTATTTCGGCACTTGTGTAGCCAAAGCCGTAGTGAAGATAAACAAAGGTGCGCTCCTCGTCTTCAAGGGAATCTATTATAAAGCTGATTTCAAGACTTGAATAATCATCCTGCGAAAAATCAAAATCATCAAAGCAAACCGTATTTTCATCATCGGAAAAATCGGATCCCGTGTAGCCGAAGCGGCTTTCCCTGTTAAACTTTTTTACGGCATAGCCGTTAGTTATCGTGGCAAGAAAATTTTTAGTCGCTGTGCTTTCCACCTCTTTAACCCTGCCGAAATTCTTTGCAACATATAAAAATGCTTCCTGAACGCAATCCTCCGCCATGCCCTTATCGGCAAGCTTTTTATATGCAACACTGAACATTAACTGCCTGTATTTATAGTAAAGCTCTTCAAACTTTTCCTTATCATCAGGCTCGTCAATCAAGCTTAAAAAAATTGCTATCATTATATAATATCCCTCTTTTTTGCCATTTTGTGAAAACTTTTTTATATTTTAGCACATTTTTTCGGTTTTTGCCATATAAACGCAAATAAATGCGGCATTTTTTGTTAGATTTTAACATATTTTATTTGCCTTATAGACTGATTTGTAATATAATATAACTGTTAAAAGAGAGGGAATTTTTATGACGCACAGTGAATGTGAATTATTTTTAGAGGATGTTTTAAGCCTCGGCAGAAGGTTTCTTGAAACGGGAGCCGAGGTTAAGCGTGTTGAGGACACAATAAAAAGAATATGCACCGCCTACGGCTTTGAACACCCTGAAATATACGCCGTTACAAGCCTTATAGTTGTAACGATTAAATCGGAAAGCAACGAGCACTACACGCAAAGCGTTAGAATAACAAAGAGTGCAACCGATCTGGGCAGGCTTGAAGAGCTAAACGCACTGGCAAGATATATTTGCGAAAGCAAGCCGGATATAAATGAGCTTGACTCCTTGATAAAAAACAGGCAGCAAACAAAGCCGAAGCCAATTTTAAAATGCCTTGGATATATGCTTGCGGCAGGAGGCTTTGCGGTTTTCTTTGGCGGAAATCTTATTGACGGTATTGCCTCTGCGGTTGTTGGCATACTTATTTATCTTATGGATTACAATTTCAGGCTTCGCAATGTTAATAATGTTATATACACCTTTGTTGCAAGCTTTACTGCGGGAATTGCGGCAAGCCTTTTCGTTCATTTCGGCTTCGGAACAAATGTTGACAAGGTTATGACCGGCGACATAATGCTTCTTATCCCCGGACTTTTACTTGTTAATTCAATAAAAGAAATGTTCAACAAGGATATTGTTACGGGGCTTTACAGGTTTATTGAGGCAGTTTTCGTTGCCGTTGCGCTTGCAGGCGGATATGCGCTTGCGCTTATAGTTGCGGGAGGTGTGTTGCTTTGAAGGAATCAATAATACAAATTATAACGGCGG
>ULXL01064166.1_pt1 | contig 10958 bp, 7 predicted proteins | sample 1961241 | NCBI WGS metagenome assembly ULXL01 (sample SAMEA4835837, study PRJEB28245) | human gut metagenome | biome: gut microbiome; material: fecal sample | place: Denmark | collected 2008
CTAATATCTACGCATTCCACCGCTACACTAGGAATTCCACTATCCTCTCCAGTACTCAAGTCTAACAGTTTTAGATGCAGCACCCGAGTTAAGCCCGGGTATTACACATCTAACTTATCAAACCACCTACACACCCTTTACGCCCAGTCATTCCGGACAACGCTCGCCCCCTACGTATTACCGCGGCTGCTGGCACGTAGTTAGCCGGGGCTTATTCCTCTGGTACCGTCATTTGTTCGTTCCAGAGAAAAGAGCTTTACAATAAAACTACCTTCATCGCTCACGCGGCATTGCTGGGTCAGAGTTGCCTCCATTGCCCAATATTCCCCACTGCTGCCTCCCGTAGGAGTCTGGGCCGTGTTTCAGTCCCAATGTGGCCGATCAGCCTCTCAGCTCGGCTACCCATCGTCGGCTTGGTGGGCTGTTATCTCACCAACTACCTAATGGGATATGAGCCCATCTCTGTCCGATAAAATCTTTTACCGCTGCACCATGCGGTGCCGTGGTCATATACCGTATTAGCAGTCGTTTCCAACTGTTATCCCGTTGACAGAGGCAGGTTGCTCATACATTACTCACCCGTTCGCCACTAACTTTCATCCCGAAGGAATCAGTCCGTTCGACTTGCATGTGTTAAGCATGCCGCCAGCGTTCGTCCTGAGCCAGGATCAAACTCTTGAGTTCAATCTTGACTGTCCTATAACTTTTTGTTCAAAGGTTTTTTAGACGTTTTTAACAATGATTTAATTCACATTAAAAATCGCTTTTCCAAATTGTTCAATTATCAAGGTTCGTTTTGCTGTCATTTGGTGACAGCTTCCTAATACTATCATAAGCAGTTTTCTTTGTCAACGATTTTTAAGAAGTTTTTCAAAAAGTTTTTTGAAGAATTTCTTATCATCGTTTTCAAGGTTCGGACGGTTCGCTTTCGCGTTCCGATTTGCCGCACTGCTTCGTGACAGCTTGCATATACTACATCATTAGAATTTTTTTGTAAAGCGTTTTAACAAGAAAAATGAAACTTTTTTGAATTTTTTTTATGTTTTGTAGTTGTCGTGCATTATGTTCGATAAATATGTCGATTTCACCTTAAATAATAGTATTCACATAAAAATACGGATACTTTGGAAAACTCTACAATAAAAGCTAAACGTCTTTGGATCCATTCGTGCCATGACACCACATATAAACATTTCGCCACATAAATGTCACTTGCAGCATTGTACGAACACGCGCATATATACACGCGCATATATACGCGCGCATGCGTGCGTACGCGTATATATATTGTATATTGTACACTATAAGTGTTTTAAGGTAATATAAAGGGAATTTAAAATCTCGCGATTGTATCCGTTTTATAAATAGCAAGCATTGACTCTTGACACAATAGATCCGAGGAACGCAACGAATACAACTCGATTTTGATTTTAATCTTGTCTGTATCCGATTCTATTCATGCCACGATAATTATCATAAATCACATTAACACACTTTTCGTGTTTTGGCATTTTTAGTTTAAATATACTTTTCGTGCTTTTAGATCTTTTCTATTATCCATACAAACACAAGTAAAGTGTAGTGCACAAATCGTGTTTTATAAAAAATATAATAATAAAAATCCTACTGAACAGTAGGATTTTTCAAAATAGTTTTTGCGTATATTACAAATCGAACGAGTGATTTATCACTCCGCCACCCAGACAAACGTCACCTATGTATATGACTGCATATTGCCCGGCTGCTATTGCACGCTGCTTTTCTTCAAACACGATACGTGTATCTCCATTATCGAGCACCGTGGCATGCGCCTTCTGCAAGGGCTGGCGATGTTTGATGCGAACTTCACAATCGAACTCTTTTGCAGGCGGTGGCGTGATAAAATTGAAACCTTCGGTTACAAGTCCGTCCTTGAACAAAACGTCTTCTTCTCCTTGTGATACGATAAGAAGATTCTTTTCGACATCTTTGCCGAGCACAAACCATCTTTCGCCGTTGCCGCCTTCAAGACCGCCTATGCCGAGACCGCGGCGTTGTCCGAGCGTGTAGAAATACACACCGTTGTGTCTTCCGACGACTTTGCCGTCTTGCGTTACGATGTCGCCGTCTTTCATGGGAATGTATTGTGACAAAAATTGTCTGAAATTGCGTTCGCCTATGAAACAAATGCCCGTGCTGTCCTTTTTCTTTGCAACAGGAATGTCGAATTTGAGCGCAAGCTCGCGAACTTCGGGTTTTGTCAGATTTCCAAGCGGAAAAATGACGTCTCGAAGTTGGTGCGACGACACTTGATTGAGAAAATAGGTTTGATCCTTGTTGTCGTCAACGGCTCGCAACAAATAATGCGTGTCACCGTCATGGCGAACACGGCAATAATGCCCGGTTGCAATGTAGTCCGCGCCCATTTGTCGAGCAAAGTCCGCAAAAGGTCCGAATTTGACTTCACGATTGCAAAGCACGTCGGGATTGGGCGTCCTTCCTTTCTTGTATTCTTCGACAAACAGCTTGAACACGTTGTCCATATACTGCTTGGAAAAATCCACGGAATAATACGGAATACCGATCTTGTCGCACACGTATTTGACGTCAGTCCAATCCTGCTCGCCCGTGCAGCAACCGCCTTGATCGGTTTCCTTCCAATTTGACATATACAGCCCGACCACGTCAAAGCCCTGCTCTTTGAGCAGAGCAGCCGACACCGCGCTATCCACACCGCCGGACATACCGACGACAACTCTTTTCTTGTTCTCACTCATAGTGATAACATTTTATCATCCCATCGCCCGTATGTAAAGCAAGATTTAATCATATTTCTTCTATCTCAAAATCAGCTCTCTGTAAATTACAATCATTTATATACCTTTCCGCGGATTCTTCCGTTCTAAAACATAAAGCCAATCTTTTATCATTATAAAAGCCCGTTATTTTCACAATATTACCATTTTCATCGATTTTATCATACACCCTATTTAAGTATTTAACTGTCCCGATTTTTTTTATAACATATTGATGCTCAGCCGAATTGGTATTTTTATCATTTTTAGTATCTAGTACCATCTTTTCAAATTCATCATTAGTATACTTAGAATTATTTACTGATTTTTCAGATGAGTTTAGCAACCTATTTAGTTCTTTAGAAAATTCAGACGAATACTCTTCTGGCACTTCTCCTTTTACGACCATATACATTGCAATCGAAACACATGTTGAAAGCAAATTTGCAATAATTCCAAAAACTATTATCACGATATAACCAGAAGCTCCTTTAATTATCAAGCCATTGTCAACTTCATCTTTCAAATATACAGTTAATCCAACTTTTAACAAAATAACACCAACACAAAAAAAGATTATGGCCATCACCGAAAACACGACATTTTTTATAGATAAACTTACCCTATTCCTTTTCGTTTTTATATAATCAGGAAAAACAGACACACATATTGACATAGATATAAGAATAAAAAGCACTCCAACATAGAATACCAAAATTTCATTACTTTCCCATTTAATATCAAAATATGATACTTCAATTTTTAATGCATCAAGAACAGTATAATTGCATTTAAACAATGGTAAGGCAAAGAGTCCTATAAAAACCACAGACATTACAAATGATGTTATGATTCTAAAAACATTATTGCAAACACGATAACGCTTAACGACCAATTCGCTATTCATAAAAATTTACTCCCAAACATATTTTATCGGCATACCGATATTTGTCTAAATAATATCATTATACCGATATTATGTCAATAGGAGTTTATATGAAAATAATCGTTGCAGAACACATAAAGGAATTGATGAGAAGCGAAAAACTCACTCAAACGGATTTTGCAAACGCAATAGGCGTCGGACAAAGTTCGGTGAGCGACTGGCTCAATTCAAAAAGCGAACCAAGCATAGAAAACCTATGGAAGATTTGCGACTACTTCGACATATCTCTCGACTATTTGGTCGGGCGAAAGGAAATATAAAAGTGCGCCAAACGGCGCGCTTTTATTATTGGTTTTGATGTCGGCGTTGATCGCCCGATCTGTTGTGTAAAAACAAAAATAAAATCACCCAAACGGGTGATTTTGTTTTTATGGTTTGTATTGCCGGATTGCGGTTTTGGTCGCTCAAAAATGTGTTATCTGAACACTTTGAGCTTGTTGGAGATGACTTCGCACTCGATGACTTTGGCATCGAACACTTCACCGTCCGCTTCGAACTTGCTGTCGTCAAGCACTTCGATCTTGACTTTACGCGCGGTGTATTCTTCGGTGTAATCTCTCTTGACGTGTTTGCCTTTCAAGAATTTGGGCAACTCAAAGGGGATGCGACCTTTTTTCATTTCATTGACGATGACAACGTCGAGTTTGCCGTCATCGGGGATGCCGTTGGGGCATATCGGCATGCCGCCGCCTATGCACTTTCCGTTGCCTATGCCTATCATAAACGTTGACCTTTCCATAGGTTCGCCGTCGTCGAGCGTAAAGCGCAATTTGTGCCATCTGGTGTGCGCGAGCGTATACAAAAGGGACGCATAATACTTGAATTTGCCATGGAACGCTTTCATCTCGGCGTACTTCAAGAGCACATCCACGTCCATACCTGCGCCCAAGACGTTCAGGCAACGTCTGTCACCGAGTTGTATGTAGTCAAGGTGTCCGACGTTGTTTTTGAGCACGACGTCGAGCGCGTCTTTGACGTTGGCGGGGTGTCCGCTTGCCTTGACAAAATCGTTGCCCGTGCCGCAGGGCAAGATGCCGAGCGTTACGTTGTCAAAGTCTTCAATGCCGTTGAGAATCTCGTTGAACGAGCCGTCTCCGCCCATCATCAAGATGACGGTATCGGGGGCTTTGCTAAGCTCGCGCGTGATTTCAGTTGCGTGTCCCGGATATTCGGTCTTGTGAACGATATAAGGAATATTCTTGCTTTTCAACGTTTCTTCGACGGTGGCGAGAGCCTTCAAGCTTTTGCCCTTTCCGCCTTGCGGGTTGACAATGATGTGATACATAAAACACACTCCGATTGTTAATGAATATACAATAATTTTAACATATATCACCAAAAAGTCAAGAAAAACCCTTTGTATCATACAAAATGTAAAATAGCTTAACATTTGTATTTTATGCCACGAAAAACGTGTGAAAGGTGAAAAAACAAAAAAATCCGCCGTCGATTACCGGAATAGTTCAAGCATATCGTTGAAAAAAGCACGCTGTTGCGTGCTTTTTCTATTATGTTTGCATCGTCTGCAAATCAGCCGTTTTGTTGGCTTTCAAATTGCAATTGATAGAGCTTGTAGTAGTAGCCCCTGTTTTTCAACAGCTCGCGGTGATTGCCGCGCTCGATGATTTCGCCGTGTTGCAACACGATGATTTGATCGGAGTGCTGAATTGTCGAAAGTCTGTGCGCCACGACGAGCATCGTGCCGATGTTGCGGATTTTTTCAAGCGATTGTTGAATGAGCACTTCCGTTTCCGTATCGATGTTTGCCGTTGCTTCGTCAAGAATGAGAATTTGCGGCTTGTGCAACACCGTTCTTGCAAAGGACAAGAGCTGACGCTGACCTTGCGAGAAGTTTTCGCCGCGCTCGATGACTTCTTCGTCAAGCCCGTGTTCGAGCTTGTCGATGAACGTATCCGCGCCCACGTACTTGCACGCGTCTGCCACTTCTTCTTGAGTGAAAGAATCGTCGTTGAGCGTAACGTTGCTCTTGATCGTGCCGCCGAAAAGGAACACGTCTTGCAACATTTGCCCTATCGCCTTGCGCAGAGAGTGGACGGTGATTGTGGTGATGTCCCTGTCGTCAATGAGAATTTGACCTTTTTGTATATCGTAATTGCGCACGATAAGGCCGAGAATTGTGGTCTTGCCTGCGCCCGTTGCACCGACAAAAGCGCATGTTTGTTTGGGCTGAATGACAAAGGACACGTCTTTCAAAATCCAATCTTCGCCCTTGTAGGCAAACCACACGTTGCGGAACTCGATTTTGCCTTCGAAACGGTCAATATCCACCGCGCCTTCCCTGTCGCAAATGTCCGGCTCGACGTCCAACAGATTGAACAGTCGCTCGGATGCCGTGAACGCTTTTTGCAAGTTGTTGAGTTGGTCGGCAAGGTTTTGTATGGGGTTGAAGAACTTGGACAAATACAGATAGAACGCAACTATCATTGCCGCATTGAGCCCGAATTCCACGCCCAGCCAGAACGTAACCGCAATCGACAAAATATACAAAAGCGTGATGAATGGACGGTACAATCCGAAAGCGATTGCAACATTGTATCTCGCCTTGCGCAAGTCTTCGTTTTTGCAGATAAACTCCAAGTCCTTTTGCGGTTGGCGATTGAAGATTTGAATGAGTTTCATGCCCGACAAGTTCTCGTTCAAGAACGTGTTAAGGTCCGAGATGTACTGTCTTTCCTTCTTGAACACCCTGCGCACGACTTTGCCGAAGATGTAGGACGAGATAAACACCACCGCTATAAACGCAAGCATGACAAGTGACAGCTGCCAAGATATGTAGAGCATGATCCCGTACACGCCCACCACCGTCAAAACGTTGCGAATGACGTTGACGATGACGTTGGTGAACAAGTCGGACATAGACGCCGTGTAGGACGCGACTCTTGTCACGAGCGAGCCCACGGGCATCTCGTCAAGCTGACTTTGCGAGAGTTTTTCGATATGCTCGAACACTTCGTTGCGCAACGTGTAGATGATGTTTTGCCCCGCCTTTTGCAAGAGCATGGACTCCCAATACAAGAACGCTTGGTTGAACACGCCGATTGCAACGTAGCTCACGGCAAGTCCTATCACATAGTTGAGATTGATCACGTCCGCCTTCAAGTCGCTTGTGATCCAGCTGACGATGAGCGGAAGAATGATGTCAAGCGCAACGTTGACAAGGATAAACAGCGATGCGAGAGTAAATCTCCACCACTCGGGTCTCAGATACGTGCCGATGCGTTTGAGCATCACTCCGGACGGGATATGAACGTCGCCTTTGAGTTTTTCGAGTCTGTCTTGTTCGCTCATTTGCGCTCACCCCCTTCCACTTCGTTTTCGAGCTTTTGCAAGAACACCATCTTCTTGTAGGTGGGTGAAATTTCTTCAAGTTTGCTCGGCGTGTCGTAGGCTTCCACTTCTCCGTTGTTGAGCACGAGAATTTTGTCCATGTGCGACACGGTGGAAACGCGCGACGCGATGACGATTGTCGTCTTGCCCTTGCGCTTCTCCGCGATATTTTTGAGAATAGTCTCTTCCGTCTTGACATCGACGGCGGACACCGAGTCGTCCAAAATCATAATGGGCGCATCTTTAATGTACGCACGCGCGATGGAAATACGCTGCTTTTGTCCGCCCGAAAGCGTGACTCCGCGCTCGCCCGATATAGTGTCGTATCCGTCTTGGAAATCTTGTATATTGCTGTGAACGTCGGCAAACTTTGCCGCTTCGTACACCTTTTCGATCTCAACGTCATTGTCCGAAAAAGCGATGTTGTTTTTCACCTTGTCGCTAAAAAGAAAGTTGTCTTGCGGCACGTATCCGATTGCGTTTCTGACGCTGTCAATGTCGCAATCCATGATGTCCACACCATCGATAAACACCTTGTCCTTTTGCACGTTGTACAATCTCAAAAGCGTGTTGACAAGCGTTGTTTTGCCGCTGCCGATTTTGCCGACAACACCCACACACTCGCCCGAATCGATGGTTAAAGTGATGTTTTTGAGCACATCAACATCGTTTGACGGATATTGGAAGGAAAAATCCTTGAACTCGATCTTGCCTTGCACGTCTTGCAAAACCACTGCGTTTTCGGGGCTTTTGACGTCTTCTTCGCTGTCAAGGAAAGCGGTGACGCGTTTGAGCGAAGTCTTGGATCTCGAACGCATGGTGACAAGTTGTCCAAGAGCCATCATCGGCCACACCATAACGTCGAAATAACCAACGAACGTGATAAGCTGACCTGCCGTCAAGTCCACTTCGTGTCCGAAAACCATTGCCGGCGAGCCCGTTGCGTATTTGTACACGAAATAGCCGCCAAGCCCCAAAAGCATGGCCATGATGATTGTGATGATCACCTCTATCACGGCATCGGATATGACCGCCGTGCGCACGAACGCCACGTTGGTGTCCTTGTTCTTTTTTGCCACTTTCGCAAATGCGTGCAACTGTTGCGTCTCTTTGACAAAAGCCTTGATGACGCGTATGCCGGTGAAACTCTCTTGCGAGAAGTCGTAGAGTTTGTCAAACTCTTTTTGTCTTTCTTCCCACTTAACGCCCATAACTTTTTCAACGAGCATGCCCCACACGACTATGAGTGCGAGCGGCACGAGCAACACGAGCGTGAGAGCCCAGTCGAGCGTGAACATCTTGTACAACACGAAAGCCGTCAAAAATAGCGCGTCAACAAGCATGATAGACCCCCAACCGAGAAACTCTTCGATAGTTTCAAGATCGGTGGTGAACCACGCCATGACCGTGCCCACTTTGTTTTCGTGATAATACTTTTGAGAGAGCCTTTCGCTCTTTTGAAACATGAGATGGCGAAGCCCCGCTTCCATTTTTTGAGAAGCGTTGAATATGGAAAGTCGCCAAGTTATACGTCCTGCGCACATAATCACCGCAACGACGATAACTCCGACAATGACTTCTCTGAGTGCCGCTTTGTCCACTGCGCTGCCGTCAAACATATCCACGATTTTGCCGAGATAATCGGGAATAAACAGCTGAAAATAATCCACCGCGACAAGCGCGATGACGCCGATAAGGAACAGCCACCAGTTTTTTAGATAGAATCTGTTTAGGTATTTCCCTGTCAACATAACGTTTTTCCTTTCCTTTTGTTTCGATATTGGGACATACCGTTTTTTGTGTAAAAAACGCCCGCTTGACCGCGCGAAAATCGCGCTTATCAAGCGGGACAAAGCCAATCTAGCTATGCTGCTCTCAACGAGCGGTCACATAATCTCGCGGTAGATCTTCTCCACTTCCTTCTTTCCCCAGACTTGCGGGCAGGGATAGAGCGGATTTGCCTCCGAAAGAGCGTGACCTATCATGCGCGGCAAACGCTCTTCTTCGATGAGTTGCGAGCCGTCTTTTGCCTTGACTTTGGTCGGTATGTTCATTGACGCGTTCATATCGTCAATCCACTTGATAAAGTTGTTTGCTTTTTCTTCTCTCGTGTTGCCGCCGAGATTGATGCAATCTGCAAGCTGAGCAAGTTTCTTGTGCGCGGATTTGCCGTATGCGCGCAAAACGTGCGGGAGAATGATTGCGTTTGCAAGACCGTGGGGCACTCCGTATTCGCCGCCGAGCGTGTGTGCGACTGCGTGTACGTATCCGACGTATGCTCTCGTGAACGCCTTACCTGCAAGATACGCGGCTTTTTGCATTTGCACTCTCGCTTCGAGATCGTCGCCGTGGTCGTATGCTTGTTTGAGATATTTGTGAATGAGTTGAACCGCTTCGATTGCCTCCTTTCTCGTTTGAGAAGTGTTCTCTCCGCCGATGTACGCTTCGACTGCGTGAGTGAGTGCGTCCATACCCGTCGTGGAAGTGAGATGCGGTGGAAGCGTCTTTGTGAGTTCCGGGTCCATAACGACGTATCTCGGGATAAGGAACGGGTCGTTGATTGCATATTTTTCATGCGTTTCGGGGTTGGAAATGACCGCCGCAAGCGTTGCTTCACTGCCCGTGCCCGACGTGGTGGGAATTGCAACGAGCGGAGGGAGTTTGTGACCTGTGAGCATGATTTTCAGAACGCCTTTCATTTGCGGAACGGACTTCTTGGGGCAAGCGACTCTTGCGCCGATACCTTTTGCACAATCCATTGCGCTTCCGCCGCCGAGAGCGACGATTGCGTCACAACCGTTCTCGTGATACATCTTCAAACCTTCTTCGATATTTTGAATGGTCGGATTGGGCACGACGTCGTGATAGCAGCAGCATTTCATGCCTTCGTCTTCGCATGCCTTCATGATTGGATCTGCCTTACCGTTGGAGAACAAAAAACCATCCGTTACGATCAAGATGCTCTTGAAACCGTTGTCTTTGAGAAATTTGGGAAGCTGTGAAATGCTGCCCGGACCGGACAAAGTCTTTTTGCATTGATTCCAAGGAAGGAAATACATTGCAAGACGCATTGTTTGCTGATAAATTCTGCAACCGATTGTTTTAAGAATCATAAGTCTCTTCTCTCCTTATCGCTTTGCCGCGATGTCAGTATTCTTATTAAAGTAATAATATTCTATCACCAAATATACGAATGTACAAGAAAAAATCGTCCACAAAACGCATTTTTTCTTCAAAAGTCGCTTATATCGGGGCAAAATATGAAAAGTCCCCGCATTTGCGGAGACTTTTTCATCGGTTTTTATTAGCGGCAATTTTATGAAACGCTCTTTATTTCGTTTTTACGCCGATAGTGATGTTCATAAACTCAATTCTAAGCACCGCAGTCTTCGCGCCGTCTTTTTCGTCGAGCGTAAACACTCCGAATGGCGCGGTTTTGTCGTTGTCTTTGAGCGCGCCTATATAAATTGCGGTGTATTCCTTGCCGTCCGCACCTTTTAGTTTGCGAATTCCGTACGTCTGGTCAAAAGTGAGTTGAAGCACGGTGTCCGCGGGGATTTTCGAGAGCAAATCCGCAGGCAACGCCATATTCTCGGCAACGTAAGCAAGTGCTTCTTTTACGCCGTCGACTTCATAATCAAGCCCGGTAATATTAAAGCCGAGACTGTGATGAATAAGTTCGAGCGCGCCTTCAAGGTCGGCCTGAGAAAGTTTTGCGGCAAACCCCGGGAACATCGGTTCGACGTAGCCGTTCACGCTACCTTTTATGTCAAAGGTCGTAAGTGCCGCGCTTATGTCGATGTTGTTGTCTTCCAAAAGTCCTTGTATCTTGCCGAAAACGCCGTCTTTCGTGGTGAGTTGCATATGCATCGTGCCGTCGGGTCTGAACT
>ULXL01000329.1_pt1 | contig 10942 bp, 10 predicted proteins | sample 1961241 | NCBI WGS metagenome assembly ULXL01 (sample SAMEA4835837, study PRJEB28245) | human gut metagenome | biome: gut microbiome; material: fecal sample | place: Denmark | collected 2008
AAAAAGTACGACGGCGACACCGTCGTCGCCACGGTGAACGGTACGGAAGTCACATGGAAGCTCTGCTACTATCTCATCGCCAGCATGACGAGCCAGTTCATCCGCTACACCATGGCGATCCCCGACTTCACCACCGATACGGGCGACGGCACGACGCTGCAGGACGCGATGCGCGAAGCGCTTGAGGCGCGCATGAAGTATTACACCGTTCCGGCGGCCGAGGCGGACAAGCGCGGTCTTGCGGAGACGGTGGACGCCGAGGTCGAAACGCAGTGGAACAGCATCGTGGAGCAGTACGGCGGCGTGGACGCGCTGATGGAGGCCATGGAGAGCGCGTATCTCGACGAGCCGACCTACCGCCTGCTCCTCCGGAGCAACGCCGCGTTCAACGCCATCATGGAGGATACCTACGGCGCGAACGGCGAGAAGCTCTCTGAGGCGGACATCCTCGCGTGGGCGAACGACAACAACTATGTCCGCTGCAAGCATATTCTCTTCCTCACGAAGAACGACGACGGCACCGACATGACGGACGAAGAGAAAGCCGAAGTCCGCAAGGAGGCCGAGACGACGCTCGAGGAGCTGCGCGCGCTCGAATCCGACCGCGAGACGATGATGGCGCGGTTCGACGAGCGGATGGCGGAAGCCGACGACCCCGGCATGACAAACTTCCCGGACGGCTACATTTTCACCGACGATCAGATGGTGCAGGAGTTTGAGGACGGCGCCCGCGCTCTCGCGGACTATGAGATCTCCGACATCGTGGAGTCGAGCTACGGCTACCACATCATCCTCCGTCTCCCGCTCGATCCCGACGGCAAGACCCTCTCGCAGGATTCCGGCACGGGCGATTATATGACGCTGCGTGCCGACGCCGCCAACGAGCTTTTCAACAACATGCTCATCGACTGGATCAACAACGCGGAGGTCGAGTGGAAGGGCGATTTCGGCACGATGGATTATAACGAGCTGTTCACCGTTCCGGAGGAACCGGCGGCGAAGTCGGCGAACGTCTGGATGTACGTTGCCATCGCGGCGCTCGTCGTGATCGTGGCGCTGGCGGCGGTGCTGCTCGGCAGAAAGAAGCCCGCCGAGACCGAAGAGACGGAAACTTCCGAGACAGCGGAAGTGACGACGGACGAGACCGAAAAGACCGAAACCGTCGAAAAGACCGAAACGGAGGACGTTCCGGAGACCGAGCCGGAAAAGGCCGCGACGGAGACGGAAGCGCCCGCCGAAGCGGAAGGCGAAACGAAAACGGAAGAGGACGAATGATCCTCTTCCAATAAGTCCATGCACCGAAATTCTCGCCGACGGCGAAAACCGCGTGCGGATCGTTGAGACATACTGATACAAAACCCCTCCGTCAAAGGCTCTGCTTTTGACGGAGGGGTTTTTGCGGGTCAGGGAGTTTTGTTTTCGTGCTCTGCGAGATGCCGTTTGAGGGCCTGGAACGTCTCGTCGCTGATGTAGTGCTCCACGCGGCAGGCGTCCTCAGCGGCGGTCTCCGCGTTCACGCCGAGCAGGGTGAATATCTTCGTGAGACACTTGTGCCGCTCAAAGATGTACTGCGCGCGCTCGCGGCCCTTGTCCGTGAGCGTGATCGCGCCGAGCTTGTCCACCGTGATGTATTCCTGCTTCTTCAAAATGCCGATCGCCCGGCTGACCGAGGGCTTTGAGTAGCCGATGTATTCGCTCACGTCGATCGAACGCACGACCGGCAGCGACTGGCTCAGCCGATATATGGTTTCGAGGTACATTTCCCCGGATTCCTGCATGATCATGAGAAAAAACTCCGTTTCGTTGGATGATTATCTATTACCATATCATATTCATTTCCGAAAAACAAGCGAATTTCCAACGGCATGCCGTGTCGGAGCCTGTCCTTTTGTGCCGAATATACAAAGATGAAAAAAAGCGGCGTTCCCCCTTGACAAGTTAGCGCGGGGTAACTATTATATAAGGCGGTTAGTGAGAGCTAACCGATTATTTTTGCGCATATGTTAGCTTGGACTAACATCCGGAAGGAGGATGCGGCATGATGCCGTTGGTACTGGCGAATGTCGGCGAACCGCAGATCGTAAAGCGCATCGGCGGAAACCCGGAGACGAAGCGTCATCTTGAGGATCTTGGCTTCACCGTCGGCGGCGAGGTCTGCATCGTGACCACGCTGGGCGGAAACGTGATCGTGAAGGTCAAGGAGTCCCGCGTCGCTGTCAGCGATGAGCTGGCGCGCAAGATCATGGTTTGATCATGCGTCGATGGACAAGGACACACGCCCTTGCGAATCAACGCTCAGGAAAGAAAAAGAAAATATAAAATAAGGAGGCAACGGTATGAAAACTCTGCGCGAAGTGCCGGTCGGCTCGACGGTCAAGGTCGTGAAGCTCCATGGCGAGGGCGCGGTGAAGCGCCGCATCATGGACATGGGCATCACGAGAGGCACCCAGGTCTACGTCCGCAAGGTAGCGCCCCTCGGCGACCCCATCGAAGTCACCGTCCGCAACTACGAGCTTTCGATCCGCAAGGCGGACGCCGAGATGATCGAGATCGAATAAAAACTTTTCGGGGAGAGCCCCTAATTTTTTCGAGCAGCGGTTAGCGAAGGCAAACCGCGGAAAAGCTTTTGAGAGCAGAAAGGAAGCGTGAAAATGGATTTGCGCATCGCCCTTGCGGGCAACCCGAACAGCGGCAAAACCACCCTGTTCAACGCTCTGACCGGCTCCAACCAGTTCGTCGGCAACTGGCCGGGCGTCACGGTCGAGAAGAAGGAAGGCAAACTTAAAGGTCATGACGGTGTCATCATCACCGACCTTCCGGGCATTTATTCTCTGTCCCCCTACACGCTGGAGGAAGTCGTAGCGAGAAATTACCTCATCGGCACGCGCCCCGATGCCATTTTGAACATCATCGACGGCACGAACCTTGAGCGTAACCTTTATCTCACCACGCAGCTCACCGAGCTCGGCATCCCCGTGGTGCTGGCGGTGAACATGATGGACGTCGTCCGCAAGAACGGCGACAAGATCGACGTTGCGGAGCTGTCCCGTCAGCTCGGCTGCCCGGTCGTGGAGGTCTCCGCGCTGAAGGGCGACGGCGTCAAGGAAGCCGCCGAGACTGCCATCAAAGCCGCGAAGGGCGGCAAGACCATCCCGATGCACAAGTTCTCCGGCCCGGTCGAGCACGCCATTGCCCACATCGAAGAGGCGGCCGTGCACACCCTGCCCGAAGAGCAGCAGCGCTGGTACGCCGTCAAGGTGTTCGAGCGCGACGATAAGGTCCTCGAGTCCCTGAACATCCCCGAGGATGTCAAGGCCCACATCGAGCAGGACATCGAGGCCGCCGAGAAGGAGCTCGACGACGACGCCGAGAGCATCATCACCAACGAGCGCTACGTTTACATCGCCGAGGTCATCCAGGCCTGCTATAAGAAGAAAAACGCCGGTCAGCTGACCACCTCCGACAAGATCGACAAGATCGTCACGAACCGCTGGCTGGGTCTGCCCATCTTCGCGGCCGTCATGTTCCTCGTTTACTGGATCGCCATGGTCGCTGTCGGCGCGCCCGCGACCGACTGGGCCAACGACGGTCTGTTCGGCGACGGCTGGCACCTGTTCGGCATCGGCTCCGCGGCGTACAACAAAGTCGCAGAGCAGTACGGCGACGCCTCCGCCATCGTGGACGGCTACGACGCTTACGTTGAAGAAAACGGCGCCGCCCCCGAAGGCAAATTTACTTACGAAGTAGAAGACGAAGAGACCCTCGAGATCACCGAAGAGACCGCGACGCTCAAGGATTACGAAAAGGCGCTCGCCACGCTCGACGAGATCGGCGATGAGCCCGATCCGGCGGACTACGGCGTCTGGGTCCCCGGTATCCCCGTGCTGATCGGCAACGCTCTCGAGGCGGCCGGCGCGGCGGATTGGCTCAGCGGATTGATCCTTGACGGTATCGTCGCCGGTGTCGGCGCGGTGCTCGGCTTCGTGCCGCAGATGCTCGTCCTCTTCCTGCTCCTTGCATTCCTCGAAGCCTGCGGCTACATGGCCCGTATCGCGTTCGTTCTCGACCGTGTGTTCCGCAAGTTCGGCCTTTCCGGTAAGTCCTTCATCCCGATGCTCATCGGCGTTGGCTGCGGCGTGCCGGGCGTCATGGCTTCGCGTACCATTGAAAATGAGCGCGACCGCCGTATGACGATCATGACCACCACGTTCATCCCCTGCGGCGCGAAGGTCCCGTTCATCGCCATGATCGCCGGCGCAATCTTCGGCGGCAGTCCCTGGGTCTCCACCTCCGCTTACTTCATCGGCATGGCCGCCATCGTCATTTCCGGCATCATGCTCAAGAAGACCAAAATGTTCGCCGGCGACCCCGCTCCGTTCGTTATGGAGCTGCCCGCCTACCACTGGCCGACGCTCGGCAACGTTCTCCGCAGCATGTGGGAGCGCGGCTGGAGCTTCATCAAGAAGGCCGGCACGATCATTCTTCTCTCCACCATCTTTGTCTGGTTCACCACGTACTTCGGCTGGGTCGACGGTCAGTTCCAGATGCTGTCCGAGGACCAGATCGACTACTCCATCCTCGCGGCCATCGGCGGCGCGATCTGCTGGATTTTTGCGCCTCTCGGCTGGGGCAACTGGCAGGCGACGGTCGCTTCCATCACCGGCCTCGTCGCCAAGGAGAATATCGTCGGTACGCTCGGCATTCTCTACGGCGCCGGCGAAGGCACCGTGTGGCAGCACATCGGCGCGGCGTTCACCCCGATCACCGGCTACTCGTTCCTCGTGTTCAACCTGCTGTGCGCTCCGTGCTTCGCGGCCATCGGCGCCATCAAGCGCGAGATGAACAACGCCAAGTGGACGTGGTTCGCCATCGGTTACCAGTGCGTGTTCGCTTACGCCGTCGCTCTGATGATCAACCAGTTCGGCGCTCTCTTCACTGGCAGCGTCAACGTTATCGGCCTGATCTTCGCTCTGCTCGTGCTCGCGTTCATCATCTACATGCTCTTCTTCAAGAAGTACACCGAGGCCACCCGCCTCAGCGACAAGGCGGTTAAGTAAGTATTCTCTCTCTCCAACAGACAAATTCCTCAAAGGAGGTAAGGTTTCATGCTCGGCTGGATCATGGAAAATATCGGAACGATCCTCATTACGATCGTTCTGGCGATACTTGTCGTATTGATCGTACGCTCGCTCGTAAAGGACAGGAAACAGGGTAAGTCGTCCTGCGGCGGAAACTGCGGCCATTGTCCGATGGGCGGCTCCTGCCACGAAGGAGGAAAACATCATGGTTAAGACCGTACTCACGATCGACGGAATGGCTTGCGGAATGTGCGAAAGTCATGTGAATGACGCCATCCGCAATGCCCTCCGCGTGAAGAAAGTTACCTCGTCTCATGCAAAAGGCGAAACGGAGATCCTCTCCGAAGAGCCGCTGAGCGAAGAAGCGCTGCATCGTGTGCTTGATGGCACCGGGTACACGATCACGGCGATTCGCTCGGAGCCTTATGAGAAGAAATTCTCTCTTTTTGGGAAAAAGTAAATAAGGCAGCGCAAAAAAGGAACTGCCGCAGATGGCCTCTGCGGCAGTTCCTTTTGTCATATTCCGGGAGGGGCAAACCCCTCCGTCAAAAACTATGTTTTTGCCACCTCCCCTGTTAGGGGAGGCAAGTGGGTTTGCAAAATACTAACTTGGCTCCCCTAACAGGGGAGCTGGCAGCCGTAAGGCTGACTGAGGGGGTTTTCCCCTGTTATTCCCAGAGCTTCTTCGGGTACACGCCCTTCGCCTTCATGTCCGCTACGGCGGCCTGGACGCGCGGGAGATCCTCGCGGTACGTCACGCCGTACCAGGTCTCCTCGCATGGCAGCACCTGCACGCGCGCAAGGCCTGCGTGCATCTCTTTATCCGCGACCCACGGCAGGAAGTACTCCGCCTTGAGCGGATTTTTCGGCAGGATCTCGCGCACGAAATCCTCAAACCGCTCGTCGAACGCGCGCATCATCCGCTTGCGGAAGCCCCAGAAGTTCATGGATACGAGCGTATCGCCGGGAAGATCGATGAAAGTCTCGCCATCGGTCGTGTAGGCGGCGTGGTCGCCGCGCTTTTCAATGTGCGTCCGCTCGGTGATCGAGGTGAGGAAGCCGTTTGCCGTTTCGCACACGCCGCGCGCGACATACCCGTTTTCGGTAACGGTATTGCGCATGCGGTACCCGACCATGGCGTTCTCGCTCTCCGCCATCGGCTCGGCGAGAAAATCATAGAGCGCGCGGAATGCCCCCGCGCCGTAAAAATCGTCGGCGTTGATGACGGCGAACGGGCCGTCGATCACGTTGCGGCAGGCGCGCACGGCGTGCGCCGTGCCCCAGGGCTTTTCGCGCCCTTCGGGAACGGTGAACCACTCCGGCACATCGTCCGGCGACTGGAACACATACTGCACATCCATCCGGCTCTCCACATGGCTGCCGACGATGGCGCGGAAATCCGCCTCGCGTTCCTTTTTGATGACGAACACGACCTTGCGGAAGCCCGCCTGATAAGCGTCGTACAGCGAGAAGTCCATGATGATCTCGCCGTTGTCGCCCACGGGCGTGATCTGCTTGAGCCCGCCGAAGCGGCTGCCCATACCGGCGGCCATGATAATAAGCGCAGGGTTTTCCATAGAGGATTCCTCCGAAAGATTTTCGCATTGTAAGACCCGCCGGGATATCCCGGCGGGTCGGGGTTTTTGTAAGAGACCGATCAGAGAAGCAGAGACTTCTCGCTCTCGCGGTCGAAGAGGTGGATGCTGTCCTCATGCAGCTCGAGAGAGACCTGCTGGCCGTAGGACGGGATGGCGTCCAGCTCGAGCGTCGGGACGATGACAACGGCGTCGTGGCCGGCGGCGGTGAGATGCAGATGCACGCTCGAGCCCATCATTTCGGACACGTCCACGCGCGCGGGGATGCCGCCGGTCTTTGCGAGCACGATGTGCTCCGGGCGGATGCCGAGCGTCACGGGGCCGGACTTCACGTCGTTGCGGAGGAGCGCGGCCTGCTTATCCTCGGTGAGGTTGACCTGCTCGCCGCAGACCTCGACGGTGTACTTGTCGCCGTCGCGCTTGAGCTCGGCGTCGAAGAAGTTCATCTGCGGCGTTCCGATGAATCCGGCAACGAAGAGGTTGGCGGGCTTATCGAACACTTCCTGCGGCGTGCCGATCTGCTGGATGAAGCCGTCGCGCATGATGACGATGCGGTCGCCGAGCGTCATGGCCTCGGTCTGGTCGTGGGTGACGTAGATGAACGTGGTGTCGATCTTGTCGCGCAGCTTGATGATCTCGGCGCGCATCTGGTTGCGGAGCTTGGCGTCGAGGTTGGAGAGCGGCTCGTCCATGAGGAACACCTTGGGGCTGCGCACGATGGCGCGGCCGATGGCGACACGCTGGCGCTGGCCGCCGGAGAGCGCCTTCGGCTTACGGTCGAGCAGGGCGGTGATGTCCAGGATCTCCGCGGCCTCGCGGACCTTCTTGTCGATCTCGGCCTTCGGGAGCTTCTTGAGCTTGAGCGAGAACGCCATGTTCTCGTAAACGGTCATGTGGGGATAAAGAGCGTAGTTCTGGAATACCATGGCGATGTCGCGATCCTTGGGCGCGACGTCGTTCATGCGCTTGCCGTCGATGAAAAGATCGCCCGAGGTGATCTCCTCGAGACCGGCGATCATGCGCAGCGTCGTGGACTTGCCGCAGCCGGACGGGCCGACGAGCACGATAAATTCACGGTCGGCGATATCCAGCGAGAACTGCTGCACCGCAACGACACCCTCTTCGGTGATCTGCAGATTGTGCTTCTTCTCGGGAACGTCGCCCTTTTTCTTCTTCGTGCCGCCCTGATTCGGATAGATCTTCTTGATGTCTACCAGACGTACTTCTGCCATGCGTACCGATCCTGATCTGAGAGCCTCCGCTGCTCAGACCTTACCTCCGCCGATGAATGTACGGAGGCTATACGGCAGGTCTCCACACTGCCGCACCGCGGATCCTGCGGGGAAAACAAACTCCTTTCATCGAACCGCGTACCGCTCGTAAGGTGGAGAGCGGAAGCCGTTCGGTATTGTATTTAACGTACCATAAAACCGTTTCCAACGCAAGACCTGTTATGGCATTTCGCCAAAACTTTACATGGTTTTTGCCTGCATCGCGCGCAGCACCTCGTCGATCCGATGCGCGGCGGCGAGGAAGTCCGCCTCGGTGTACCCCTTTGTCGTCATCGCGGCGGTGCCGATGCGCACGCCGGAGGTCTGCTGGGGGCTTCTCGTTTCGTTGGGAACGCAGTTTTTGTTGAGCGTGATGCCGTGGCGGTCGAGCTCATCCTGCACCGCCTTGCCGGTGAGCCCCGTTTTCGTGAGATCGAGCAGGAACAGGTGGTTGTCCGTGCCGCCGGTCACAATGTCGTAGCCCATTTTCCGGAACTCCTCGCACATCGCGCGGCAGTTTCGCACAACGGCGTGGATGTATTCGCGGTATTCGTCCGTGCAGGCTTCCTCGGCGGCGACGGCCTTGCCCGCGATCACATGCTCGAGCGGCCCGCCCTGCGTGCCGGGGAACACGGCGCTGTCCACCTTCTTCGCAAGCTCCGGCTTACAGAAGATCATGCCGCCGCGCGGCCCGCGCAGCGTTTTGTGCGTCGTGGTCGTGATGATGTCGGCGAGTCCGAACGGCGACGGGTGGTCCCCTGCCGCGACGAGACCCGCGATGTGCGCCATATCCACCATAAAGTATGCGCCCACGCTTTTGGCGATGTCTGCGAAGCGCGCGAAATCGATGACGCGGCTGTACGCCGAAGCGCCCGCAAGAATGAGCTTCGGCTTATATTCGGCGGCCTTTTGCTCCACGTCCGCAAAGTCGATGAAGCCCTGCGCGTCCACGTCGTAGAATTTCATATCGAAGAGCTTGCCGCTGAAATTGACGGACGAGCCGTGCGTCAGGTGGCCGCCGTTATTGAGCGACATGGCGAGGACCGTGTCGCCCGGCTGCAATACGCTCATATACGCCGCGAGATTCGCGTTCGCGCCGCTGTGCGGCTGGACGTTCACGTGGTAGTCGGTATGGAACACCTTTTTCCACATGGCGCAGCAGTATTCCTCAAGCTCGTTCACGATCTCGCAGCCGCCGTAGTAGCGGCCGCGGTTTCCGGAAACGCGCTCGGCGGGATAGCCCTCGGCGTACTTGTTCGTGAGACACGAGCCGACGGCGCGAAGGACATTCTCGCTCACAAAATTTTCGCTCGCGATCAGCTCAACGGTAGCGTCCTGCCGCGCCTGCTCGCGGGCGATATAATCAAATACTTTGGATTCCATACTTTTTTCTCCTTATAAAAACCCCCGCGCCGCACATGTGCATGCGCAGGGATCGAGATTGTTTGCTGCAAACTCTCTTGGCTCCCCTAAAAAGGGAGCTGGCTCGCCATAGGCGAGACTGAGGGTTTTATCCTCATGCCTGTGCGCGTATCTCCCGGTCAATGCACTCACATATGGCTTGAAAGTGTTCGTTAATCTCTGCATTCGTAAAACGCAGGACTGAAATGCCCAGTATCCTGAGCGCGCTGGTACGCTCGGCGTCCCGCCGCAGCGTATCTACTTCATAGTGCTGGCTTCCGTCAAGCTCTATGACGAGATGTGCTGCCGGACAGTAAAAATCCGCGATATATTCGCCAATGGCGCGCTGCCGGTAAACCCGCGGTGTGTACGAACGAAGGAACAAATACCACAGCTTCCGCTCCTGCGGTATCATATTTTGCCGGAGAGTTTTTGCGCGTGTTATCAGTTTTGCTTTGTACGGAATACAGCGCACAGAAACCCCTCCGTCAAAAACTTCGTTTTTGCCACCTCCCCTGTTAAGGGAGGCAAGCCAATATTCCGCAAATCCCCTTGGCTCCCCTATTAGGGGAGCTGGCAGCCGTCAGGCTGACTGAGGGGTTTGCTTATTTGCTCAGTCCGCCGCGAACCCGTTCGGATTTTTGCTCTGCCAGTTCCAGCTGTCGCGGCACATATCCTCGAGAGAGTGTTCCGCCTTCCAGCCAAGCTCCCGCTCGGCCTTGCCCGGGTCGCAGTACACCTCGGCGACGTCTCCGGCGCGGCGCGGGGCGATCTTGTAGGGGACCTTCTTCCCCGTCGCCTTTTCAAAGGCATGCACCATGTCGAGCACGCTGTAGCCGTGGCCGGTGCCGAGATTGAACACGAAAACGCCCTTCCGCTCCGCCATATAGTCCATCGCCGCGACATGGCCGCGCGCGAGATCGACGACGTGCAGATAGTCGCGCACGCCCGTGCCGTCCGGTGTGGGATAGTCGTTGCCGAATACGCTCAGATACTCGCGCCGTCCGGCGGCGGTCTGGGCGATGTACGGCATCAGATTGTTCGGGATGCCGCGCGGATCCTCGCCGATGAGTCCGCTCGGATGCGCGCCGACGGGGTTGAAGTACCGCAGCAGCATAACGGTCCATTCGCCGTCGGCCTTTGCCGTATCGGAGAGGATCTGCTCGCTCATGTACTTCGTCCAGCCGTAGGGATTCGTGCAGCCGCCGGTGCGGGCGCTCTCGTCCACGGGCATCGTATTGTCCGGCGAATACACCGTCGCGGACGAGGAGAAGAGGATCTTCTTCACGCCGTGCGCCGCCATCGTCTGGCAGAGGTGGATGGTCGTGCCGAGGTTGTTGTTGTAGTACCGCAGCGGCTGCTGTACCGACTCCCCTACCGCCTTGAGACCGGCAAAGTGGAGCACGCAGTCAAACCGGTGCGTATCGAAAAGCTCATTGAGAGCTGCGCGGTTCAAAAGATCCATTTCGTGGTATTCGAGCGTCTTTCCGGTGATGCGCTCGACGCGCCGCAGGCACTCCGCGTTGGCGTTGACGAGATTGTCTACCACAACGACCGAATGTCCGGCGTTCAGAAGCTCTACGCAGGCGTGGCTGCC
>ULXL01036845.1_pt1 | contig 10938 bp, 5 predicted proteins | sample 1961241 | NCBI WGS metagenome assembly ULXL01 (sample SAMEA4835837, study PRJEB28245) | human gut metagenome | biome: gut microbiome; material: fecal sample | place: Denmark | collected 2008
ATCGGCTTAGGGTTTATGGTAACATTAATCTGATAGCTGACTCTGGTATAGTGATTAGCATAGGGGCGAAAATCTATCCAATATTTTCCGCTGTCTGTCACATTCGTCGGCACCTTTGTTCTCCACACCCATTCGCCCTCGCAGGAGGCGGAAACGCAGGCAAGCGAGGCAGCGAAGGGCTTGCCGGTGTAGGTGGTATTGATATCCTGCATCTGCAAGGTCGGCATAATATACCTGGATTGAATTACCTTGCCGTTTTCAAAGGACATAACATAGCCGGATAAGTCAGAGGTAAAAAACGACCAGCTTTCGGGAGTGCCGTCAGTGACATTTTCCTGATCCTTGCTGTAGGTAGTCAGGGCGGTTTCGGTAACGCCGATGGTACTGCCCTCACGCAGCACAGAATCGCTGCCAGCGGTCACGGTGATGCTTCCCGGGCTGTCACAGTGGGCAATTACGTTGCCGCCGGTGTTCCCGGTGATTTTGATTGGACCCAAGACGGCATCGGTATTTCTGTTGCCTTTCGGTAGAGCAATGGAGGTATCCACCTCCTCGCCGTGCAGCGCTAGCGTGGAGTTTTTAAGAAGCTGTATACCGCCCTGCTTGTTGCCGGTGATGGTGCCTCCATAGAGCTGTATTGTATGCTTCAAATTCTTAAAAGCCTCAAGGGGTTGAACACTGACATATATGCCGGCACCTTGATTGTCGGAAATCGTGCCGCCGTAAATATTCAATTCATTCCTATATGGGCCCCAACCAATGCCAGAAAAGTCATACAACTCTTGATGTATGCCGTGAGATTGATTTCCGGTAATAAGGCCGCCGTACATATTAAGAGCACCGCCTCTGAGATAAACCGCCTCATAATTATTTCCGGTTAATTTGGTTTGAATTTTCTTCTCACTTTTACCGTAGGCACAATCGTAAACATTAACAACCCCCGCCGCATGACAATAAATGCCGTAGCAGGTTTGAGTATCGTCCATATCGATTTCAATACCGTACAGGTTCACGGCACTATCCTTGCCTGCAACGCTAATAGCGGAAAAATAACGATCGATGTCAGTTCTGTTGGTAGTGTCGTCGAGGGGGTGGGTGACGCCGTAAATTTTGGTAGCCTTGTTCCCGAGACCGGAGTTCAAGGTGACTTTACAGCTGTCAGCTGCAATGATGGCGGAATAATAATGCTGGTACCAGTGCTGCAAGCCGGTCAGATCCACCTTGATATCATAGCCCTGAGTAATGACAGTAATATTGGAACCCTCGGGAACAATCCATGGCTTGGTCACCACAAAATCTTTCGCCATGATAAATGTATCGATAATCAGTGAGGGATCATTATTTGCTTCAGCCTCAGCCTTACTGAGCTCATACGCCAAATTCAGCTCTTCAAAAGAGTTAATATAGCTTCCATACATATATCGTTTATCTTCATACTTGCCGGTGTCCGGATTATATTCGTTGCGCGTACCCCAGCGATAATTGGAATCCCAAGTAACAAAATTGTGACTGGTGTGTCCCAGCATATCATGGTGAACAGCACTACCACAGACACAGAGACCTGATGTAGCGGCATGCGCCACCGTAAACAAGCCGCAGTCGGTCGACAAAAAGCCGAACGAAAGGCACAGCGCCAAAAAAAAGGCGAAAACACGTTTTTTCATAAAAGATACCTCCCTAAAGTATAACCAGAATGAGTGGGTGAATAGACGGGGATTCCTTTGTTGTACGGATTACAGCAAAGGGTTGAAACAAGGCCCAAAATTTGAGGGGGACAATGTATGAGGAAAGCGGCACCAATCAATGTGATTGTCCATCCGTAGCATTGGCTTGTGTCGTCTGGTGAGCTTCGGAAAAATCACTTTCAAAATAATTCTCCAACTGCTCAAACAATTGCCGCAGAACACCATCGGCAAGTTGGTTTAGATCAAGACTGCGAATAAATGCAAGTATCTGCTCGATTTCTTCCTCGCCGACACGGTAAATTCGAAGAGAAGCGGTTAAAAACCGTTCGATTTTTCTGTAAAGCGGAAAATGCACGTCGCAAGGCTTTGCCATATACCCACGCATCAACGCCGCCGTTCCGATGTCAATTTCGTAAAACTGACTTTCCTCATAATCGGGGAAACGTTCACCGAAAATGGCTTTCAGTTCTTTCGCCATGTTCTGATGGATATATTCCAGCGTGTCGGGCATTGTGTATGCCTCGGTGTAGATCTCCCTCAGATTTTCGTTTCGTTCGGTTAAGACGATCTGAATGGCTGTTTCCACAGCATAAGTATAAATGGGCGTAAGTGAAGCCTTCGATGATTGCTTTGCCGTGTTAAACTGACCGGAAAACATAATACTGACCAGCTCGGCAATCAAGCCTTCCTTATTGCGAAAAAAGTTCTGCATACTGCTGACGGACACACCTGCCATATTTGCAATTTGCTTCATAGTGGTATCTCGGTAGCCCTGCTCTAAGAGTAGCTTTGCACTGACTGCAAGTATATGATTTTTGGTAGGTATACTGGATTTTCGTATTGCCAAATGCTTTCACTTCCGTTTCTTAATTGGTATTTATACCAATTATATCAGATTTATTCCCGTTTTGCAATAGATTAATTGAGTGTTTCTAATTCATTGTAATTCAAGCTATGTTCCTTGAATTTACCGTTAAGTGTAATGCTTATATCAAGCTTGCCGTCAGTTTCGGATATTTCAATCTTATCAATCAGCATTCTTAAATCATAACCACCAGTTCAACTGGTGGTTATGATTATTGGTCTTCAGCAAAGAATAAGGCAACAGATTATCAAACTCAAATCTGTTGCCTGTGCTATATCATCAGGAGCACCTGAAAAAAGTACCAACCGTATATCTGTTCAGGAAAATAACATCTGAAAGGGTACAGCGTCTGGTTCTAAAACCTGTTTTGTCTCATGAACGGATATTATCTTGGTCGGTATGAAGAATGATGGTCAGGAATTTATATTTACTTATCCTAATATATTATTTTATTTCATTTGTAAAATTTGAAAAGATATGTTAAAAATACATATATAGAATTTTCTTTTACTGTAAAGGGGGATTATTTTTGAAAAACATTGCTAAAAAATCTATGGTTATAGTTTTATGCTTAACATTTATACTTTCAATTCTTTTCCCGGGTGTAACAGTTTCCGCTTCCGGCGAAGATATCAAAATTTATTACAATGATGCTGAATTGACTGAGGTCCTTCATATTACAGAATATGATTCTGTTCAGTTAACTGTGTATTCAGAAAGTGTATATCCCGAAGGTTCATATATTGAATGGGAAAGCAATATGCCTCTTCTTGCAGATGTTGATGAAAACGGTAAGGTTACGGCATATGACTATTCAAAAGCTGCCGTAATAAACTATTGGCTTGACAATGATGTTCGTACAATGCCGATTATTGGTAATGCAACAGCAGATGCCATTGAAAAAGCATTTGCAGATGCAGGTATAGATTTGAACGACAGCGACCTTAATACCGATGTTGTTGTTGCAATAGTCAAGGGCATAAATGCAGATTTGGGTGCCGCTCTTGAAACTCTGCTTGAAAATATGACTATTACAATTACTGCACGCCTTGTGAGTGAAACCGGCTATGTTTTGGCAAGTGATACAGCTGAGGTTGCAGTAGACCAAAGCTTTGCAGGTAATCTTTGGCCCACAGGTGTTCATATTACAAATAAAAAAACAGTGCCAAAGATTGTTGCTGTAGGTGTTCAAATTAAACTATACGGTGCTGTAACTCCTGTCAGGTTAAAGCAGGGTGTTAAATGGACTGTGGGCAAGGTTATTGATACAGAATCAAGCAAGCATGCTACAATAACATCAGATGGTCTTGTAACATTTACTTCACCTGGTAAAGTAACGATTCGTGTTAATCCTGAAAGTGCGCTTTATGCAACTGTTTCGGATACCATTGAATTTACAGTAGTAAGTCCTGAGGAATTGCCTGTTGAGGATTTTGCTATCTGCGGTAATCTTGAAGTGAAAGAAGGAGAAACAACACAGCTTTCTGTTGCAGATGTTATCCCCGCAGGTGCATATACAGGCAGTGTTGTATGGGAAAGCTCAGATCCCACAGCAGCTGTTATTACCCAGGACGGTCATGTTACAGCTCTTGATGCAGGTCAAGGCATTTCTCTTTATAAAAATGTTGACATTTCTGCCACAATAGATGGAGTTACAAAAACAGTTACTCTTAAAATAAACAAAAATGTTATTGGTGCAACTATAACAGGTGTTGAAATTAACGGATATGACGATGTTGCTGTTAATGAAACTAATAAATATACAGCAGATGTAACTCCCGAAAGACTCAACTCAAACAGTGCAGTTATTCGCGAATGGGGATTATATCATTCGCAAACAGGCGAGCTTATAATAGCATCATCGGATTCTCCGGCTGATAACGGTTTTGCAAGTATTGATACTGACGGAAATCTGACTGCCACAGGTGTAGGAATAATTCGTATTTATGCAAAGGTATCATACAATGGTACGGTTTTTGAAGCTGAAAAGCAAGTTTCATCAGGAGTACCGATAACAAGCTTTTCACTTGAAAAGGGGAGCGGCTTTACTACAAACATTCTCACAGGCAGCCGTGACTCATTCCTGGAGGAAGGAAAACAAGCAAGTATTAATATTACTGAAATTTTTCCTGCTGATTATGATCCCGATTTATTAAATAATGTTTTATGGGCCAGTTCTGATCCTTCAGTTGCATCAGTTGATGAAAACGGAAATGTTCTCGGTCTTGATTCGGGCGGACTGACAATCTACAATTCAAGGTCAGTCACAATTACTGCGACCATAGGCGGTGTTTCAGCCTCTATAACCTTTGATGTCAGAGGTGCATCGGTTAATAATCTTGTCAATGCATCTATAACAGGCAATTATTATGTAGTTAAGGATTTTCCGCGTAGCTATACCGCAATATTCTCACCTTCGCGAATAAACACTAAAGATGTTCACTGGGGACTTTCCACAGATGATGGGGAGCGTCCATGGAAGGCGGAATGGAGCAGTACAAGCGGAAATACCGAAAACACCTACGCTTATGTTGATTCAGACGGTACGGTATACGGCAAATCGGCAGGCAAAACCAATTTATGGGTTTTCGGCAGAGAAGGTTTAACTTCAGTTTCGGGTTCTTATGCCGAGGCTTCCAAGGAAATAACTATTATTGAACTTCAGCCGAATAATATTGCAGTTAAGGCACCTGAAAAATATGATTATATAGAGGGCGACACAGAGCTTGATTTAACAGGACTCGAGGTTTCGGCAATATATAATCGCTCCGATTTGGAGCAATATTATCCTGATGCAGACAGTTATGGAGACTCTTTAATCTCTGTAAATGTTACCGATTATGAGGTCAGTGAAATTGACACATCACTGATTGATAAAGAACAGTATATTATAATTACACTGACAAGGGCAGGACACCAGTTCCGTGCCGTCTTTCCGATAAAGATTCATTCAAAGGCTGTTGAGTCAATTGATATTGAAAGCCCCAGGTATCAATATATTGAGGGAGAAAATGAACTTGATTTAACCAATCTTCATGTTTATGCAAATTACAGCAATGCTCCGCGTGAAGAAGTATTTGATTATACGATTGATGATTCAAATATTAATTTCAATCTGCTTAATGAAGAACAGACTGTTACCGTCGTTTATGAACACTATGGCTTGTCTGCATCGGCAGAATTTAAAATAATCATTTACGGAAAGCCTGTTGTAAGTGTAGATACAGGCGGATACAACGGGGAATGGGTTAATAATGATGTTTCATTCACATTAGACAGTACACATAAGCTTGACAAAGTTACCTACTATTATAACGTCAACGGTGGCGAATGGCAGGAAATGACTTCTGATACTTTAATAATTACTGAAAATACCGATGCTTTATATTATTTTAAGGCGGTTAACAGTGTAGGATTTGAAAGTGATTCGACTCAGGCTTATCCTGTGAAAATAGATAAGGTTATACCAAGTTTCAGTCTTGTGCAGGATATAACGGAAATTACAAATCAATCATATTCTGTTCAGATTATTGATTGCACTGTGGGCGCTTCGGGAATAGCCTCCGTCTATCTTAACGGTGAGTTGATTGAAAGCCATACTTCATTTACTGTTGATGAAAATGACGTATACACTGTAAAGATTATTTCAAATAGTAAGCTTGAAAGTGAACAGAGCATTTCCATAGAAAATATTGATAAGGAGAAGCCTTCTGTTACAGGTATTTCTGTCGAGCATAAAGATACAGGCGGATTTGCAAGATTTATTAATGAATTAACATTTGGTCTTTTTTTCAATAAAACAACAGAGCTGACGGTTACTGCAGAGGATTACGGAATCGCCGGAATAGACAGAATAGAATATCGCTTTGTTAGTGAAAACGGCAATCCAATTGGTGAATGGGCAGTTTATGACGAAAATTCAAGGCCTGTTCAGGATGCTGACTTTAAAGGCTATGCCGAGGCAAGAGCAATTGATAAGGCAGGAAATATTTCAGAAATCAGGCTAACAGGAGGTTATATTATTGAAAGAGATGCTCCGACTGATATACAGATAACCGCTGAATCAGGCGGAGATGTATACGAGAGTGATAATTGGACCTCTAAAGATGTAACAATCAAGCTTTCATCCTCTGCCTTTTCGGGAATATACAGGTATTATTACAGCCTTAACGAAGGCGAATGGACTGAGCTTGACGGTGATACTCTTAATGTAGCTGAGCAGGGCATAGGCAGTTACAGATTCAAAGCTGTTTCCTATGCGTCAAATGAAACGGAAACTACTGACGACTTTATTGTTAAGCTTGACAAGACCGAGCCTGTCGTCCGTGTGGATTTTGAAGGTACATTCGGACGTTGGAGTGCGGATGGTGTAAAATTCAGCTTCAGCATATTGAATGAAGCAATCTCAGGGGTAACATATTATTACAGCAAAGACGGCGGTCAGGTGTGGTTGCCGGCTGAGAAAGGTTCTACAATTGTTGTTGACTATGATGTGAATGCTTCATATATATTCAAGGCAGTTAACGGAGCAGGCGTCGAAAGCAATCCTTCGGACAGCTACCCGGTTATGATAGATACCGTAGTGCCGACACTTGAATATACCCTTGAAAACACAGAAAATACCAAGACACCTTACAACATTTTATTTAATGTCATTACAGGCGAAGCCGGCCTTGAATCAGTATGCGTAAACGGTGTTGACATAACAGGCACAGACTCATTTGAAGTAAGCGAAAATGGTAATTATGTTTTTGTATTGACAGGTAAAAACGGTATTACTTCAACTGAGGTTATAAATGTTTCAAACTTTATTGTAGCAGAAAGACCCGTGCTTTTCGTTACCCCTGACGGAACGTTGGGACATGAAACCACAGAAGCTGTAACATTTACTTTGACTTCTCCTAATGGAGGTTCGGATATCAGCTATTATTATAATGACGGTAATGGCTGGGTGCAGATTGACGGAAATACACTTGTGGTTTCCCAAGTAGGCAATTATTCTTTTACATTTAAGGCAGTAAACGTCGAAGGGCTCGAAAGCTATCAAAGCCCTGAGTATAATGTGATTATAGTGCCGGAGGAGTATAGAACAGTATTTAAAACAACTGTACTTGAAGTTATCGGCGAGGAGGAAGGTAAGTTTGCCCTTAACGGAGTTAATATTTATGTTGACGGTACGTTAATCGGTGCAACCGATGAAAACGGAATTCTTGAATGTGATTTACAATCAGGTATTCACACTGTTGAATTCAATAACGGTACCTTTAACAGAACAGAAATATTAGATGTTAATGCTTCTCTTGAGTTAAATGTGCCGATGGTTGCACTTGATATTGATAAAAACGGATATATTAATGTCCGCGATTATGCACTTATATGCTCTGTGGAGGATACTTCCCGAAGAGAATTTTATAAAAGTATATTTATGAATTTCATAAACACCTGCGAGAAGGACTTTGTATATTAAATGCAGAGTACAGATTCTTAGCAATATAATTGTTATTGTTCATACAGGTGTATAAAATCCCTGTTCTGATTTCTCAGAACAGGGATTGATTTTGTCAAACAATGGTTAATATTAGGAAGCCCATAATATTTTAGCTTTAATCGCTATCTTCGTCTTATGATCATATATTACTTTACGATAGCACGACAAATCTTTGATGTGTACATATCAGCCTTACCATAGCATTCGCCAACAATTGTGAATTCATTTCCTTCAGAAACCTTCTTCAAATCATCCATATCTTCGAAGCAGATCTGCACATCACAATCCCAGTCGAATGCGTCTGCATTTGATGGCTGAACAACAACATACTCATCGGCTATATAAGTGACTTCGGCTGTAAACTCTACTGTCTTACCCTTGTACTTCTCATCGGCACTAACTTGATTATCCTTATATGCCTTTACAAAATCATTGATATCAACCTTTTCAGCATTGTCATAATCAGGAACAACGGCGAATTTGTCAGTAATTATACACTTGCGAACATCAACATCACCGAAAATAGTTGTTTTGTCGCATACACCCTCGATTGTGATAGTGTCGCCAACCTTAAAATTCTTCAAGTCTTCATTGTTTTCCATATAGACATTAACATTGTAGAGCCAATTATCATCGTCATAAGCACGGATGCAAGCATAACTATCTTGGATTGAGCCAACTTGACCTGTTACAGCGATTACCTGGTCTGAATATTTTTCAGAAGCAGTAGCAGGGTCATTGTTGAAGTCGTTGAGAATAGTATCAACCGTTACTTGTGCTACGGGATTATCAAAATCATAATCTTTTGGCTTGCTGCCAATAGCAACAGCAATAATGATGATAGCGATAATTACACCGAAGATAATTAATTTCTTCTTTTTCTTCTTTTTCTTTTGGTCTTTCAATGCCTGATCAACAGCCATTTGAACTTCAGCTTCGTTTGCCATTTGCAAACCTCCTTTTTATTTGATGATTTTATTATACAACAATAAAAAAGAGATTTGGTGTGCTCACAGCACAACATTTAAGGATTTGTATCTGCTATAATACAGATAAAAGAAACGACAACAGATAAACAGGCAAAAGCAATTTGAATTAGGATTTTTCTAAACCTTGTTTTGTTTTTGATAAACTCAAATCTACTTGTCCAATTATAGTAATTCGTTAGTATTGGTACGGGTAAAGCAAAGGCAAAGAAAAAGAAACCGAAAGTAAGGATACTATCTTTAACCGATATTCCGGTAATTAAAGAAAAGAGTAAAAAAACAAATAATGTTATGTAATATGGAATGGCAATGATATAATGCCACCATACTCCTTTCCTAAATCCGGGAATGGATTTGAAAAAGTGGTTAGCTTTATTTTTCTTCTCTATTGATTTGATTAAATCATCAATATCATCATATCTGTTTATTTCATCTATTTGAGTGCATTTCAATACAATTTCACTGAGCCAGCCATTCGTAAGCTTAACACCCGGAAGCTGTTTAGTTTTCATATAGTTTATTAGTACACCAACAGAGTAAATATCTGATTTAGCCGAGGTTTGATGAAAACCGAATTGTTCAGGTGCTGTAAAGCCCTGTGTTCCCAATATTTCTGTATCAAAGCTTTGATTTCGTTTAACGGTTCTGCTTATTCCGAAATCAATAATCTTTACAGTTCCATTAGAAGTAATCATAATATTATTTGGATTAATATCCCTATGTATTATACCAAGCTTGTGAATTTCTTTCAGCCCGTTACAAATTTGCAGAGCAATATACTTTGTTTGCTCATCATCAAGACAGCCTATTGTATCAATATGGTCTTTTAGAGTGATTCCGTTTACATACTCTTCAACGACAAAGAAACGGCCGTCAATTGTAACTGTATCATAGAATTTAACTATATTGCTGCAATTAAGGTTAATCAATTTCTTGTATATGTCAGTATCGGATAAAGGAATTTCTTTAAGCACAAAAAGCTCTTCACCGTACTTTGCTATTTTAGTTTGGTCATTTAGATTTTTGATTATTTCATAATTCATTTTATTTTCCATAGCCTTTCCGACTGCAAATAGGTTTTTAAAAATTTCTATCGGGAATTTTGGGTGCCTCAAATGTAGAACAATCGGCTTAGTATGATTTTTCACACTAAACACCTTGATTTAACAATAAAAATATTCTATCATAATTATAGTGCTATGTGGTAACCTCCCGGCACAATAAAGGAAGCCCTTATGAAAAAGACAACAGAAGAATTATTAGAAATTCTAAAGAACAAAAAATCAATACGCGATTATTTCAAGGAAGAAATAGACGAGCTTGTATTTTCATCACTTTCAGAATATTTGGAGCTGCTGTTAAATGATAAGAAGCTCAAAAAGAGTGAAGTAATCACAAAGAGCAATATTGATAAGAATTATGCATATCAAATCTTTAATGGTAATAAAGATAACCCTTCCAGAGATAAAATGATTATGCTCGCTTTTGGAATGGGTTTGAATGTTTTAGAAACAAGAAAGCTTTTAAAAATCGCAAATTCCTCTGACTTATATGCCCGTAATCCAAGAGACAGTGTATTTATTTATTGCCTTAATAAGGGTTCAAACCTAATTGAAGTCAATGAATTGTTAAGCGATTATAATTTAGAGCTATTGGAGTAATTATATTATATCACTATAATAATTATCAAGTCTATGATAATTTTAAAATATTAAAAAAGAGGTAAAAGAATATGGGCATTAAAGTTACAACTTGACAACTCAAATCGCAAGGTTGTAAACCAATTGCTCAAACAAAATCATTGTTTGATTCTACAAGCAGTACATACCCTTTGGGGTATGTGCTTTTTTTCACATTGATCAGGACTTTAACCCGTGAAGGTCTGAGCGTTAATAAAACAGTTCGGTGTGTTTC
>ULXL01004557.1_pt1 | contig 10920 bp, 20 predicted proteins | sample 1961241 | NCBI WGS metagenome assembly ULXL01 (sample SAMEA4835837, study PRJEB28245) | human gut metagenome | biome: gut microbiome; material: fecal sample | place: Denmark | collected 2008
GTGTCGTCGCCGGGGAACTCGTACTTGTCGAGCAGCTCACGAACCTCCATCTCGACGAGCTCGAGCAGCTCGGGGTCGTCGACCTGGTCGCACTTGTTCAGGAACACGACTATATAAGGCACGTTGACCTGACGGGCGAGCAGCAGGTGCTCACGGGTCTGAGCCATGGGGCCGTCGGAGGCGGCGATGACGAGGATGGCGCCGTCCATCTGAGCAGCACCGGTGATCATGTTCTTGATATAGTCGGCGTGGCCCGGGCAGTCGACGTGGGCGTAGTGGCGGGCCTCAGTCTGGTACTCGACGTGAGCGGTGTTGATGGTGATGCCGCGGGCGCGCTCCTCGGGGGCCTTGTCGATCTGGTCGTAGGCGGTGTAGGAAGCGGCGTCGGGGTTAGCCATGTTCAGGACCTTGGTGATGGCCGCGGTCAGGGTGGTCTTGCCGTGGTCGATGTGGCCGATGGTGCCAATGTTGACGTGGGGCTTGGTGCGGTTGAACATCTGCTTTGCCATTTTGGTATCCTCCTCAATAATCAGTAATTGATTTAACTTGTGGATGTCCTTTTATCAGTTCGAGGCTCAGCCCCGGTTACCGATAAGTTTCTCCTGGAGCGACTTGGGCAGCTCAACAAAGTGACTGGGCTCCATGCTGTAGTTTGCGCGGCCCTGCGTCTTGCTGCGCAGGTCCGTCGCATAACCGAACATCGTGGAAAGCGGCACATTGGCATTTATTATCGCTGCGCCGTTCCTGATATCCGTACCGGAGATCTGGCCGCGCCTGGCGTTTATATCGCCCATGACGTCGCCCATATATTCCTCCGGAGCCGTGACGGTGACCTTCATGATGGGCTCGAGCAGCGTCGGTCCTGCCTTCTGCATGGCCTCCTTGAACGCCATGCTTCCGCAGATCTTGAACGCAAGCTCGGAAGAGTCCACCTCGTGGAACGAGCCATCTATCAGCTTCGCCTTGATATCCACGACCTGGTAGCCGCCCAGCACACCCGCGTGCATCGCTCCCTGGATGCCCTGGTCCACGCAGGGGATATATTCCTTGGGTATAGCGCCGCCGTGGATGTCGTCCTCGAACTCGTAGCCCTTGCCGGACTCGTTCGGCTCGATGGTCAACTTGACGTGGGCAAACTGCCCGCGGCCGCCCGTCTGGCGCACATACCTGGTATCGACCGTCGCCGGTTTCGTGATAGTTTCCTTGTACGAGACCTGGGGCTTGCCGACGTTCGCCTCGACCTTGAACTCGCGCAGGAGCCTGTCCACGATTATCTCCAGATGGAGCTCGCCCATGCCGGCGATTATCGTCTGACCGGTCTCCTCGTCCGTCCAGGTGCGGAAAGTCGGGTCCTCCTCGGCCAGCTTGGCGAGCGCTATGCTCATCTTCTCCTGGCCGGCCTTCGTCTTGGGCTCTATCGCTACCCTTATGACGGGGTCGGGGAACTCCATCGTCTCAAGCAGGATCTGGTGCTTGTCGTCCGACAGGGTGTCGCCCGTTGTAGTATTCTTCAGGCCCACGGCGGCGGCTATGTCGCCGGAATAGGCCGTCTGCAGATCTTCGCGGTGATTCGCGTGCATGAGCAGTATCCTGCCCATGCGCTCCCTCTGGCCCTTCGACACGTTGATGACGGTTTCGCCCGCGTTCACCATACCGGAATAAACCCGGAAGAATGCCAGCTTACCCACATAGGGGTCTGTCATTATCTTGAACGCCAGGGCCGAAAACGGCTCGGAGTCGCTGGCGGCGCGGGTCTCGGTCTCCCCGGTCTTGGGGTTCGTTCCTTCGACCGGCGGGATGTCCACGGGACTCGGCAGATAATCGACGATCGCGTCCAGCAGCTTCTGCACGCCCTTGTTCTTATAGGACGTACCGCAGGTCACGGGGATCATCTTGACCGCTACCGTCGCCTTGCGGATGGCGGCGCGTATCATGTCGGCGGGGACTTCTTCGCCCTCCAGATACCGCTCCATGATCTCGTCATCGAAATCGGAAACGGCCTCGAGCAGGTTGGTCCTATACTCCTCTGCCAGCGCGCGCATGTCCTCGGGGATCTCCTCAACGCGCATGTCCTTGCCCAGATCGTCGTAATAGATGTCGGCCTTCATGTCCACCAGGTCTATGATGCCGCGGAAGTCGGCCTCTTTGCCTATGGGCAGCTGGATGGGCACGGCGTTGGCCTTGAGCCGGTCATGGACCATGTCTATCACGTTGAAGAAGTTCGCGCCCATTATGTCCATCTTGTTGACGTAGATGAGACGCGGTACGTTGTAATGATCGGCCTGACGCCACACTGTCTCGGACTGCGGTTCGACGCCGCCCTTCGCACAGAGCACGGTGACGCAGCCGTCGAGCACGCGCAGGCTGCGCTCCACCTCAACTGTGAAGTCCACGTGTCCCGGAGTGTCTATGATGTTGAGCCGGCAGCCGCGCCAGTGGCACGTCGTCGCGGCGCTCGTTATCGTGATGCCGCGCTCCTGCTCCTGCTCCATCCAGTCCATCGTCGCCGTTCCCTCGTGCGTCTCGCCTATCTTGTAGTTGACGCCCGTATAGAACAGTATGCGCTCCGTCGTCGTGGTCTTGCCCGCGTCAATGTGGGCCATTATGCCGATATTTCTCGTATTTTCAAGCGAAAATTCTCTGGGCATAGAACGCTCCTAAACTTCTTACCACCTGAAATGTGCGAAGGCCTTGTTGGACTCGGCCATCTTGTGGGTATCCTCACGCTTCTTGACAGCGGCGCCGAGGCCGTTGCAGGCGTCCATGATCTCGCCGGCCAGGCGCTCTTTCATCGTCTTTTCGCCGCGCTTGCGGGCAAACAGAGTCAGCCAGCGCAGGCCGAGGGTCTGACGGCGCTCCGGACGGACCTCGATGGGGACCTGGTAGGTCGCACCGCCGACACGGCGGGCCTTGACCTCGAGGCTGGGCATGATGTTGTTCATCGCCTCAGTGAAGGCCTCGAGCGGGTCCTTGCCGGTCTTGTTCTTTATTATATCAAACGCATCGTACACGACCTTCTGTGCGACGCCCTTTTTGCCGTCCAGCATGATGCTGTTGATGAGCTTCGTCACCAGCACGCTGTTGTACACAGGATCCGGCAAAATTTCTCTTTTGGGAACGTTACCTCTTCTGGGCACTATACTTCCCTCCTTCATTAAAAAATGACTTCATCGGTACTCGAGAGGCTCCCAAGCCTCCCGCTGCGCCCCGGCCTGTACGATTCGTGTTCATATCATACAAACTAACAGGGCTTTGGCCTCCGGCTTATTTCTTGCCGGTCTTTCCGGCCTTCGGACGCTTCGCGCCGTACTTGGAACGGCTCTGCCTGCGCCCATCGACGCCCTGAGTATCCAGAGTGCCGCGGATGATGTGGTAACGCACACCAGGCAGGTCCTTGACACGGCCGCCGCGGATCATCACGACGCTGTGCTCCTGCAGGTTGTGGCCAACGCCGGGAATGTAGGCGGTCACCTCATAACCGTTCGTCAGACGCACACGGGCGATCTTACGCAGAGCGGAGTTCGGCTTTTTGGGGGTCGAAGTACGCACCGCGGTGCAGACGCCGCGCTTCTGCGGGCTGGACAGGTTGGTCTCGCAGTTCTTGATCGTGTTGAGGCCCTTCTGCATGGCGGGAGAAGTGGACTTGTAAGTCGCCTGTTCCCTCCCCTTGCGAACCAGCTGATTGAATGTCGGCATGTTTTTCCTCCTTTCCTCAAATGTTCTCAAAAGCCGCTGTTTTAGCTGAAAACAGCACTTTCAAGACTCTTTTTCGCTCATGGGCATAGCAATGCCCGAGCGAAGATAGATTTTAGCATATTGCACAAGATTAGTCAAGATTTTTTTATAATAAAAAATTCGGGCGCGCCGTTTATCATTTATTGCGTAAGAGCTACACAGCTCGAGCGCAATATTTTTTTATCCACAAATGGGATTGGAGGCGTTGAAAATGGCTGGAAATTGTCTGACGCTCGCAGACCGTCGGGAAATCGAGCGTCTCTACGCCGCCGATGAAAAGCCGAGTGTAATCGCGGCGGCGGTCGGCGTGTCGGTCGCCACGATATACCGCGAGCTCAAGCGCGGGGAAACGGGCGGCTTGAATGGGAACTATTGCCCGGCGTACAGCGCGGAGACGGCGGAGAAAGCCGTCCGGCGCTCCATGAGAAACCGGGGTCGTCGGAAACAGGCGGACAGCGGCGGGGAGGCGAGCGCATGAAAAAGGGGAGCTATTTCGGAGGCTATATCCTTGGCGTGCTTGTGACGATTTTCGTACTGCTGAAAATGAACGGAGCTATCTAAAACCGAAAGGGGATTACTTATACCATGAGAAAGAAAGAAGAAATCTTTATCTCGCACGTTCTATTCCCGTGGGAGACATTCGCGGCACAGGCCGAGCGGGAGCAGAGGGAGCGGAAGAACGGCGGCGCACGCTGGACGGAGAGTTTTCGGAAAGAGGTCAGAGAAAATATTTTGCGGTATGCGGATACGACCTTTTTCCCGGAGGAGAAGTACGGAAAGCACGCGGGAATTATGAACAAGGCTATGAGAAACTCGAGCTTGAACGAGGTCTATCGACTTGTGCCGTGTCATTTCAGAGACGAGCTTTTCGCGGGCGTGAGCTTTCCGCTTTGGGAGAACAGATAGGGGGCCGCAGGATGGACAATTTCGAGCGGCTCACCCGGAGCCGGGGCACGCTGGGAGCTTTCCTCCGCTCCCTCCCCGTGCTCTCCGGCCCGTGGGATGATGAATTTCACCGGCGGCGGTGCGCTTTTTGTACTCGCGAGAATTGCGACGAGTGCCCGAACGAGGAGGAGCGGGGAAACCCGGAGTGGTGGCTCGGGCTCGAGGCAGAGGAGGCGGACAATGAGCCTTAATGAGAGAATACTCGCAGACCTCCGGCGGACGTACTTATCCGCAGTTCAAGAAATGGCGCTTTCCCCGGAGGGCTCGAACGGGCACAGGCGAGGAGAGAGTCTCGCGGCGAGCACCTCGCACACGGTTTTCTCCATATTCGGAGGGAAAGAGGCCGAGAAATTACGAAAAGAGGGCTTGCGGGAATTTGCGCGGATAAGAGGGGCGGAGCCGTGAGAGGCCCGGTTTACGGTCGCACTTGCGAGGGGTGCGAGCACGTTATCGCGGAGGCGTGGGCCAAGGGCAAGACCGCGCACAGGTGCAACGCGCCGGGCCCGTGCCGGGGCTATGTGGTGGGACAAGCGTATTTTCTCCCATATATCCCGGCGTGGTGCCCGAAACTGGTAGAGGGAGGCCGTCAAGGTGGATAAAGCAGCATTGTTGAAAAAGATACGCGCCCTCGCGGAGCGTGGGGTCGGCGGCGAGGCAGACAACGCCGAGGAGATACTCCGGCGGCTCATGAAGAAATACGGCGTGTCAGAGGAAGAGCTCGACGAGGAGGGGCGCCGGAGACACGACTTTGAGTTTCACGGGAAAGAGCAAGAAAAGCTCTTGCGACAGGTCGTTTACAAGGTAACGGGAGGGTACGCATATAACCTCGTTTATGGAGCGACCGGGAGGAAAGTAAAAACACAACTCGGAGCGGATTGTACCGCCGCCGAGAAAGTAGAAATCGAGTTCCTTTTTGATTTTTACTCAAGACTATGGGAACGGGAGCGAAAAGCATTTCTCGAGGCGTTTATCCAAAAGCACCGGATTTTTGCTATTCGAGACGACATAGAGCCGCGAGAGGTATCAAGAGAGGAAATATTAAAAATGCAAGCCCTAATGATGGGAATGAGTGACGAGTCACCCGTTCGAGCGATTGAGGCCGGAAAATGACACGTTGCAAATACAGGAGGAGGGGCTCCGGGAAGTGCCCGAACTACGAGACCATGAAACGGAGATTTCTAAAACATGGAGAATGGCTCGGGTGCGCCGGGTGTTGCCAAATGTGCAAGGAAAGAAAAACGTGCGAAACAGCTTGCGAGGAGGTCTCGCAAATAACAATAGAGGAGGTAGCGACGTGAAAAAGGTCTATTCAAAGAAACTCGGCGGCGAGGTATTCGCCCTTGCGCCGGAGCAACTCGAGGTTTTCCGAAATGCGGGCTATCAGACCCCGACCCCGGAGGAGGTTATCGCGGACGCGGGAGAGGCTACGCTCACTCCGCCGGAGGACAAGCGGGCGTATGTGGTGCTCAACCTCAAGTCGGGCGAGTTCGCCGTCCGGGTGCGCTCGTGTACTCTCAAGGGGAGCGAATATAGCGCCGTCGTTGGGGAAATCGTGCAAGCGGGCCTTTTGAAACGCCTCGCGGAACAGGCTGACCTGGACAGGCCGAAACTGGCGGCTCCGGCGGCGGGCGCGGCCTCCCCGTTCGTCGCTCTTTTTGCCGAGGCCATCAAAAAGGCGTTTGTCGGCGGGACGGAGGCCACGGGCCAGACAGCACCGGCGGATAGCGCCGCCTCTCCTATCGGCGCTATCATTTCCGAGGCTATCAAGAAATCCCTCGGAGGCGCGGCGGCCCCCTCCGCCACGGCCCCCGCTCCGACGGGAGCGGTCAATACGGAGGAGGTCGTCGACAAATGAGCGGAGAGGGATACACTCTCGGGACGTGCCGCTATTGCGGACAAGTCGTAAGCCTCGAGCGGGAGCGGCCCACACAAGAGGCGGCGGATATTGCCGCCTCCGAGGAGTGCTCTTGCTATGACGCTCGGGAGGAGCGGGCCATACGACGGAAAATCGAGAACGCGCAGGACAGGATACAAAAGGTTTTCGGGAGTGAGGCCGAGGAGCTCGGCTTTCGGCCTATCAACGCGCCGGAGCCTATCCAGCTCATGAACGATATAGCCGTCCTTATCGCTCGGGGATACATAACCTCCGCCGTCGTGAACGTCCGGGGCCAGTGTAGAGCGAAAATATCGCTCACCAGTAAAGAGAAAATCAAGGTGGAGCGGAGCGAGACGCGCTCCTATCAGCTTGAGGAATAGGAGGCGGCGGGACATGGTAAAGCTCGGAGACCGCCGTACCGTCCACCCGGCAACGCTGGATGGGCACGAAAAGGGCAAGCCCCGACCGCTCACGGGCACGGTGGTATATATCCACCCGGCGGGCCGGTATTGCGTCCTCGAGTTCGAGGTCGGCACACGCGGCGAGCGGATACGGGAGAGTTTTCAACTTATCGAGGGGGAAATCGCGGAATGAAGAACGAGAAAAGCCGCCCGGCGGAGTACCGGCCTACCGCGAGCGGCCCCATGAAATTATACCTCGTCCGGCATAAGGACGGGCAGGAAATCACGGTAAACGGTCGGAACAGGTACGAGGCCGTTACCGCCGCCGCCAGAAAATGGGGCGTGCGGTGGACAAGCATAGCTCGGGCGTGCGAGTTTATCGAGCTCGCCTCCGAGGACGACGAGGGGGAAACAGCACCATGACCGCAAGAGAACAGCGCCGCCGGAGGCGGGAACTCCGCGCTATGAGGCGGCGGGTCGCCGGTATGATAGTGCTCCTATCCATTCTCGCCGGGCTGGTGCTCTATGCCGCCTCTCATACATGGACAGGAATAGAAAAGGGCACAGACCCGGCAGAGACCGACCCGCTCCCGCTTGCGACAGTAACGACCGTCGAGGCCGCGCCGCCGGTAACACTGGCTCCCGTGGCGGAGCCGGAGGCCGTATCCCGGTACGACGGTATCGAAATCAGCGACGAGGACGTTTATACCCTCGCTTGCCTCGCCTATCACGAGGCACGGGGCGAGCCGTTCGAGGGGCAGGTCGCCGTTATCGAGGTCGTGCTCAATCGGTGCTTGTCCGACTACTTCCCGGATACGGTCGAGGAGGTCGTATTTCAGAAGTACGGCGACGTATGGCAGTTCTCCCCCGCTCCATATCTCTACACGGCGGAGCCGACGGAGACGCAGTACGAGGCCGTCTATACCGCACTCGCGGCGGAGGAGCCTATCCTCCCACTCGATACGGTGTACTTTTCCACGAGTCCCTATAACGACAGTATCGTCGCGGTTATAGGAAATCATTACTTTTGCTCAATTTTTTAAGGAGGGTACAGTTATGAACATCACGCGCAGAGTTACGGAGACCGTCGATTTCGAGTACATGAAAGCGGCTATCGACGCGGGGAACGGCCCGGAGTTCGTGAGGCCGTTCGACGAGCTCATTATCCCGCTCGAGAACGGGAAAAGCATTACCGCCGTTTGCGGCGGGTATGTGGGCGACCGGCGGGCCCGGTTCGTGCTCAAGGATTGCTTGCCGGAGCTCTACGTCATGAACAAGAGGCCGACCAACGCGGGCGGCTACCTCAAGAGTGAGGGGCGGCGGCACGTCCTCGAGGACATTCTCCCGCTTTTCCCAGCATGGCTCCGGGACGCTATGAAACCCCGGAACATGGTCGAGACCATCGACGGCGAGGAGCATACCTACGCCGACACGCTTTGGATACCCTCGGCGACCGACATTTTCGGCCCCTCCGAGTCGGGATTTTGGGCCGAGGAGTCAGATAGCGAGCAACTCGAGATTTTCAAGACGGAGCGGGGCCGCGTAAAAGAGGTCGAGGGCTACGGGACTTATCCGTACTGGCTCCGTTCCCCGATTGCGGGCAACTCCCACCGTTTCGTGCTTGTGTACACCGCCGGCACAGTCAGCTACAACTACGCGTACACTTCGCTCGGGTTCGCGCCGGGCTTTGACCTCTAAAATTCGGAATTAAAAACCCTCCCCGGCTCAATGCCGGGGAGGGATACTCGAAAGAGGAGGTAAAGCCCATGATACGACGCAGGAAATCAAAGCTCCCGAAATGGCGGTACGAGTTCGATTGCCGGAAGTGCGACAACATTCGGGAGATACACGACCCGCGCAAGCACAGAGACGGTGATTATTGCGTCCCGTGCATAGAGCGGTACGACGCGGGCCTCCCGAGTCCTATACAGGCATACGAGAAAGAGCGCGTCCTCCGTTGCGAGTGCTTTACTCCTATCCCGGAGGACGGAGAGGAGGGAAAGGTATGAGCCTATGTAGAGGGTGCGGGGCCTCTATCGAGTGGATACGCACGACGGCGGGCCGCTCCATGCCGATAGACCCGGAGCCGGTTTTCATCGTCGAGGAGGACGGAGGCCGGGAGCGGTTTATCACGGACGAGGGCGAGGTCGTCGCCGGGCGGCGGGCCTTGCCAGAGGAGGAGGGCCCGGCGTGTACCGTGGGCTTTGTGCCACACTGGAAAACGTGCCCGGCGGCGGACAGATTTCGCCGGAGATAGAGAGGGTCTAAAAATGATAACTTTAGAGGTCGAGGAAATGTGCCACGAGTGCCCGAACTTCAAAGCGGTATCGGAGACCTCCGTACTATACGGGGATATGGAGCCCGTTGTCGTGGAGAGCGTGGTAAAATGCGCGTCGCGGTCTATGTGCGAGCATATCCGGCGGTATTTGCGGAACACCGCCGAGGACAAAAAGAAAGCCTCCGACGCTTGAGCGAGCGTCGGAGGCGTAACCGCCCCGAAAGGTGATTACTTATACCTATATTATATTACCACACTCCGGGGGCGGTGGCAAGGGCGAAAAAGAAAAGCGCGAGGGCGCTTATTCGGGCTCGTATGGAATATTAACGAGCCGACCATACAGGCCACGGAGGGAAAGGCTATGCGGACAGTCTATCGGGAAAAGCGGTATTATTGCGGGGAATACCTCGACGTGTTCATTTTCCCGGTTTATAGCTCGGGAAAGCGGGGCTCTCGGGGCCGGAAAGGAAAGCCGACCTCCGCCGCACAAAAGAAACTCAATCAGCGGCACAGGGAGGAAAAGCTCGTTCGGCTCCTCCATGCCAACTTTACGCCGGAGGATTTAGAATTGCACTTGACGTATGCGGAACAGCCGGAGGACGACGAGGCCGCGAAACGGGAGCTCGCGAATTTCCTCCGCCGGGTGCGCCGGTATCGGAAAAAGAACGGCCTCCCGCCGCTGAAATATATCGCTGTCACGGAGCGCGGGAAACGGGGCGGTCGCTATCACCACCACGTCACGATAAACGGGGGTATCGACCGGGATGTTTTAGAAAGCCTTTGGGGGCTCGGCTATGCCAACTCCCGCCGCTTGCAGTTCACGGAGAACGGCCTCGCCGGTCTCGGAAATTACATCGTGAAAAGCCCGGTCGGGGGCAAGGCGTGGAACGCCTCGAAAAACCTCGTCGACCCGGAGCCGAGGACGCGGGACGGGCATATCTCCGCCCGCCGTGCTCGGGAGCTTTCGCAGGACACGACGGACAACACGGAGTTTGAAAAGCTCTATCCGGGGTATTTTCTCTCGGAGGCCGGGGCTTTCCACAACGACGTGAACGGCGGATATTACATAATCGCGAGATATTACCGCAAAGACGGGGTATTTATCAAACCGAAACGGAAACGGAGGGCTCGAAAATGAAACTCAACGAATACGCGCGGGCGGTGCATGAGAACGCGGTCGCGCACGGCTGGTACGACAACGGTATCGAGTTCCCGGAGGTCGCCGCGCTCATTCACTCGGAGATTTCCGAGGCGCTCGCGGAGTACCGGGAGGGAAATCCGCTCATTTACGGGTGTTGCGGGATACCGGGCGCGGTATGCGAGTTCGAGGGGGCGTGCGACAAGCCGGAAAACGAGCGCACTTGCAAGCCGGAGGGCCTCGCCGTGGAGCTTTGCGACGCTATCATGAGGATTTTAGACTATCTCGCGTATATGCACGTCGACGTGGAGGCGGTGCTCGAGGCAAAGCACGCCTACAACCTCGGGAGACCGTACCGGCATGGAGGGAAAAAGGCATGATAAATTATTTCGACGCGGCGGAGAAAACGCTCCGCTCGCGAGGCGTGCTCGAAACGGCCCTCGAAAACCTCGAGCGGCGGCGGGAACGGATTATCGCACAAAGCGGCCCGGCGGGGTATCCGTCGCCGGACTTCTCAAAGCCCTATGCAAGCGTCGGCGCGGTGAAC
>ULXL01019992.1_pt1 | contig 10899 bp, 10 predicted proteins | sample 1961241 | NCBI WGS metagenome assembly ULXL01 (sample SAMEA4835837, study PRJEB28245) | human gut metagenome | biome: gut microbiome; material: fecal sample | place: Denmark | collected 2008
TATATAATAAAATAATAATAGAAAAAATAATATCAAATAAATATATCACGTATAACTCAATAATTACTTTGGTAATTGAATTGTTTAATCGATATCCAATTTTGTTAAAACAATATCAAAATTTATTTGAAATAATAATAGTTGATGAATATCAAGATACAAATATTTTAGGATATGTATTATTAAATAGATTAATTAATGATAAAACAAGATTATTGTTTTTGGGTGATCCTTTACAACGTATATATGGATTTATTGGTGCCATTCCTAATATTATGAATATTACAAAAGAAGAATTTAAAATGAAAAAAATTGTATTAGAACATAATTATAGATTTAAAGATAATTATGAACTTTTAAAATTAGATAAAGTTGTGAGATTAAATTCTATGGGTGTGAGAGATATACAAGAAATATCAAATCCTAAAATAATATGTAGTAGAGATTATGAAACAGAATATAATTGGATTATTACGAAAGTTTCAGAAAATATCACTTTAAATGTAAATACCACAATTTTAGTAAAAAGTTTAAATAATAATTACAATACAGAATATTTACTAAAAAAATTAACCGATAATAATGTGCCTTTCTTTTATGCTCTTTTTACAGATGAAAGTGAAGAATATATTTCATTTCATGAGTATGCATATAAAGAAATTTTAAGAGTAATTAAAGATAAAAAAGTTGTAAATAAAAAAATTTTAGAGAAGTTTTATAATAATATATCTTTGCATTTCCAAGAAAACAATAATCCAATATATAAATCTTTACTAATTTTACTCAGAAAATTTATTGATGGAGTATATGAAATATATTCCAAATATAGAATGGAAGATTTGATTAACTTTATTTTTGAAGTATTAGAAAACAAAGGTCTTAAGCAATATATGAATAAAATTGACGAAAAATTGATTGTTGCAACAATTCATGCATATAAAGGATTGGAAGCGGATTGTGTTATTGTTGTTGATTTAGAGTCATATAATTTCCCTGGTTATTATACATGCTCGAAGTGCAATCAAACAAATAATAATTGTACAGTATGTGGTTCTTCACAAAAGCAATTTTTGGAAGAATTGAATGTTTTCTATGTAGCTATAACCAGGGCCAAAAAAGATTTATATTTAACATATAGTCAAAATCAACTGCAAAAGTATGGTGTAAAGCCTTGTAAAAAAAGTTGTTTACTAAACTTAAATGGGATTAAAAATAATAATTTAATAGAAATATAAAGTTTTATGGGAGTACGTTTAGGTACTCTTTTTTCATGTTTCGTACAATTCAACTTTGTTTTTACTTGTTGTAAGATATAGGTACCTAGGGAAAATAGTATGTAAAAGTGCACTTTTATAAAGATATATTTTATTTATAATTCTATATAAGGATACTATGGAAGAATATATAAAACCAATTATACCATTATCAGTTCTTAGCGATAATAGAATATCATCTTTAGAAAAGTTATTATTAATACACATAATTTCTTTGTGTAATAATAAAGAATATTGTTGGGCAACTAATAGCTATTTTATGAAAGTTCATGGCTATAGCAAACAAACAATTTCTAAATGTATTAACTATCTGGCCTCTTTAAACTATATTCATTTGAAATATGAAAAAGAAAGCACTAATAATTCAAAACGTACAATTACACTTGACCAAGTATTAAAAAAAGAAATACAAGATATTAAAGATAATTTGAATACCAGTGTTCAATCTAAGTTTAATCATTATAATAAAAATAAGATAAATGAAATATATTATAAAGATAAATTAGGTAATGAATATTGGAATGGAAAGTTAATTGAAAAAGAAGAAGCAACTAAACAAGAAATAGAAGAATTAGAAAATTTATTAAAAGAATATAAGTAAAAGAGATTAGGAGGTTTTAAAATAAAATGAAAGAATTTATCATAAAATTTTTTAAGAGGTGAGATATGTTTAACATTAAAGAAACCTTTAAAAAAGATGATAATTCTACTATTAATGATTTGATAATTGGATATATAATGTGCGTTTTAGTAAAATCGTAGATTTGTTATACGTCTATATTAATGATAGACTTAATCTAGGCTTTAAATGTTATACAAAAGAAAGGAGAAAAAGCCGTGTATAACACTGTGTTACAACACCCTAGTTATTATAGAGTAGGATTATATATAAGATTATCTGAATCAGATTCTGATAAAAGTTATGAATCAGAAAGTGAAAGCATTATTAATCAAAGAAATTTATTAATGAGCTTTGTAAAACAAAATGAATTTACTTTTGTTGATGAATATATTGATGATGGATTTACTGGTACTAATTTTGATAGACCTGGATTTAAAAGATTAATTGATGATATAGAAAAAGGTAGAATTAATTGTGTTATAACTAAAGATTTATCTAGATTAGGTAGAAATTATGTAACATGTGGATATTATGTAGATGAATACTTTCTTTTAAAGAAAGTTAGATATATCGCTGTATTAGATCAGGTTGATACTTTTTTAAATAATGTTGGTAATGAAATGATACCTTTTAAATCAGTATTTAATGATATGACTAGTAGGGATAATTCTAAAAAAGTCCGTTCTATTTTAAGAAATAAAAAAGAAATTGGAAAATTTATTGGAAGTGAACCTAGTTTTGGATATATGAGAGATCCAGAAGATAAAGGACATTTATTACCTAATCCAGAAACTGCATTTATTGTAAAAAAAATATTTGAAATGGCAAATGATGGAACAAGTGTGAGTGATATAGCAAGTTATCTTAATGATTGTAAATATCCTACACCAAGTCTATATAAGAAAAAAGAAGGTTCTAAACAAAAGGTTAATCCGATATGGACTATTTCATCAGTAAAAAAAATATTAAAAAATCAGATGTATACTGGAGATATGGTACAAAATGTTCAAACTAAATTATCATACAAATCACCTAAGAAAGTAACACTTAATAAAGAAGCATGGATAATTGTACCTAATACTCATGAGCCTTTAGTTAGTAAAGAAGTATTTTTTAAAGTACAAAATAATGTTAAAAGAAAAACTAAGACACAATCTAATAGAGAAAAAAGACTATTTGAAAATCTTATTTACTGCAAAGAATGTGGAAACACTTTAACAGTTACTTACCGAAAGAAACAAGACTATTGGACTGTTAATTGTAATAGGTATTCGAGGGATCCAAGAAGACATTTATGTTATCCACATTTTATGCCATACGATAAGTTGGAAGAAGCATTACTAGATACAATAAAAAATACTTGTAAAAAATATTTAGATAAGTTAGATGTTAAGTCATTAGCAAAAATAGTTAATGATAAAAATAGTAAAAAAGAAAGTAATATGGAAGAAATTAATTATCTAAATAAAAGGATTAAAGAATGTAATTCTAAAATTGATATGTTATACGATGATAAATTTAAAGGTAATATTTCAGAAGATACCTATAAAAGATTATCTAGAGAGACAGAAATATTATTAAATCAATCTAAAGCAAGAATGGAAGAATTACAAAGTCTAGATAAAAAGAAAATTGATTCTGCTAAAGAAATTAAAAAATATGAAGAAAAAATTAAAGAATTAATTAATCTTGATAAACCAAGTAGAGAATTATTACAATCTATCATTGATAAAATAATTATAGATAAAGATAGAAACATTGAAATCTTTTATAAATTCAGTTTGTTGAATAATATTTGATTTATAGAAGTTAGTTCTATACTAACTTCATACATTTAAGGACGAGATAATAAAAATGAGAAAGTTTAGTTGCTAATTAGCTTTGTGGTAGGTTAGCACAAAGTTAGTGATATAAAAATTCAATTAGTTATTTTTAGTAAATTTCAAAAAGTTCCCACCGAGTTGGTGGGAAGTTTATAGCAAATATTAACTTGTGACCATGTTGGGTACAAGTAATATTTTTTAAAATAATAACTTAGACCCAAGTTGGTATGAAAATATAATGTTGACCTTATATATATATATCTATTATAAATCTTCTGCACACTGTGTGCAGAAGGTAAGATATTATTTTTAAATAAATATATTATGCAATTTGCATAATTCAATAGTATATTGAAAATTAGCAAGAAATATACCGGTAACGGAATAAATATATTGACAAATACTACCGTTTTCGGTATAATTACAGCAGAGGTGAAAAGTATGGAATTCATGACTACAAAAGAAGCTGTTGAAAAATGGAATATTAGCGAAAGAAGAATTAGAAAATTATTACAAGATGGTAGAATTGAGGGTGCTGTTAAAGTAGGTAATAGTTGGAATATACCAATCGATGCTGATAAACCTGTTGATAAAAGAATAATTAAACCAGATGATAATAAATTTATTATTGATTTAGATGATAATTATTTTGATGAAGTAGATAGTTTAAAAAAAGAATTAGATAGTAAAAGACCAATCCCGAAAGAAACTTTAAAATCTTTAAAAGAATCTATTAACTTAGAGTGGACTTATAATAGTAATGGAATTGAAGGTAATACTTTAACATTAAGAGAGACACAAGTTGTTTTAGAAGGTATTACGGTAGGTGGAAAGTCTATTAAAGAGCATTTAGAAGCAATTAATCATGAAAAAGCTATTTTATATTTAGATGATTTAGTAAAAGATAAAAATCCAATAACTGAATGGAATATAAAAAATATTCACCAGTTAATTTTAAAAGATATAGATAATGAGAATGCTGGAAGATATAGAAAAGAAAATGTAACTATAAAAGGAGCAACTCATATTCCACCTGATTATTTAAAACTTCCTGAATTAATGGAAAAATTAATACTTAATTACAATACTTGGGACGAATATCATCCAATAATTAAAGCGGCATTATTGCATGGAGAATTGGTTAAAATACATCCATTTGTTGATGGTAATGGAAGGACATCAAGATTACTTATGAATTTAGATTTAATGAATAGTGGATATAATCCTGTAATTATAAAGAAAGAATCGAGATTAAAATATTATGAAGCGTTAGACAAAGCACATACTACTGGCAATTATACTGACTTTGTTAAGTTAGTTACTAAGTTAGAAGTTGAGATGTTAAAGAAATATTTAGAATTATTGTAGGAGATGTATTATGTCAAAAGGTAAAAAAAATAGTAAAATTTTAAAAGTAATATATTATGATGAAAACGCAGCGATGGATTATGTAACAATTATGAATGATGGCAATATAACCTCAGAGGAGATTAATAAAGTAATTGAGGGAAAAGAAGCAGGAGCTGAGGTAGAAGCAGAAGCTGGTATTAAATCCTCTTTTTTAAAAATGCTTGGTTTGTCTTTAGGAGTAAAATCTGAAATATCAGGTCATAGTTCAAATGAAAAAATAATTAATTCAACTATAACAACTAATATTATGACAGAATTCATTAAAATTGCAGATAAAGATAATAATATAGAAAAATTAAAAGGATTAAAACTTGATATAGACCAAGATACGTTGACTTTTTTAAAAACTGTGTTTCCATATATAACATTGCTAAAAAATCCTGAAAAAATAGAGGAATTAAATGAAATAAATATAAGTAAGATTGACGAGGTTATTTTATCAACAAAAGGTTATTTTGAATTTATTGCAACTAAGGATAAAAAAGAGGTTGCTATATTAAGGTTTAACATTGATTGTCTTAAAAATAATTATAAATTTAATGATTTATTAAAAATGGATCTTTGCTACTATGGAATTAAAGTTGGTGTTGCAACAAAAGAATCAATAAAAGTTGAAAATGAAATAAATCAAAATGGAATGATTTTAACAGAAGACGATTTATCTGAAAGTGAAAGTGCAAATGATAATTTACCAATATATGATATTATTATTGCAGGGGTAAAAAATGATTAGAAATGAAAAAATTATAATCTATAAGGGACCAAAAGAGGAGTTTAATAATTATGTAAAGCCTTATTTTGATAGTAATGGTAATAACTATAACTTGACAAAATTAGTTAACTTGAGTGATACGGAAAGGAAGACATTTTTATTAAAAGTAGAAGGTGTGTCAACTGAACCATCGGAAGAAGAAATTAAAACTATAGACCTTTTGACTGTATCTATGAATGAATATTCTGGCGTTACTGAAGCAGTAACAAGTAATTTTGTTAATTTTATTTCAAAATATAATATTAATAGAATCATAATTCAAAATCCGCCAAATGAACTGGTTAACGATTTAGTTAGGCAATATGATGATTCAGAAGTTCATATACATAATCATGAGTATAAAAAGATAAATTTAAAGTTAATAAGTGATTTTCATAAACAGTGTAATACTGTAATATTAGGTCAAGAAGAAGCTTTAAAAAAAATAACACAATCATTAATAATTCAACAAAAATTAAATGAAGAAAACAAACCCATTGTTATTATGCTATACGGTCCATCTGGAGTTGGAAAAACAGAAACAGGACGACTTTTAGCTAGTCTTTTGGGAGAAAAAATGTTTTATAATCAATTTTCTATGTTTCAAAATGAAGGGCATTTTAATTATCTTTATGGAGATAAAGTTCAATATCCTTCTTTTGCAAAAGATTTAATGAATAGAACTTCAAATATATTATTTTTAGATGAATTTGATAAAGCAAATCACTTTGTATATTCTGCATTATATGAAATGTTTGATACTGGAGTATTTGAAGATAAAAATTTCCGTGTTGATTTAAAAAATACACTGATAATTTGTACATCTAACTATGAAAATCCTAAAAAAATATTGGAACATTTAGGTGCACCTATGTTCTTTAGAATAAACTGTTTAATAAAATATCAGGAACTGTCAACTGACGTTATAATAAAATTAATAGAAAAATATTATTATAATTTGGTTAGTCAATTGACGCCTGAAGAAATAAAATTAGTAGAAGCAGCAAAAATAAAAGAAAAGTATATAAATGTAGCAGATCAATTTAATAATGCTAGGCAGATTGAAAATTTTATAAGGAATGATATTGCTAAGGAATTAACAAATAATATAAAATAAAAAATTATGCTTTTGTTATTGGCAGTTGTAAAGCCAACTCACCAATATAATAGACAATTGAAAAGTAATGAAAATATTGGAGATGAGAATATGAAAAAAGATATTTTAATATTTTTACAAAAAAATTATGGTTGGATAGTTGCAATGTTGACAGGATTTGGTGTTATTATGTCATTTGTGTTAAAATTTATTAAATATATTTATTCACTATTGTATTTCGACCATTATGGATTATCTTATGGATTATTTAAAAGTGAAGAATTAGGAATATTGTACGATTTTTGTTTATCTATTTTGTTAACATTATGTTTTTATTCATTATTTTATTGTTATAAACAATTTTATGATTATTATAAAAATAAAGAGAAAACTAAAATCAAAACAATAATTACTAATATATCTTTAATAGTAATTTCAAATTTTTATATAATATTTTCTTCTAACGTAAAAATTTCTGGTTGGTATATATTATTTAATATGTTCTTTTTAGTTGGCGTTGAAATATTAGCAACTATTATTGTTTACAAAATTATAAAAAAACAAGAAAAAGAAGAGGATCACAAAAAAGAATTTTTAGATTATCTCAAAATTTTACCTTTTTGTTTAATCTTGATAGTGGTTTCACTTTCTTCAAGTTACTTAATTTCATTAAATGGTAATAAAGACTATAGAATAATAGCTAATGATAAAGTAATTGTATATACAACAGGAGAGTATTATTTAATTTTAGATTGTAAAATAGAAGATAATAAATTAATCATTTATAAAGGTAATCAAACCAAAATAAGTAATGAAAATGTAGAGAGTAAATTAATCAGTTTTAATGAAGTGAAAATAAAATAAATTACACTTTGACCATCGCGAGGTGGCGAAGGCGCCGAAATAGTCTACGCGCTCAGAAACGAACCAACCCTTGCAACACTAGCACTAAACAACATTGGAGCAACAGGCCAGCCAATTAGACAAATCTACCAACGCCGGCTTCCAGAAGATCCAAGCAAGGACTATTATTATATTTTACGTGAAACCGGTAATACTGAGCCACTTCTAGTTGAATATGGTTTCATTGACAACAAAGCAGATGCTAATCGTTTAAATAATAACATCGAACAATATGCCGAAGCTGTAGTCAAAGCCATTGCAACCTATGCTGGCTATAAATACACAGAACCAGGTTCTACCACACCATCAAATCCTAATCAAAACTACTACACAGTCCAAAAAGGAGACACCCTATATTCTATAGCTCGCCAATTTGGTACTACCGTACAACAGCTAAAAACTATCAATAACTTAGCAAATGATACAATTACTCCTGGCATGAAACTATTTCTCCAAGAAAACTATCCAGAAGCAACCTATACAGTATCAAACGGTGATACTTTATATTCCATCGCGACACGCTTTAACACAACTGTCCAAGCTATCAAATCACTAAATAATTTAACAAACGATACCCTACAAATTGGACAGGAACTTCTAATACCAACAGAAACTACTCCAGAAATCCCAACTACACCTTCAGAACCAGAACAACCAGAAGAAACAGAAATTTATGTTGTAAAAAAAGGAGATAGTTTATGGTTAATAGCTAAAAACAATAACACAACAGTAGATGAACTCATTAAACTAAATAATCTAACTAACATTAATCTTCAAATAGGAGATGAACTATTAATTCCAAAACAACCAGAACCAACTACCTATACCGTTCAAAAGGGTGATACACTTTTTATGGGCAACAATAAATAATTTAACAAACTATAGTAAAAAAACAACAAATATGGTATAATTCAATCAAAGTGGAGGTAAAATATGAATTTAAATGGTAATTCAAACTATGCATATGCGACTTTTGCTAAAGAAATTAGCGAAACTGATATGACAAATGATGGAAAATTAGTTCAATTAAATCATCCTTTTCAAAAGGGAGAAATTAATTTAATGAGTGCTAGTGAGTTTGAAACTCTTCAAGGATATTTTCCTGATCGTGTTAAAGGAAAGGTTGTTAAACAAAAAGATTTAATGGCAACATTAAAATTTTGTTGGACTCAATTAAGTTCAGATGCAGACTCATTATCGCAAATGGATTCAGAAACACAAATGCGACTAGATTCTTTTAATAATGAATTTGTAGTAGGTGGTAAATTATCACCAGTTGATACAACCGTTGAGGCAACAAATGATTTAGCAAGTAAATTTATTACTTTACAAGAACGAGTAAGAGAAGCACAAAGATCGAATGCTAATAAAAGTACTCGTCATGCAAAATAAAAAAATCATCCTAATTCTAATTTATATTAGATTTTATAGGATGTTTTTTTTATCAATAAGAAAAAATATATAACAAGAGACATTAAGTTTAATAATTAACCAATTATTAAACTTTTTTTATGATAGAACTATATATTAGTTAAATTTATATTATAAAGTCATAACAAAGAGTTTACATAGAATAAAAAAATAATTTAAATAATAATTTAAAGACATATAATTTATTGGAGGAACTAAATGTTATGATTAAATATAAGGTTAATTTAAAATTTAAATATGATTCTAAGTCTCTAAATGAAATAGTAAATGAAATGTTAAAAATTGAATTACAAAAAAACTTTAATGATATCTATAGTAATCCAGAATTAGATTTTTTATCAGCATATAGTGATTATTACCAAGAGAAAATTACTAGTAGTTAATGACAGAAAATAAAATATTTAAAGTAGGTATTTATATAAGATTATCGAGAGATAATGGAAATGTAGAATCTGATAGTATTATCAGTCAAAGAAGTTTATTAAATCAATATGCTGAAGAAAACAACTATAAAGTAGTAGAGGAATATATTGATGATGGATTTTCTGGAACAAATTTTGATAGACCGGCATTTAAAAGAATGATAGATGATATTAAAGTGAAAAAAATTAATATGGTAATTACTAAGGATATCTCTAGATTAGGTAGGGATTACATTGGAACTGGAGAGTTAATAGAAAAGTATTTTCCTAAAAATAACATTAGATATATAGCCATTAATGATGGCATAGATACTTTTTTAGACAATATTAATAATGACATTGTACCTTTTAAAGCAATAATTAATGACATGTATGCAAAAGATATTTCTAAAAAAGTAAAAAGTAGTTTACGTTCACGTATGAAAGAAGGGTTATATGTATCAGGAAGATGCCCTTTTGGATATAAAAAAGATTATAATAATAAGAATCATTTAATAGTAAATGAAGAACAAGCAATTGTTGTAAAAACAATATTTAATTTAGCTTTAAAAGGTAATACATGTCATTATATTGCACAAGAATTAACAAAAAGAAAAATAAAGCCACCATCTGCTTATTATAATTACGTTTGGAATAAAAAGTGTAGTAGTAAATGTATTTCACAGCAATTTGGTAGTTGGGTAGATACTACAATAAAATCAATTTTAACTAATAGAACTTATATTGGTGATACAGTTCAAGGTAAAACAAAAAAAATTAATTATAAACTCAGAAAGACTATTAAAAACAATCCTAGTGATTACATTATAGTAGAAAATACTCATGAAGCGATTATAGATAGAGAAGTATTTAAACATGTCCAAAATTTATTGCCTAAAAATGTTAAAAGACCGGAAAAGAAAAGGTTTTATTTATTAGATGGATTATTATATTGTGGAGACTGTAAACATCGTATAATAATAAGGCATCAAAATAAAACAGGTAGAAGTTATACTATTTGTGATTATTATAGAACTTATTCAAAATATCATGTCTGCACCACTCACACAAACAATTATGAAGAATTACAAAAAGTAATTTTAAACAATATAAAAGAAGTATATGCAAAAAATTTAAATCAAAACAAAATAAAAGAACTTATTAATAATATAAATATTAAAGATAATT
>ULXL01047658.1_pt1 | contig 10898 bp, 11 predicted proteins | sample 1961241 | NCBI WGS metagenome assembly ULXL01 (sample SAMEA4835837, study PRJEB28245) | human gut metagenome | biome: gut microbiome; material: fecal sample | place: Denmark | collected 2008
GAAATGTTCTTTCCTCTGCAACATCATAATATCCCTCGGCAGAGGTTGGATAATAGCTTTTTACATTAAATTCGGCACCGTCTGCCGCCTGAACGATTATAGGAACGGAATGATAGCCCGTTGATGTTACGGTGCTTATTTGAAGATAGGCATTAAAATCATCGGCAGAAATATCCTTTGCAAGATATTTTTTGCATGAAACGGTTACCTCAACCGTTATATCCTTTGAATCGTAATATTGAATACCAAGCTGCTCAGCAAGCGTTCCGGAAAAATCAACCGATACGGGAACGGTTATTTTCTTTGTTGTTTCGGGAGCAAGATTTATTGAGGTTGCAATCCAAATAACAACTGCTGCAAGAACAGAGCAGATTATAAGATATTTATCGTTATAAACAAGCTTTCGTATAGAGAATTTGCTCTTTTTATTTTTATCTGCCATTATTTTTTAATCCTCCTAACAAGCTTTGAAATAATCTTATCATCAGAGGAGGAGCCGCTCGGAATAAAGGTGTTCATAAGAACATCTCTTAATTCACCGTCTGAAATATCGTGATACAAAACACCGTTTAAGGCATAAGAAATTGCGCCTGTTTCCTCCGAAACAACAACAACAATTGCATCGCTTTCCTCTGAAAGTCCGACAGCAGCACGGTGGCGTGTTCCGTATTTGGAATTAAGGTCCTTTTTGGTCAGCGGAAGAATACAACCTGCGGCGTAGGCTCTGCCGTTTCTTATAACAAGTGCACCGTCATGAAGAGGAGTTTTCGGATAAAAAACATTTTCAATAAGTGCTCTTGATGCCTTTGCATCAATCAGAGTTCCGCTATCTATAACATTTCCGAGAAGAGTATCATTTTCAAAAACAATAAGCGCCCCTGTTTTTGAATCACTCATATTAGAGCACGCCTTAATTGTTGCTTCAATACCCTCTTGAATTTCGGAAATTTCAACTGCAACGCCGGGATGAATAATAGTTTTGAAATTTTTTCTTGCGGTGCCCTTTCCGATTTGTTCAAGAATATTTCTTATTTCGGGTGCAAAAAGAATTGCAACAATAAGAATAATATTTCCGAAAATCTGCTTGAATATTATTGAAGAAGCCTCCATATTAAGAAGATTAACAAACAGATAGATTGCGGCAAGAAAAATTATACCCTTAACGAGCTGCATAGCTCTTGTTTCTCTGATAATTCTTACACAGATATAGATTACGACAGTAACCATAACTATATCGAGGAAATCAGTTAACCGAAAGGTTGAAAAAACACTTAATATTTGATTGAAAAAATCATTTATACTGTTGAACATTAAAAACATCCGTTCTTTAATTATTTATATCTTAATTATTTTAACATATTTAGCCGAATTAATAAAGCAAAAATCAAAGTTTTTTCAAAGTATTTAAAAAAACTTCACATTCATAGGCGGTAGTGAAGCTTGAGGGACACAGTCTTACCGTTCCCCGTTCAATAGTTGAAAAATGCCTGTGTGCGAGAGGAGCACAATGAAGTCCTCCCCTAACCGCTATGCCGTTTTCTGCAAGAAGGGCAGCCGTTTTTTCGCTTGAATAGTCCTTATAATTAAATGAAACTATCGGAGCACTGTGATTATATTGAGGCTTTGGACAGTAAAGATAAGCGTTCCTCGCCGTTGAAAGATAATCATAAAGCCTTTGAGCAGTTGAAAGCTCACGGCGGTATAGATTATCCATACCGTTTTTATTTATAAAATCTATTCCTGCACCGAGTGAGATTATTCCGGGATTATTAAGAGTTCCCGCTTCAAGCCTGTCGGGCAGGAAATCCGGTTGATGAGGATTAACCGAATTACTGCCCGTTCCGCCTTCAAGCAGAGTGTTTAGCGTTATTCCCTCCTTAACGGCAATAAATCCCGTGCCCATTGAGCCAAGCAGGCACTTATGACCGGGAGCGCATAGAATATCTATATTATCTTTTTGGGCATTTAACGGGATTAATCCGGCTGACTGTGCGCCGTCAACAACAAAGCGAATTGAATGCTTTTTCGCCATAGCACCTATTTTTGAAACAGGAAGCAACACACCGAAAACATTTGAAGCCGACAAGCAAACAATTAAGGAGGTGTTTGGCTTAATAAGGCTTTCAAAATTTGAAACGCATATATCCTCGTCAAAATCGAAATCGGCAATATCATATTCAGCTATGCCGTCATCGCGAAGCTTATTAACAGTTCGCCAAACTGCATTGTGTTCAAGAGAGGAAATAATAATTCTGTCGCCCTTTTTAACGCTTCCCTTAATTGCTATATTAATCGCCTCCGTGCAGTTTTTTGTGAAAGAAACATTTTGCGCTTCAAAGCCAAACATATCTGCAATTTTTTCTCTGACTGCAAATATTCTTTCGGCAGATAAAACAGACTGCTTATATCCTCCCCTGCCCGAATTGAAGCTGTATTTTTTCAGAGCTAAAACACCTGCGGAGATAACACCTGTTGGCTTAGGATAAGATGTTGCGCCGTTATCAAGATATATCAAGCCGTTCAACCCCCAAAACCTTTATTGAATTTTGCTCAAGCACCGCAACCGCCTGCCTTACATCTCTTTCACTTACGATAACTGTCCAGCCGCAGCCGTCGCCCTTTTGAATGTCGGTTAATCTTTTAATGCTTGCATTAATATTATATTTTAAAAGAAGATTTTTAGACCTTTGTGCATTTGTAATAGATCCTGTTTTTATATAAAATCGCATAATAATTCCCATAGCCTTTCCGGCTACAAATAATTTTAAAAAATTCCTAACACCTTATTGTAGCCGGGATAAGGTGTATAATGGGAATTCAGCCGTCTCAAAATTGTGCCACAGGCAAATTTCGAGTGCAATAAAATCGGATTAATGTGATTTTTCACAATAACACCTAATTTCAGTTCATATTACATAATATGCCGAAGGAGGCATTAAGGGAACATTGACGCTTTTCGTAAATTGCAGCCGCAACAAGTAAATGCCGCAGAAGCAAGGGCTTCTGCGGCATTCTGCATTGATTAATCTCTATTATTTATCCTGCTTTTTAGCAGCTTTTTCAGCCTTTTTCATTGCCTTCTCGGCCTTTTTGGCAGCAAGCTCTGCTTCCTGCTCTGCTCGTTTAAGGGCCGCTAATTCCTCTTTTTCACGGTCCTCTTGATCGGCATTAATCTTTGCCTCGTCATAAAGAGCGGCAATCTCGTCAAAATGGCTGTAATTCTCTTTTTGAAGAAGAAGCTTTCTTGCGTCAAGATAAGGCTTTGCAGAACGGTTAAACTGTGCGTACTCATCCTGCTTTTTCTTTGCCTGAGCAATAACATTTTTATCTTCTTTTTCAAGCACCTTAATTTGAGCTGAAATTTCAGCAACCTTATTCTTTTCGCCGTTTTTCTTAGCGGCTGCCTTTTCTTTATTAAGCTCAAAGATTTTAGCTTCGATTTCGTCTTCCCGTTCGAACAAATCGGTTATATCAGACATTTGCGGTTCAACAAAGCTCTTAACGGAGCCGTAATGCTTATCATACGCTTTCTTTGCCGAAATGCGATTTTTGGCAAGCTGAACATCAAATGCTCTGCGCTCCTTTTGTCCCTCTGTTTTATTCGGAAGAGCCTTGGCTTTCTTGAGATCTGCTTTAAGAGAGCTCATTGAAGAATCGGCAATTCCTTCAAGTCCTGCTTCATAAATCCTTGTATAAACATCAATCTGATGAATATAATTATCTGTTTGGAACTTATCAAGCTCCTTGCAAACAAACTTTGAAATTTCGATTTCCTCATTGAACGCAAGATTTTCACGATACTGCTTTTTAGCAGCCCTTCGCTCTGCCTTGCCGGAAACTGATTTATACATTTTCTTATCTGCTTCCTTCGGCTGAGCAGCAGCCATTTCTCTTGCATTTTCAACCATCTCAATTGCTTCAACAATTTGATGGTTATCAAGAGCCTTATTACCGTAATCCTCAAAAAGTGAACGAACCTTAAGAACACGAACAACGGATTTTTGCTTATACTCATCAAAATCATAGAAGAAGAACGGAATAACATTCATAACGGCACCGCCTGCCGCAACGATAACAAGAATGCGAAGAAGCGGTATAAGTGTTCCGCTGACATCATAAAGGGCATTTGAAGCCGCAAACATATCCTGACCGTTAGCTGCCTGCTGTTGAAGCATAGCTCCGATTGTGTCTTCATTTCCCGGCAATACTCTTGACATTATGTTTGAATTTAAAACAACCGTTTTAGCGTTTGAAACAGTCATTCCGAATTTTTCTTGGAGTGCAGGAAGAACAACTGCCGTTGCAAGAGTTATAACATTACCGATTGCGGTAATTGCAGAGAACATTCCGTCTATTCTTTCGCCGCTTATGTACTGCTGATAATCGCGTATATCCGCCTGAATTGACGGTGTTAAAATATGGGCAAACGCACCTACAATGCCATTGAAATAAAGACAAATAAGAACGCACCAAATGATATATGATTTAAGGTTGCCCGTTTCATCTACGCCTGCCGTTACAAACGGAAGCATCATAATAATAAATAAAATGTTAAGAAGATTCGTTACAATCTGAACATTTTTCTTTCCGTATTTACGAATAAAGAACGGAGCGAGAATCATTCCCCAAAGGGCAGAGTTTCCGTTTAGCGTTACAATGATACTATATACATTACCGGAGCAAGCACCGCCGTAATTATAAAGCCAATAAAGGATATTACTGTATGCAGTTTCAAGGAAGCCAATCCAACCTGCGAGTGCAATAATCCAGAAATATTTGTTTTTTGCAACCGCTTTTAGAGAATCAAAAAACTTAACCTGAACAACATGTGTTTTTGCCTGAATAATCTTTTCCTGAGTGTTGGCATAAACAACAACTAACAAAGCTATACCTATTATACTGAGGATAGGATAAACAAGCCTGTAAACACGAACATCGGTTTGATTTGTGTGGTAAACATTCTGCGCAATAATCGGCATAATTAAATTTACAACAGAAGGGCCGAGTGAATAAATTACACTTTTAATTGACGCAACATCAGCTCTTTCCTGTGAATTAGGAGAAAGAACATGAATAAGATTTTCATAAGCATCATAAAAGAAATAATAAAAGAATTGCAAAAGGACATTGAAAATCAAAAGAACAACACATTTTGCAATGTAATCTGCTGTTTTATCGCCGATAACGGCATTAGTTCCAACAATTAATTTAAGCTTATCATACGGGAACCAAACCATTGCAATAAACAGGAGTGCAGACGGGATACCCATTCTGATAATATACGGTCTGTATTTTCCTGCTTTATTTCGTGTGTTATCAATAATATTAGCCCTTAATCCCGTTAACGGAATACCCGAAAGAACTGCGATAACATACATTATATACATATCTGTCGGCCCGATACCGATTGTGCCTGTAATAAACACATTCGTTGAAGCGAGCAAACAGGTCCAGCTCATTGTAACAATAAGATAAAAACCGATACCGCCGAAGGCATAAGACAAAATTTCCTTGAAATTCATATACCTTCCCTTTGGCGGATCATTCCAGTAATATCTGACATTATCAATTACCGAAACAATCTTTTCTTTTAATCCGGCATTCTCCGCCATAAAACCATCCTCTCATCTTTTAAGTCGGCGTTATGACGCCATATATAAATTTAACATATTTTCACTCTTAAAGCAAGATATTTTATATATATTTCATCAAAAAGTATAATAAAAACCAAAAAAAGATTTCCGCAGGCAGAAAAACCTGCGGAAAACCTTACATCTGTTTAAAAATGACAATCCGAATATTTAAAAGTTAATTTCCGTTACCCGTCCGTCAGAATGCGTTGCCGAAATAACACCGTTTGAATATTCATAGGATTTTGTTTGGAAAAGCTCTGCAAACATATCGCTGTTTTGCTCAGGAACGGCAGTTGATTTATCTGCAAAGGTTAAATCACATTCTATGCCGTTTTTTTGAAGCCCCATATATGTCATTCCGAAATACGACAAGCCGTTGCCCTGCGAATACACCTTTTCTCCGTAAGGATCAAAATAATACCTCTCGCCGTTGATTTCAAGCTCTGTTAAAAAGTGAGTTGCATCATATCCCTTTGCGTACACTCTTGAGGCAGGTATTCCCTGCTGTTGAAGAAGAAAATTGAAGGCTGCTTCAAATGCAGATGCCGAACCCTTTTTTTCAACTATTGCATCGAATGCAGTTGAATAGGAATAATCAATTTCAACATTTTGAGCAAGATAACTGTAAAGATTTAGGATAAATTCGTTGTCAGAAACAGCTCCTGCTTTACATTCTTCAAGAATTACAGAAGCCTTCTCCTTAAATTTATCAACAAGCCTTTTATGCTCCTTTGAGGAATTCTTATATCTAATTCTAACGCTTTTGGAATCGGAATTTTGCTTAATGCTTTCAACAAGATCGGAAAGAGGAAAGCTTGTGTAAAACATAGTTGTTGCCTCGTTAAACTCCTCTTCGCCTACCTCTGCACTCTCCTCTGCGTTCATTACTGCATTAAAGAGAGACAAATAAGCATTTTTTGATTCCTGTGAATAATCGGAAAGCCTTGCGTCATAGGAAGCCTTCATTTCTCTGATTTCAACCTGCTTTTTACACCCGGAAAAAGTGCAGGCGCAAAGTAAAACGCAAAGCAAAACAGAAACAATCTTTTTCATATCAATATCCATCCGTTACAAATTTACATTAATTTGCGAAAGCACCTCGCCCACCTTGCCGTGAATAACAAGATCAGCCGTGGCATCGGCAGGAGTCGGCGCCTTATTTATTAAAACAAACTTATTACCCGTAAAAAATCTTATAAAGCCTGCGGCGGGATAAACCGCAAGGCTTGTTCCGGCAACAATAAGGCAATCGGCATTTGCAATGGCATTTACTGCGGCGTTAACCGTTTTATCGTCAAGCCCCTCCTCATACAAAACAACATCCGGCTTAACGAGCGAGCCGCATTCATCGCAATATGGAACACCGCTTGATTTCTCAATATATTCGGCGCCGAAAAATTTTCCGCACCCGGTACAATAATTGCGAAGCGTTGAACCGTGAAGCTCATAAACACATTTACTTCCCGCCTTTTGATGAAGTCCGTCTATATTCTGCGTAACAACGGCAGAAAGCTTACCTGCCCTTTCAAGCTCTGCAAGCTTTAAATGAGCGGAATTCGGCAGAGCATCAAGACAAATCAGCTTATCCTTATAAAAACGGTAAAAATAATCCGTGTGTTTTTCAAAAAATGTGTGGCTTAAAATTTCCTCAGGAGGATAATCGTATTTTTGATTATAAAGCCCGTCCACAGAGCGAAAATCGGGTATGCCGCTTTCGGTTGAAACGCCTGCACCGCCGAAGAAAACTATATTGCTGCTTTCGTCAACGATTTTTTGCAACTGTTCAATACTGTTCATAGTAGCCGCCCTTAAATTAAAAATTCATATTATTCCAGCCCCATTGAGACGAGCCGCTGTACTTAACATAAACGCAATCGGGAGTAATTCCGAGAACTTCATTGAAAATTGAGCAAACCTCTTTTGTCATTTTCTCGCACTGCGAATCACTTGGGCTGCCGAATACTGAAACATCGACAAACGCCATAGGATTACTTTTACCCTTAAAATACATTGAGCACTTATCCTCAAAGGAGAGCATAAGCCAGCCCTCGCTTTTTCCGAGAATTTCAATTGCCTTACCGAGCTTTTCCTTGAGCGTTATTTCCTGCTCCTTTGAAATTTCGATATTCGTGTTTGTGTTGATAAAAGGCATAATAATCACTTTTCCTTTCAAATATTATCGGAGTAATAACTCACCGATATATAAATCAAAAAACAAAATTAATTAAAAGCATATAGCCGATTGTTCCGACGGATATGCTTAAAAGCACATTTTTCTTCCAAATATGAACAAGTGCAGTTGCTCCGACTGCTATCAGCTTTGGCATAATTTCGTTTACAGTCTGCATTCTGAAATCACCGATACAATAAACGATAAGCACACCGATAATGGCAACAGGAAGAACATTGCCGAGATAGCGGATAATCCTTGGCGGCTCCTTGCTTCCTCGGAAAAGAATGAACGGAACAAGCCTTGTTGCAAAGGTGCACACCGCAGCAACGGCAATCATTATGATTGCCTGATTAGACGAAAGAGGCATTATTCGTTCCCCCTTTCCTTATCAATAAGCGGCTTTCCGCACAAAAGAACCGCACAGCAAAGTATAAGCGACGGGAGAAGAAATTTATCCGCACCGAATATCATTAGGCATATTAGAGCACACAAAACTCCTGCTGCTCCGCAGATTTTAAAGCTTTTTCCGCCCCTAATCAAATCAACGAAGATAACAACGAAGAGAGCCGTCATTGAAAAATCAATGCCCGTAAAATCAATTGGGATATTCTGCCCTGCAAGAGAGCCGATAACAGAGCCTGCTATCCAATAAAGATGATTTAACTCGCCTATAATAAAGCGTGCTTTAATTTCATCAACATCCTTGGGCACCTCATTAAATGAAACATTTACGGAATAGGTTTCATCGGTCAGAGTAAAAATCATAAACGGATAGCGCCATCCGCCCTTTTTGAACCTTTCAACAAAGGAAAGCCCATAAAATATATGGCGTGAATTAACAAAGAGTGTCATCATCGCAACCGTTGGAAGCGAAGCCGCCGACGAAAGAAGCGAAACGAGCAGAAACTGACCGGAGCCTGCATAGACAAATAATGATATAAACGCTGCCCAAATCCAATTATAGCCTGCTTCATAGAGCATAATTCCGAAAGCAGAGCCGAGGAACAGATAGCCGAAAAGAACGGGCAGAGATTTTTTTACTGCAAATTTAATTGTTGAACTTTTACTGATACCCATATTTTATTCTCCGCTGATATTATATATTAATAATGAGAAACTTTCAATCACAAATTGCAAATAATTATTGTAATTAATCCGTTCAAGTGATAGAATATAAAACAGAAAGAGGTGTTTCTTATGAATATATGGCACAGCATAAGCCCAAAGCGTATAAAGAAAGACAGATTTTATGCTGTTATCGAAATTTCAAAGGGCGGAAAAAATAAATACGAGCTTGACAAGGAAACGGGAATGTTAAAGCTGGACAGAGTTCTTTTTACATCAACTCATTACCCGGCGAACTACGGATTTATACCCCGCACCTATGCAAACGACAATGACCCGCTTGATGTTCTTGTTCTTTGCAGTGAACAAATTCAGCCGATGACGATAGTTGAATGCTCGCCGATAGGAGTTCTTATTATGGAGGACGGCGGCTTCAAGGACGAAAAAATCATTGCGGTTCCCGTTAATGATCCAAACTATAACTGCTATAAAAATATTGACGAGCTTCCCTCTCACTATTTTGATGAAATAAGACATTTCTTTGAGGTTTATAAAACTCTTGAAACAGGAAAGGCAACATCCGTTACCGAGGTGCTCGACAGACCGATTGCAGAGGAGATTATTGAAAACTGCATTGAGGAATACATAAGAAAATTTCAAATGTAAGCAATAATTAAAGCCTTGCGGACTGTTTAAGTCTGCAAGGCTTTTTAAATTTAAGAGCCCATTTTTCGATCGCATCTTTTAACAAGCTCGTCCCAGCGGCGATCAACCTCTTTTTGAAAGGCTTCAATCATCCATTCGTTTCCGGGCTTAAACATATGCTTAAATCTTCCCTGCTTCGAAAGGAATTCCTCGATGGGAACATATTTTTTCGGCTCATAGTTAAGAATCCAAACACCGTCAACAACCTCAAACAAAGGCCAATAGCGTGTTTCAACACCTAACTTGCATATCTCCATAATATCCCAGGTATTGTATCTCCAGCCTCTCGGACACGGAGCCATAATATTAAGGAATGCAGCGCCCTTTGTATAAATAGCTTTTTCGGATTTAACATGTAAATCACGGAAATTCTGAATAAATGTTGTTTGAGCAACATACGGAACCTTATGCTCTGCTATAATTGCGGCAAGGTCCTTTCTGTACTGCGGCTTACCGTTGGAGGCAGTGCCGACAGGAGTTGTTGTTGTGTCTGCAAACATAGGAGTTGCAGAGGAACGCTGAATACCCGTGTTCATATAAGCTCCGTTATCGTAGCAAACATAAACCATATCGTGCCCTCTTTCCATAGCACCGGAAAGCGACTGAAAGCCGATATCGTATGTTCCGCCGTCTCCACCGAAGGTTATAAACTTATAGGTTTCATCAAGCTTACCCTTACGCTTTAATGCATTATATGCACCCTCAACGCCGCTCATAGTTGCGCCTGCGTTTTCAAAGGCGTTATGAATATAGCTATCCTTATAGGCGGTATAGGGATACATAAAGGAGGAAACCTCTAAACAGCCCGTTGCATTGCCGACAACTGCTTTATCCCCCGGCTTTATTGCTTTAAGCACATTTCTTACTGCGATTGTTCCGCCGCAGCCGGCACACATTCTGTGGCCTCCGGCAAGGCGCTCCTCTCTGCCGATAAATTCCTTGAAATTATACACTTAAACGCACCTCCTTATTCTCTTACGCCCATATAACGATACGGATTTTCTATTTCTTTTCCGTTTGCGATTTCGCCGAGCTCGGCATAAATGCCCTTCATATCATCAACTCTGACATCTCTGCCGCCAAGACCGTAAACATAGTTAAGCACCTTTGGGGTTGCTCCTGCTCTGTAAAGTGCGGTTGTTACCTCTGCGCCGAGAGGACCGCAATTATCGTTATAGCTCTCTGTTCTATCCATAACCGCAATTGCCTTGCATCCTTTAAGGCTCTGTGCAATTTCTTCTGCCGGGAATGGTCTGAAAAGTCTGATTTTAACAAGACCTGCCTTAACGCCGTCTTTTCTTAATTCGTCAACGGCTTGCTTA
>ULXL01001485.1_pt1 | contig 10873 bp, 8 predicted proteins | sample 1961241 | NCBI WGS metagenome assembly ULXL01 (sample SAMEA4835837, study PRJEB28245) | human gut metagenome | biome: gut microbiome; material: fecal sample | place: Denmark | collected 2008
TTAATACTGAAAAGCAAGGAGTTTAAAAATGGCAAGATTAACAGCACAATTAGTTGAAACAATCCCCTACGGACCTCTCGGTATTATTGCAATGCCGGGCTGTGAGGCTCTTGCAGACAAGGTTGATAAATACCTTGTTCAATGGAGAAAAACACAGGCTATTGAGCATCAGGGCTCTATTGCATTTTACGGCTACCAGAGAGACACCTATAAAATCAACATTTCTAATCCCCGTTTCGGAAGCGGCGAAGGAAAGGCCGTTATTAACGATACAGTCAGAGGCTACGACCTGTATATCGTTACCGATTGCTTCAATTACAGCGTTACCTACAAAATGTACGGAATGACTGTTCCGAAATCACCCGACGACCATTATGCAGATTTAAAGAGGGTTATTTCGGCTGCTTCTTCAAAGGCAAAAAGAATTTCTGTTATAATGCCAATGCTTTATGAGGGACGCCAGCATAAAAGGTCAAGCCGTGAATCGCTTGACTGCGCAATGGCACTTCAAGAGCTTGTTAATCTCGGAGTTGAAAACATTATCACATTTGACGCACACGACCAAAGAGTTCAAAATGCAATTCCTCATAAATCATTTGAAAATGTTATGCCTGCATATCAAATGATTAAAGCAATTGTTAATAATGTTGACGATTTAAAGATAGATAAGGATCACCTTATGGTTATTTCTCCCGACGAGGGAGCAATGCACAGATGTATCTTCTTTGCTACTCAGCTTGGTGTTAACTTGGGAATGTTCTATAAAAGAAGAGACTACACAAAGGTTGTTAACGGAAGAAACCCGATTGTTGAGCATCAGTATCTCGGCGATTCCGTTAACGGTAAGGATATTATTATCGTTGACGATATGATTTCCTCCGGCGAATCAATGCTTGAGGTTGCAAGAAAGCTTAAAGACCTTGGTGCAAAAAGAATTTTTGTTTGCACAACCTTCGGTCTTTTCGCAAACGGACTTGAAGTTTTTGATGAAGCATATAAAAACGGTGTTATTGCCAAGGTATTTACTACAAACGGTGTTTATCAACCCCCCGAGCTTCTTGCAAGAGATTGGTATCAATCTGTTGAGCTTTCAAAATATATTGCATATTTTCTTGATACGCTCAACCACGATATGTCTGTTTCTTCTTTGCTTGACAGCTCGGAAAAAATAGACGCTATATTAAGAAAAAAAGGATTGAAAGCATAATATGGATAACAAAGATAATTTCACATTTGAGGACAGCAACTCCGAAGCTGTGAACAATGCAGCTGCTCCCAATGAGGAGGTTAAGCCTAAAAAGGCAAAGCACACATTCACAACAGGTCAGATTATTTTATCGGTTGTTCTTGCGTTTATTGCCGCACTTGCACTTATAACAACTGTTGTTTGCTCTGTTAATCATATTAATCCCGTTTCATACATAGCAGGAGAAACCTCAAAGGATAAGCTTGTCAACAAATGGCAAAGCCAATCTGCGCCCGGTCTTTCCGCTTACGAGTTTTATGATGACGGAACATACAGCTCTTACATTTCAACATTCTCGTTTGACGGACAGTATGATGTTAAGGGCGACAGACTTACAATAACAAACGGCACAACAGCACAGAGCGTAACATATAAATATTCAATAGTTGGCGATGTTCTTTCTCTTACTCTTATTAACGAAAACGGCACAGAGTTTAAAGATAAGGAGCCTGTTAAATACGACCGTGTTGACTCACTCAATCAAAAATCGCTTAACGATTTGATTGAAAGTGCAAAAGAAAAGGCTTCCGAGCAAAGCACAGAGGAATAATAAAAACGGCTGACTGTTTTTGCGGTCAGCCTTATTTTTTGCAGAATTATAATTTAGGAACATATCCCTCTACCCCTTAACCCGAAATTCATTTTAAACGGTCTTATTAACAGTAATTTTGCTCCGCTATGGTATGTCGAAATCTGTTTTTTCAATTGCTTTAATCACAGTTATTGCACATATTTTAAAGAAATATTTCAACAGGCTTTGGCTGTTTATAAACGGCGGAAGAAATATTTAAATACCAAACAAGCATTAAGGCTTTGCTTTACGAAGCAGGGCTTTATTTTTTTTAGAAAATTTAACAAGTTTTCTGTATTACGATAATAAAAGCAACAGCCTTTGCTCATAATATAAATGAAGGAAATGTAAAAAATCATTCCAAAATAAAGCAGTACATAGGAAATGAAGAAAAATTAAAACCACGGTTTGTATTCCTCTTCATTGCCTAACTAAATTAAGGAATGATTAATTTGCAGTATAATAAGGTTGAAATTTGCGGAATAAACACAAACGACATAAAGGTGCTTAAAGAAAGTGAAAAAATTGAACTGTTAAAAAAAGCAAGGCAAGGAGATATGAATGCAAGAGAAGAGCTGATTAAGGGCAATCTCAGGCTTGTTTTGTCGGTTATTCAACGCTTTCAAAACAGAGGCGAGGCTATGGACGATCTTTTTCAAGTCGGCGTTATAGGGCTTATAAAGGCAATAGACAATTTTAATCTTGACCTTGATGTTAGATTTTCAACCTATGCCGTTCCAATGTGTATAGGAGAAATAAGGCGATATTTGAGAGATGACAACCCGATAAGAGTCAGCAGAAGTATGAGAGATACCGCCTACAAGGCTATGCAGGTTAAGGAGGAGCTCATAAACAAAAATAAAAAAGAACCCACTATTGAAGAAATAGCAAAGGCGCTTGATATGGAAAAAAGCGAGGTTGTGCTTGCTCTTGAAGCAATAGTTGACCCCGTTTCACTTTATGAGCCCGTTTATAACGACGGCGGAGATACAATTTATGTTATGGATCAAATCGGAGATAATAATTCAGACAGCGACTGGATTGATGAAATTATGATAAAGGACGAAATCAAAAAGCTTGATGACCGTGAACGAAACATAATGTACCTTCGCTTTATGCAGGGAAAAACGCAAATGGAGGTGGCAAAAGAGGTAGGCATATCCCAAGCCCAAGTCAGCCGACTTGAAAAGAACGCACTTAAAAGAATAAAAGGACAGTAAAAAAGAGGCAATGTTAAAAAGCCTCTTTTACGTCTTTATAGTGATTATGCTTTTTCAAGCAGGGGTTTAAGATATTTACCTGTATAGGACTTTTTGCATTTAACAATCTCCTCCGGTGTTCCCTCGGCAATAATCCTTCCGCCGCCCTTTCCGCCCTCGGGGCCTAAATCAATTACATGGTCGGCAGATTTTATGACATCAAGATTATGCTCAATAACAAGAACGGTGTTGCCGCTATCAACAAGAGCATTAAGCACATTAACAAGCTTATGAACATCCGCAGTGTGCAGTCCTGTTGTTGGCTCATCAAGGATATAAATGGTTTTACCCGTTGAGCGTTTCATTAGCTCGGTGGCAAGCTTAACCCTTTGCGCCTCGCCGCCCGAAAGCGTTGTTGCAGGCTGACCGATTTTTATATATCCGAGTCCGACATCAGAGAGTGTTTTAAGCTTTCTGTATATTTTAGGCTGCTGCTTAAAAAACTCAATTCCTTCATCAACGGTCATTTCAAGCACATCAAAAATATTTTTGCCCTTAAATTTAACTTCAAGTGTTTCTCTGTTATATTTTTTTCCGGAGCAAACCTCACAAGGCACATAAACATCCGCAAGAAAGTGCATTTCTATTTTAACAATACCGTCGCCCTGGCAGGCTTCACATCTTCCGCCCTTAACATTAAAAGAAAACCTATTTGACTTATAGCCCCTCATTTTAGCGTCGGGAGTTGCGGCAAACAAATCTCTTATATCGTTAAACACACCTGTGTAGGTTGCAGGATTTGATCGGGGCGTTCTGCCTATCGGCGACTGATCTATATCAATAACCTTATCAAGATACTCGGCACCCTTAATTTTTTCAAAGCTGCCGGGCCTTTTTTTTGCGTTATTAAGAGTGTTTGCAAGATATTTATACAGAATTTCATTAACAAGACTTGATTTACCCGAGCCCGAAACGCCCGTTACGGCAACAAATTTGCCGAGAGGAATTTCAACATCAATCTTTTTAAGATTATTTTCCGACGCACCGAAAACAGTCAGCTTATGACCGTTCCCTGCTCTGCGAACAGACGGAACGGGAATTGAACGCTTTCCCGAAAGATATTGACCTGTTATTGACCTTTCGTTTGCTATAATATCATCAACAGTTCCGCAGGCAATAAGCTCTCCGCCGTGAACGCCTGCTCCGGGGCCTATATCAACAATATAATCAGCGGCGCGCATAGTATCCTCATCGTGCTCAACAACAATAAGCGTATTACCCAAATCACGAAGATGGCGCAGAGTGCCGAGAAGCTTTTCGTTATCTCTCTGATGAAGTCCTATTGACGGCTCATCAAGTATATAGAGAACTCCCATAAGTGAAGAGCCTATCTGCGTTGCAAGGCGTATTCTTTGTGCCTCGCCGCCCGATAATGTTGACGCCTCACGCGAAAGCGAAAGATAATCAAGTCCAACCGAATTAAGAAAATTAAGTCTTTCCTTAATCTCTCTGATAATAAGATTTCCTATCATCTGCTCCTTTTCGGTTAATTCAAGATTTTCTATAAAATCAAGCTCCTCCGAAATAGACATACAGCAAAACTCATAAATATTTTTACCGCCGACGGATACGGAAAGACTGATGGGAGAAAGCCTTGCACCCTTACAATCGGGGCATTTGCTTGAAACCATAACGGATTCTATTTCCGCTCTTGACCATTCCGAAGTTGATTCACTGTATCTGCGTTTAAGGTTATTAATAACACCCTCGAAATCGTTTGTGTATGTTCCCGAGCCGTAAGCAGTAACGCGCTTCATTTTGATTTTTTTGCCGTTTGTTCCGTAAAGAATGGCATTAATAGCCTCCTTTGGCAGCATCTCAACAGGCATATCAAGTGAAAAATTATACTCCTTTGCAAGTGCTTCAAAATACATTCTTGCAATTGAAGACCCGTCTGCAACATTCCAGCCGCTTGCCTTTATTGCGCCTTGATTGATAGAAAGCTTCTTATTGGGAATAACAAGATTTTCATCAATTTCCATAAATGTTCCAAGACCCGAGCAACGCTTGCATGCGCCGTACGGATTGTTAAACGAAAACATACGAGGGCTCATTTCCTCAATTGAAACACCGTGCTCCGGGCAGGCATAATCAAGCGAAAAAAGCTCATCGCCTTTATCAAGAATATTGCAGATAACAATACCCTTTGAAAGATGCGTTGCGGTTTCTATACTGTCTGTCAGCCTGCTTCTTATGCTGTCATTAACAACAAGCCTGTCAACAACAATTTCTATATTGTGCTTTTTGTTTTTATCAAGCTTTATTTCTTCAAAAAGGTCATAAATGCTTCCGTCTATCCTTACTCTTGAGAAGCCTGACCTTCTTGCATCCTCAAGCTCCTTCTGATATTCACCCTTTCTTCCTCTGACAATAGGGGCCATAAGTTGAATTTTAGTTCCCTCATCATAGGACAGAATTTTATCAACAATTTGATCAACCGTTTGCTGAGTTATTTCTCTTCCGCAAACAGGACAGTGAGGAACTCCTATTCTTGCATAAAGGAGCCTTAAATAATCGTATATCTCCGTTACCGTGCCTACTGTTGAACGAGGATTTTTAGAGGTTGTTTTTTGGTCAATTGAAATTGCCGGACTTAAACCCTCAATATAATCAACATCGGGCTTTTCCATTTGACCGAGAAACTGCCTTGCATAAGAGGAGAGGCTTTCAACATATCTTCTCTGCCCCTCGGCATAAATTGTATCAAAAGCAAGGCTTGATTTTCCCGAGCCGGAAAGACCTGTAAAAACAACAAGGCTGTCTCTTGGAATTTCAACATCAATATTTTTTAAATTATGCTCTCTTGCACCCTTAACAATTAAATTCTTAGCCAATTTCTTATTGCTCTCCTCTCTTGTTAAAATATCTTTCATAGCCCTCCTTGCCCTGCTGTGTTACGGGCTTTATCCACTTTAAAGAGTGATAATGCTTTAAGCATAGGAAGGTTTTGAAATAATCCTCAAAAGCATACATAACAATAAATGCAATTACAAACGGAGCCTTAAAAGCATAAACTGCTATAAGCGTTGCCGGAATTGAAAGACACCATAAGCAGAATAAATCATACTTAACGCCGTTAACAGTATCTCCTCCGCTTCGGAAAATACCAACAACCTGAATATACGGAATCATTCTTATAGGCAGCTCAAAGGCATAAACCGCCATAATAAACAAGGCAGTATCAAGCGTTGTTTTACTTATATTATTACCCATATTAAATAATCCGACAAGCTGAGGTCTGAAAATTAATATCAGCACGGAAATAAAAACGGCAAAAACAGGAACAAAAACGGAAAAACGCTTTGAATCCTCAACGCCCTTTTCAATGTTGCCCATACCAATCGACTTGCCTATCATAACTACTGCGGCATTACAAAGTCCGATAAAGAAAACAAAAGCAATATTTTCAAAGCTTCTCAAAATAGTTAAGGCAGCAAAATATTCATAACCCATATTTGCATAAATAATGTTGAAAACAAATGTGCCTGCGCCCCACATTCCTTCGTTAAAAACAACCGGGAATGCTTTTTTATAGAAGCCCTTAACCTCATCAAGCTTAAATCCGAAAACCTCCGACGGCTTTGCAATAATTATATTTTTCTGAATAATGGAAATCAAAACTAAAAGAGCAACTCCTGCCCAAGCAGAAACCGTGGTTGCAAGCGCAGCACCCTTAATTCCCATCCTTTCAAATCCGAATTTTCCGAAAATCATACTGTAATCGAGGAAAATGTTTAGAATCGTTGTGAATGCGGAAACATACATAGGAAGCTTGACATTTTCACAAGAACGCAAAACTGCGCTTAATATATTGGTTAATGCAACCGCTATATATGAAAACGCAACAACGGTTATATATTCCGTGCCGGCACATATAATTTCGGGATCGGAGTTGAACATTTTTATAACCGATTCAGGTGCGGTTATGCTTACAACCGTGAAAATCAGCGAAACTGCAAGTACGCTTAAAATCGCAATTCCGCAAACAGAATGTATCTTTTTTAGATTTTTAATTCCCCAATTTTGAGAAACAAAAACCGTTGTTCCCGAGGCAAATCCAACAAGAATCATATTCATAAGCCAGCCCCACTGACCAACCATACCAACCGAAGAAAGCGCAACATCACCAAGCTGACTTACAAGCAGAGTGTCTGCAAGAGTAAAAGAGCTTATGAGCATATTTTGTATGGCAACGGGTACGGCAAGCGTCAGTGTGCTTTTCCAAAATGCCTTATTTTTAAAAAGCTTTATCATAATTACTCCGATTTTAATTCATTAATTTTATCTCTTAAATATGCAGCGTGTTCAAATTCAAGAAGCTTTGCTGCCTCCTTCATTTCAGCGGTCAGCTTTTGAATAAGTGCGTCCTTTTCACGCTTTGACATACGCTTTCTTGAGCGCTTATCCAACTTTTCCTTAGAGGTTATTTCAAGCACCTCTCGAACGCCCTTTTTGATTGTTTTCGGCGTTATGCCGTGTTCTTTGTTATACTGCTCTTGAATTTGTCTTCTGCGCACCGTTTCGGATATAGCACGCTCCATAGAAGGAGTTACGCAGTCTGCATACATTATTACCTCGCCTGAGGCGTTTCGTGCTGCCCGTCCGATAGTTTGAACAAGAGAGGTTTCCGAGCGCAAAAAGCCCTCTTTATCAGCGTCAAGTATTGCAACAAGAGAAACCTCGGGAATATCAAGTCCTTCTCTCAACAGATTGATGCCCACAAGCACATCAAACTCGCCAAGGCGCAAATCTCTTATTATTTCCATACGCTCGATTGTGTCTATATCGTGGTGCATATATCTAACCTTTACTCCGAAGCCTTCGAGATATTCGGTTAAATCCTCTGCCATCGCTTTTGTCAGAGTTGTAACAAGAACTCTTTCGCCTCTTTGCGTTCTTATGTTAATTTCGGAAACAAGGTCGTCCATTTGATCATCGGTAGGCTTAACTGTAACAAGCGGATCAAGAAGGCCTGTTGGTCTTATAATTTGTTCAACAATTTGCGTTGAATGCTCCCTTTCAAACTGACCGGGAGTTGCAGAGGTGAACACAACCTGATTAACCTTACCGTAAAACTCATCAAAGGTCAGCGGTCTGTTATCAAAGGCAGACGGAAGTCTGAATCCGTAATCTATAAGACTTGCCTTTCGGCTTCTGTCTCCTCCGTACATACCTCGCACCTGCGGAAGCATAACATGGCTTTCATCGCAAAAAAGCAGAAAATCATCGGGAAAATAATCAAGAAGAGTAAACGGAGCCTGTCCGGGTTTTCTGCCGCTCATAACGGCCGAATAGTTTTCAATGCCCTTACAAAAGCCTGTTTCCTGAAGCATCTCGATATCATTCATTGTTCGTTCCCTTATTCTTTGCGCTTCAAGAAGCTTTCCTTTTTCTTCAAAATAGGCAACTCTTTCAACCATTTCGTTATAAATCTTATCAATTGCTGTTTTCATCTTCTCCGCTCCGACAACATAATGCGAAGCAGGATAAATAGCGGCATGCGAAAGTATTCCCTCAACCTTACCCGTTAAAGGATTTATTTCGGCAATTCTGTCTATCTCATCTCCGAAAAACTCAACTCTGATTGCATTTCCCGAGGAGCCTGCGGGGAAAATTTCAAGAGTGTCTCCTCTTACTCTGAATTTATTTCTTACAAAATTTATATCGTTTCTCTCATACTGAATTGAAACAAGCTTGGCAATAAGAGCGTCTCTTGAATAGGTCATACCGTTTCTTAAAGATATAACCATATTTCTGTAATCTATCGGGTCGCCGATAGAATATATGCAGGAAACGGAAGCAACGATAATAACATCTCTGCGCTCCGAAAGAGCGGCGGTTGCACTATGGCGAAGCTTATCTATTTCATCGTTTACGGCGCTGTCCTTTTCAATATAGGTGTCGGTTGTGGGAACATACGCCTCGGGCTGATAATAATCATAATAGGAAACAAAATATTCAACAGCGTTTTCAGGAAAAAACTCCTTAAACTCTGAGCAAAGTTGGGCGGCAAGCGTTTTGTTGTGCGCAAGCACAAGAGTAGGCTTATTGACCTGCTCAATAATATTTGCCATGGTAAAGGTTTTACCCGAGCCTGTTACGCCCATTAGGGTTTGCTCCTTGTCTCCTCTATTTATACCGTCAACAAGCGCTTTTATTGCCTGCGGCTGATCGCCTGTTGGCTTATAGTTCGAATGTAAAATAAACTTATCCGGCACGTTCTCACTCCTCTCTTTTTTGATTATTTTCTGTTTTTTATTGTCTTAAATTCACTCGAAATTTGCTCAAAAAGCTGGCTATTAGTATATTACACGAATTTAGGTCACAAATTTGTAGTCGTATTCAGTACAAAATATTCAGCCGAGTATTCAACATCAAAAAATCTCACAATATTTTTTGCCCTTATATTTCTCTACTAACGCTTCAAATTTTAACTCGTAATTTTTAATTCGTTCTTCATTCCCCTCAATTTTGAGTGACGGCTTTCTTTTACCAACAATAATTGTTGCAGGAACTTTTGTCAAATCTTCATTGCTTTTAAACAGTTCACAATCGTGTTTTGCTTTTAAAGCAAAACCTTTCAAGTGTGGAAAATTAGCAACAATCCAAGCAACCTGTTCGGTTGTCAAAAAGTGTAATGAAAAATCAAACTCTTTTAATTGCAACATATCAGACAAAAACGAAAAATCATTGTCTGTAATCTTTTTGCCCGTAAATGACAAATATTCAATTTTAGTGTTCGCAAGAGGCATAAAACTTTCAATTTCTGCAGTATCCCAAATTGCGTTGCCGATTGTAAAATATTTTAGGTTGGGTGCAGTTTCAATGCCAACTATGGATTTGAGCTTTGAAAAATCCTCAATGCAAACTCCTGTTAAAGAAGTATTATTCGACATATCCCAAAGCTGTGTTACTTTTTGATTTGCGAAAAAATAAAGATATTCTAATTGCGGAAGTGTGCCTAAAAGAGACAAATCCTCAATTTGCTTATTCTTGAAAAATCGAATTGCTTTTAGTTGTTTACCATAGTTAAGTATAAAATATTCAAAGGTTTCTTGATTAAGCCCCGAAACGGTAACAGTGTCAACATTAGGATAATTTTTAAGTACATCTATATCTGAAAACTTAATTTTACCGCCGCTAATGTCGGCTTTTTCTTCACGAAGATACAACCCCGTATGTGTTTCCGTTTTCTTGTCGTAGTCAAAACTACCATCAGCAAAAGATTTAAAAGAAAATTTCAAAATGGTTTCACCTCTTAAAAGTAATCATTTTCTCATTACACGAATTTAGGTCACAAATTTATTTGGTTTATATAGTGTTATTCTGTGTTATTTGGTGTTAAAAAGCCCCTAAAAACGGTGTTTTGTAACGGTTTTTAGTGCAAATCTTGTGTTAGGAAACAAAATATTCAACAGCGTTTTCGGGAAAAAACTCCTTAAACTCTGAGCAAAGCTGGGCGGCAAGCGTTTTGTTGTGTGCAAGCACAAGAGTAGGCTTATTAACCTGCTCAATAATATTTGCCATCGTAAAGGTTTTACCCGAGCCTGTTACGCCCATTAGGGTTTGCTCCTTATCTCCTCTTTTTATACCGTCAACAAGTGCTTTTATTGCCTGCGGCTGATCGCCTGTTGGCTTATATTCACTTACAAGCTTAAATCTGTTCATACAAAACTTTTTCCTTTTAAAATCGCAATTAAGTTATTATAACATATTATTTACTTTTTGCAAATTATATTATATAATTAATTGATGAAAAGTTTTTTAATATCAAAAAACGACGCTGAACAGAGGCTT
>ULXL01054589.1_pt1 | contig 10863 bp, 11 predicted proteins | sample 1961241 | NCBI WGS metagenome assembly ULXL01 (sample SAMEA4835837, study PRJEB28245) | human gut metagenome | biome: gut microbiome; material: fecal sample | place: Denmark | collected 2008
AATGGGTTGCCCCGCCGTGCCCGACGGCTCGCCGTCGTCACTGAAACGAGTGACGTTGCCAAGCTCGTCCGCAACGTACGCATAACAGTTGTGCGTTGCGTCCGGGTATTTTTTTCGGATTGATTTTACAAACTCTTCGGCTTGCTTTTCGTCCACTTCGCCCTTTACGCTAGCGATAAAAACCGAGCGTTTAATCTCGGTTTTTATCTCGTATTCGCCATCGACGTATTTGTACGTTTTCACTCTACGCTGACCTTGTAGAAATTCTTTTTGCCTTTTTGCAACACGAAACCGTTTGCAATTTGGCTGTCGGTGATTTGCGCCATAATATCCGCGACTTTTTGGTTGTCGATAGAGATGCCACCGCCTTGGATAAGACGTTTCGCTTCGCCCTTTGACGGCACTTTTGCAACCGCAACGAGAATATCCGCAACGCTCGTCATACCCTTGGGGATAACCGCGCTCGGCATATTTTCGCTATCGCCTGAGAACGCTGCACGAGCCTTTTGGAAAGCGTCGTCCGCTTCCTTTTCGCCGTGCACCATTTTGGTGAGTTCGTACGCAAGGCGTTCTTTTGCCTTGTTCATACGCTCGTCGTTGTATCGAGTGAGTTCTCTTATCTCGTCAAGCGGCAAGAAAGTAAGGAATCTGAACACCTTTTCTACGTCCGCATCCGCAATGTTTCTCCAATACTGGAAGAAATCGTACGGAGCGGTCTTGTTGGGATCGAGCCACACCGCGCCTTTTGCGGTTTTGCCCATCTTGATGCCTTCAGAGGTTGTGAGCAAGCCGAAAGTGATTGCAAAAGCGTCTTTTTGCTCTTTTCTGCGGATAAGGTCCGCGCCCGAGAGCATATTTGACCATTGATCGTCACCGCCGCATTGAAGCACGCAACCGTACTTTCTGTTCAGCACCAAAAAGTCGTAGGACTGCATGAGCATGTAGTTGAATTCAAGGAAAGTCAAACCTTTCTCGAGACGTTGCTTGTAGCACTCTGCCGTGAGCATACGATTGACCGAGAAGTTTGCGCCGACTTCGCGCAAGAAATCGATGTAGTTGAGATCGAGCAGCCAGTCTGCGTTGTTGACGAGAATCGCGGCATTTTCACCGTCGAAACGGATGAATTTTGCCATTTGCTTTTTGAAACAATCGACGTTGTGTTGGATTGTCTCTTTCGTCATCATGGAGCGCATATCCGTACGTCCCGAAGGATCGCCGACCATAGCCGTGCCACCGCCGATGAGAATAATTGGACGATGTCCTGCGTCTTGCAAGCGTTTTGCCACGATCATTTGCATGAAGTGACCGACGTGGAGACTGTCTGCAGTCGGGTCGAAACCGATGTAGAAGGATTGAGAGCCTTCGTCAAGCAACTTTTTCAGGTCTTCTTCAAAAACCACTTGTTTGACCAAACCGCGTTCGCGAAGTTGGTCGATAATGTTTTGTGCCATATTTATATCCTTTTGGAATAGTATTTGTATAGATAAGTGTACCACTATCGGCACTATTTGGCAACTTGTTTTTAATTCAGTGAAGTAAATGGTCTTTATTTATTGTAACTTAAAGAGATTGATTTAGGTGATTTATTAATACTTTCATATGGCAACTCTTTATAAGTAAATTCAGGATGATGATAGGTGAATCCGCCAGCATAAGTAGGATGATCATAAATCGATTGTTTTTCAAAAAACTCTATTCCGTATTTCATGCCTTCAGTTTCGTTAAGCACAAATGAATATGATTTGCTGGTCCAATGCTCTTCGAAAACAATTCCTAATTTATCAACATGACGCGAAAACACAACTTCGAAATCACCACCAAAACCATCATCAAATCTAGCAACGCCATAACAAACTTCCACATTACCATCTAGAAGCCCATAGACATGCATAGAAAACACATCTTGCTCACCACTTAAATGAACACGAATACGAATTTTCGTAAACTCCTTTTTAATCCAAGAAAAACAATGGGGACAAATGACATCGTCAACATCTACTATATAATTACAATTTGGGCATACATGTATTGCCATATTGTTTTCTCCTTTTTAATAGCTAGTAAATATAATTAAAAATACTATTAGAAATCAAGACGTTATCAATCATCCATTTGATTTTCGTAATATGACCAATCGCCGCCAAAATTATCATTTACATAGTCTTGTAACGAATAATCATATATAGAATCATCCCAGTCGTCATCATCGTCGATCTTTTTTGCACTACTCACACTTACTTTCTCTTCTTCATAATCAACACGGATATTCAAACCATAGACATAATTTCCCCCACCCGTTACTTGAGATACAGTTAGCTTATATCTTTGTCCGTTTTGAATATTCATAAAAATATCCTTATTATAAGCACTACTAACGTATCCAACATCATCACCAGATACCGTTATAATGTGTACAGCATATTTATCGTATTTGTTCTCGGGGTCTAACACAAAGTATAAAGCATCCCCCGTTTTTAATTTTGCAATAGCTCTTTGTCGGTTCTCATAAGTTACACCGACGGCTTTCATAAAAAACGTTCTCATATATCTCTCCTACAAACGTTTAGAAAATTATAAATCAGACCAACGAACGAAGTTCCGCTAATTCATTTTTTATGTCGTTCGTGCTTTTTTGCAATTGGTATGAATAATTTCCAGAAAAATTTGCGGCATAAGGTAAAATTACAGAAGTATCACCATCGTCGACTACGGCTTTTATCAGTTTGACAATTCCAAGCCAATAATCGGCAAACAAGAAACGTTCAATCGTAAATTCATTCGAACGCGCAGTCAAATCTTCGTGCACATTTTTGATAAATCTAAAAGCAAGAGCAAATTCATTTGCACAAATCAAAGATTTAATTAATCCGCGAACACAAACAATCGAAAGCATTCTAGTGTATCTAAAAGACTCTTCAAGCGTAGCCGCATATATACGAATCGATTCGCGATAATCACCGTTTCGTTTATAATTTGTAGCTACATCTGCCATAGTATTAGTATCAGAATAAACACGACGTCCGTTCAAAATAACGCTAGTTTCCATTGGTCTATTTGATATATCGATTTCATATGGTCTATTATTGAAATAACAATTAGACATCACTTTTAAACTAAATAAACAAGAAGCAAATTCTTTGTCTGTCATATATATAACTCCTTTTCTTGTGCATATTAAAAGTTCATAATATATCCAAATTAATGCACTATAGTAAACCAATTATATTGTATACAAACAATTATGTCAATGCACTATAGTAAATTTTAGGAAAAATATTTTTACTATAGTTTATTGTAAAGGTATGAAAAATAAATTTCCGCAAAGATTAAAAGAACTGTTGAACATTGAAAATGTTAAACAAAACGAATTTGCACAAAAAGTGGGTGTATCACCCTCTTGCATTACTTTTTGGTTGAAAGGAGAGCGACAACCTACTGCGGAAAATATCTATACTATTTCCAAAACTTACGACGTGTCGGCGGACTATTTACTTGGAATTGATGAAATCTAATATCTAAAAAATTATTGTTTAATTTAATATCTATATTTTTATCGTTAAATCTCATTTGATCTCAAACTACGCAGTTAACAAAATTGGGTTACAAACCATATTTTTTCCGTATTTTCTTGATAAAACTTTATCTATATGATAAAATGTCATCGACCAAAAATAAAATAAACTCTTTAAGGAGACATTTATCTATGCAATATTCAAGTGAAGTTGAAAACATGTGTTGCGTTGCAAAAGGCCCTAATCACGGTCCCGCTCCTATTCCCGAAGAAGGAAAATGGGTTCAAGCGAAAGAGATTAAGGACATCAGCGGTCTCACCCACGGCATCGGTTGGTGCGCACCGCAACAAGGCGCTTGCAAACTCACGCTCAACGTCAAAGACGGTATCATTCAGGAAGCACTCGTTGAAACCATCGGTTGCTCCGGTATGACTCACTCTGCGGCTATGGCGGCTGAAATTCTCACCGGCAAGACCATTCTCGAAGCGCTCAACACCGACCTTGTGTGCGACGCTATCAACACTGCAATGCGTGAACTCTTCTTGCAAATCGTTTACGGCAGAACGCAATCCGCATTCTCCGAAGGCGGTCTCGTCATCGGCGCAGGTCTCGAAGATCTCGGCAAAGGCACGAGAAGCCAAGTCGGCACGATGTACTCCACCGTTGCAAAGGGACCCCGTTATCTCGAAATGGCTGAGGGTTACGTCACGAAAGTCGCTCTCGACGCACACGACGAGATCATCGGCTATCAATTCTGCAAACTCGGCGTGTTCATGGAAATGATCAAGAAAGGCATCGACGCAAACGAAGCACTTGCAAAATGCACCGGCACCTACGGCAGATACAAAGCCGAAGACGGCGCTGTGAAGTGGATCGATCCACGCCACGAATAAGGAGATTCAACTATGAGTGTCACATTTGAAGGTTATGAAAGAAGAATAGACAAAATCAACAAAGTTCTTGCTCAATACGGCATCAAAGACCTTGAAGACGCAAGAGCGATTTGCCTTGAAAAAGGCGTTGATTGCGAAGCAATCGTCAAAGGCGTGCAACCCATCTGCTTTGAAAACGCCGTTTGGGCATACACCGTCGGTTGCGCAATCGCAATCAAGAAAAACTGCGTGAACGCTGCGGATGCGGCAGAAGCCATCGGCGAAGGACTTCAATCCTTCTGCATCCCCGGCTCTGTTGCAGAACAACGTCAAGTCGGTCTCGGACACGGCAATCTCGCCGCAATGCTCCTTAGAGAAAGCACCAAGTGCTTCGCATTCCTTGCAGGTCACGAATCATTTGCTGCGGCAGAAGGCGCAATCGGTATCGCAAGAACCGCAAACAAAGTCAGAAAGACTCCCCTTAAAGTCATTCTCAACGGTCTAGGCAAAGACGCCGCATTCATCATCTCCCGTATCAACGGCTTCACTTATGTCCAAACCAAAATGGACTACTACAAAGGCGAAGTGTCCGTCGTCAAAGAAACCGCATACTCCAACGGCGAAAGAGCCGCTGTCAAAGTGTACGGTTGCGACGACGTCACCGAAGGCGTTGCAATCATGCGTCTTGAAGACGTTGACGTCTCCATCACCGGCAACTCCACAAACCCGACTCGTTTCCAACACCCCGTTGCAGGCACTTACAAGAAATGGTGCGTCGACCACGGCAAGAAATACTTCTCCGTCGCATCCGGCGGTGGCACGGGCAGAACTCTTCACCCGGACAACATGGCGGCAGGTCCTGCGTCATACGGCATGACCGACACGATGGGCAGAATGCACTCCGACGCACAATTTGCAGGTTCTTCTTCAGTCCCCGCACACGTCGAAATGATGGGCCTTATCGGCATGGGCAACAACCCGATGGTTGGTGCAAGCGTTGCTTGCGCAGTCGCAGTCCAAGAAGGACTTACAAAGTAAGTTCGCACAAGCGAACGAGCATTTGCTTTGCGTAGCAAAGTAGAACCAAAAACCAAAAGCATCCGCAAGGATGCTTTTTTGGTTCTATAAAATGCGTTGCTTGCGCAGTTGCTGTGCAAGAAGGACTTACAAAATAATCGTTCCGCACTTGCGAACGAACATTTGCTTTGCGTAGCAAAGTAGAACCAAAACCCAAAAGCATCCGCAAGGATGCTTTTTTTGTTTCGTATTCGGCGTGTTGGATAGGAATATGCAATAGATACAATGTTACATTATTTTTATCACAAACAAACAATCTAAAAACTCAAAAGACAATTGATAAGTACTGCCTTTCAATTGAATGTTATTAAATATTATTGTTCGTTTCATGTTTTTATCAATATAAAAACCATAATCGTCTGTATTAACTTCAATGTCACATTTCGTATTCGTATTTATATCAAAAACTTTGATATTAGTTATTCGTCCATTGAACGTAGAATTAAGTTTATTAGTTATATCCATAACAACAAACAATCCGTTTTTGCTATCATTGCTGTAAACAGAAAAATCAATCTTAACTTCATCTAAATCAAAAGATTTGTTTGTCGATGCAGATATAACTGCTTCTTTTCTATACGAAATGTCTGTCTCATACAATTTCAACTTGAAATGAACACCGCATATTATCATTTCAATGTAAAAATTGTTTTCATCGAGAACTACAGGCAAATTATAATTCCATATATTGAAAGATGTAGATTTATCACATTCTATTTCAGTGGTGGTAAGTACATAAGAACACTTGTACTTTGCGCCGTTAGATTCGCGAACTGCATAAATATCGTCGACTGTAAGTTTTAAGGCTTCAATATTAGTATTTTTTATATTCACATCGATATAAAACGATTGATAATGCTCGGCTGGTTTGTACTTAAAACGAAATTCAATTCCGTTTATTGTGTCAATATGTTCTTTTTTATCACCTAAAGAAATTTCTATAATCTCACTATCTTTTTCTTTATTGTCGCATGATGAAAACACAAAAACACTAAATGCAATAATAAACACTAGCAAACAACTAATTATAATTTTGCCTAATTTCATAATACATCTCCTAAAAATAAAAATGCGCCCCACTAGGAGACGCATCAAAACGCATCTCTCTAATGTTGCGACACATTTTTCCAAATACAAGGAGAGAGAATACATTTTGCGATAGTATTCCCTTGTATTTGGTCTATTAAAATGTGTCGCAAACAAATCTTATCATTTCAACGGCAATTCGTCAATATATTAATGCGATTAGACAATGTTTTTCTTGACAAATCGGCAATGTTGACAAATAATGATTTCATCAATGTTTTATAGTTATAAATATATATCTATATAAAAGGAGTTTTTATGAAAGTTTGCGACATTCCATATCAAAGATGCGACATCCAAGACGTGAAAAAAGCCTACGAGCTTTGCATCAATAGCATCAACAATGCAAAGTCCGCCGATGACGTGCTTGCGGCAAGAAAACAACTGCTCTCTGTCACCGAAGAATTGAATACAGAAAGCGCATTGTCCTATATGCGTTGGTCATGCAACACCAAAGACGAATTCTACAAGGCGGAGAAAGAATACTACGAGCAAAACGCGCCCTTGCTGTCGGGTGTGCAAATTGCGTATATGCAAGCAATGATGTCAACGCCCTTCCGCGCGGAAGTCGAAAAAAGACTGCCCGTCACCGTTTACAAAAACTATGAAGTTTCGCTCAAAGCACTTGACGAGAGCATTGTGCCCGATCTGCAAGAAGAGAGCGCGATCGTCAACGAATATTCGCAGTTTATGAGCGAATTCACCGTCGATTTCCGCGGAGAGAAAATGCCGCTGACCATACTTCGCAGATATATGGAAGACGCAGACCGCGAAACGAGAAAAGAAGCCTATGATGCGCTCGGCGAAGTGTTTGAGAAAAACAGCGAAATTCTCGACGGCACGTTTGACAGACTTGTAAAAGTGCGTGACCGCATGGCGAAAAAGATGGGATACAAAGACTTTGTGGAGCTTGGCTATTATCGTATGGGCAGAATTTGCTATGACCGCGAAAAAGTGGAAAAATTCCGCCAAAACGTGCTCAACGACATCGTGCCCGTTGTCAGCCGCATCCGCACCGCTCGCGCAAAGAGCATGGGCATTGACGATATGAAACTCTACGACTACGGCGTGTGCTTTGCATCGGGCGATCCCGCCCCCGTTCTCAACGCCGAGCAAATGTTTGAAAAAGGTCGCGAAATGTACCACGAGATGAGCAAGCAAACGGGAGATTTCATCGATATGATGATAGAAAACGACGCTTTTGACGTTATGTCGCGCGAAGGCAAATGGGGTGGCGGCTACTGCACGGAATTTGCCAAATACAAGCAACCCTTCATCCTTGCCAACTTCAACGGCACGTCGGGCGACGTGGACGTGTTGACGCACGAGGCAGGTCACGCTTTTGCAAGCTATCTGTCTTTCAAGAAGAACCTTGACGCAGAAGCCGCACTCGGAATGGAAACCGCCGAAACGCACTCTATGAGCATGGAATGTTTCTGCTGGAAGTTTATGAACAAATTCTTCGGAGATCGTGCAAACGACTACAAGTTCAAGCACCTTTTCGACAATCTATCCTTCCTGACCTACGGCACAATTGTGGACGCTTTCCAACACGTCGTATACGAGCATCCCGAGCTTACCCCCGCGCAACGCAACGAAGAATGGAACAAACTCGAGGCAAAATTCCGTCCCTATCTCAACACCAAGGGCATGCGCTATTTCGACAAAGGCACGAGATGGCAGTATCAGATGCACATCTACGAATCGCCCTTCTACTACATCGACTACTGCCTTGCGCAATCGGACGCTTTGCAATTCTTGTTCAAATCGCTTGACGACTATCAAGACGCATTTAACCGTTATCTCACCTTCACGTCAAAAGGCGGAACGGAGCTGTTCACCGACATGCTAAAAGAGGCAGGCATCAACTCCCCCTTTGAAGACGGCGCACTCAAAGAAGTGGCACAAAAGAGCGAGAAGATCCTCGAATCGTTGGCAAAATAAGACTTTTATCAATCAAAATCACGCATCTAACCGCTCGTTTTGCGTGAAAACCACAAAAAACCGCACAAGCGTCGCACACTGCGATGCTTGTTCCTTTTTGTTGTGAGCTAAAACTTTGCATTGTTGCTTGCAAACTTTGCGCTGCATTGCGTTTTGCTTGCTTGCTACATCGATAAGTTGTATAATCGTTTTATGGAACAGGAAAAAGAAAACTCAATTCAACTTTCAACCGCAACCGCGCCGACTATGAAACAACCGCGCAACTGCGCCTTTGACATTGCGCGCATCGTTGCGATGTTTTTGATCGTAAGCTCGCACTTCTTGGGGCACGGCGGTTTTGCAAACAACATGACGGGCGCAAATTTCGTCTTCGGAAGACTATTGACGTCTTTGTTCAATCCGTCCGTCAATCTTTTCGTGCTTATCGGTGCGTACTTCACTTGCACGTCAAAAAAACTCAAATGGCAACGTCTTGCAAAACTCTATGCTCAAGTGTGGATATATAGCATGACGCTTTTTGTCGTTTTTTTGTGCATATATGGCAAAGAGAGTTTCTCTTGGAACTGGCTTTTGTCTTCGCTTTTTCCCGTGATATGCGGCAAATACTGGTTTTTCTCGGCATACATCTTTATGATGCTCGCATCTCCCCTTCTCAACGTCGTTATCGCGCGCATAGACAAAAAGACGCACTTTGCGGCATGCGCCGTCTTTATCGTGCTCGGCATACTCGCGGGTGACGTTCACGTACTTCCGCAACTTGCCTGGGTGACGGATACAACGTGATTTGGTTTATTATGCTCTACTTCATTGCGGCGTTCGTGAGAAAATATGACGTGAAAGTGCCAAAAAAGTGGATATTTGTGCCAATTATCGCATACAGCGCGACTTTGGTTGCAGGATACTTTTGCAACACCGCACAATGCTCTATCGTGCGCTCGGCATCGGCAATCATTCTGCTTGTCGCTCTTAAAGACGTGAAAACTACTTCCGTGCGCTTGTCGGAATTTGTCACGTGCGTATCCGCAACGATGTTTGGCATATATCTTATTCACGACAGCAACGAAATGCGCGGATATATGTATCAAAACATCTTCCATGCAAGCAAATTTTACGATTCTAACGTGTCATTCTTGATTATGCTCGGTTTTATTGCGGCAACGTTCTTTGTTTGTATGGCGATTGAACAATTGCGCCTTCTCATCGACAAACCAATCACTATGGCATTTGAAAAACTTGTCAAAACAACTCGTGAAAAGAAAGCGGCAAACGTAAAAACAGACGACAAAACGTATGAACAATCCGCACCGCAACCATGCGTTCAAATCGAACGCTCGGACAATCCGTCAACCGGCAAAACAAGCGGCAACGACACGGAACATGCCGAAGACTGCGCCCAATCGCAAACTGACGAGAGTGAAAACGCCGACAGTTTGCAATGAGATTTTGACTTATCAAAAAACATAAAATAACTTAAAAAGGAGCGATTTTCGCTCCTTTTTCTGTTACAACCGCTACGTTGTCAACCGATATTTGATAAATTCTGCCGACAAAATCGTGTGAGAGCGCAACCTAGCGGTCTAAGACGAATTTGCAGAGTTTAATTTTGTATAGCAAATATTGCTCAATATCCCAAATCTTCGTTTATCAAAACAATTTCATAGGGGCAATTGGTGGGCTTCTTCCAAAGCACGGCAAGACCTTTGCAAATGCGCTCCGGGCTTGAACAATCGTAGCATCTGTCGCCTTTCACGGCGCACGGCGTGTTTTTGTTTAGGCGTTGTGCATTCTTGGGTGCGGCAATGTTGCGAGCGCGCCAAAGCGCCTTGTCATAGTCGGGCGCGATCTTGTTTTTACCGATAACGAAAAACACCTTTTCGTGCCCATAAAACTCACCTGCCACTCTGTTGCAGTTGCCATCAATATTGATGATTTCGCCCGTCTCGGCAATGCCGTTTGCGGACGTGAGAAAAACATCGGCAGTCAGGGCTTCTTTCATGATGTCCACAGGCGACTTGCCGTCGGGATTGTCAAAGCGATACAACACTTTGTTGTGCTTTTCAAGCATTTTGAGCACGCCCATTTGATCGAGTGTGACCGATCCGCCAAAACCGACGCTTTTGCCGTCTATTTGGCTGTCGAGATACTCGCTTGCAGCCTTTGCGGTCTCAAAGCACGAAACGATAAAACCACGATTTTCGAGATTGCTTTTTATCTTTGCAAAATCCATAATTCACCTGCACGGTTTTTTGTATATTATAAATTGTCCGCCGCATTTTGTAAATATAAATGTTGCACTTATACACGGAATATGCAACTTCGGAGTGAGCGTTCGCAAGGCGAACGCCGAGATAAGCGCCGAGCAAGACGGTTGT
>ULXL01021657.1_pt1 | contig 10826 bp, 17 predicted proteins | sample 1961241 | NCBI WGS metagenome assembly ULXL01 (sample SAMEA4835837, study PRJEB28245) | human gut metagenome | biome: gut microbiome; material: fecal sample | place: Denmark | collected 2008
ATCGGCTATAAGCAAGGCGTAATAAAGTATGCGCACAAGCTTTGCGCCGTATATGCTGTCCAGCTTAAGGAAGCCCTTGAGATCCATATATTTTCCTCCATATAACGCCTGCGGCGTTTTAGTACATAATAAAGGATTTTTGCTTTTTGCCCGTCCCGTTTTTATTATGCCCGGACAAAAAACAGCATCTGAGCCGTATTTTAATTATATATCAAACAAACGCAAATATAATAAGAAAATAAAAAGCAATGCAGAGGCCGAAAGCTTTTTGCAGCAGCCTGCCGCATGAAAATGCTTCAAATGCTTTTTGAAAAGTATATCAAAGTATCCGCGCCGCGTCAATAAAAGGCAGGGCGCAAAAAGCAAAATTCACAAAACGGCAAGCCGAAAAACAAAAAGCCCGGCTGCTTTTTCAGTCGGGATTTTGGTGCCGAAGACCGGGATCGAACCGGTACGGATTTTACTCCGCAGGATTTTAAGTCCTGTGCGTCTGCCTGTTCCGCCACTCCGGCAGGGTGGTATCCGCACCTGCAAAGCCATGCAGACACTGCCGCCCGCTAAGGGCAATGGATATAATACCACGCTTTACAAAAAAGCACAACAGCTTTTGCATTTATTGCATTGCTGTTTTTGTATTATTACCTTCTTGCCCCGACATACCTTGAAGAGCCGCAGCCGAGAATGAGAACAAACACGGACGGGAAAAAGAACAGCCCCAGCCCGAAGGGTATGCCGTGTCCGTAGGCGCGGGAAAGCTTTATGTTTTGGATCAAGGCTATCACGCCCGCAGCAAAGGCCATTATTCCCGCACCCCAAACGGCGTAGCGGTTATCAGGCAGCCAGTACTCAAGCATCTGTGCCGCAGCCTGAAGAAGCACGCTTATCCAAAACCAGCAGGGACGCCAGGATATTTTATAAAGAACATGCATATTGTATATGGGAATTACGGATGTCCAGCCGCTTTGCCCGGCTTTTGTGAATATCCTCCACCATCCCACTATTACCATTATAAACAATACGACGCTAAGAAAACTGAAAAACACCGAGGTAAATATATAGGCCGTTAAAAAGCCCCATATTGCCGTTATCATAGTATTTTGCTTTCTCCTTTTATATTTTATTAAAGCACTGCTTATACTTTTCACTTTTACAGTGTTTATTCCGCTTTTTCGGGGTATTTTTCTTAAAAAACGGCATTTTAACTGAATTCTGCGGTATTTTGCCGTTTTTATCATCTTTACTGCCGTGCGGGGGATGTGTTTTTTTCTTCCGCGCTGCGGGAAAACACGCACCCGCAATAGTTCTGCCGGTACAGCCCGTACTGTCGGCTGAGCTCTATGGAACGCTGATAGCCGCCGCGCTTTTTGAAATCGGAGGGCATATAGCGGGTTCCCGCCTGCTGTGCCGCCGAAAGACCGATCTCATTTATTACGGCGGAATTTTTATGCGGGCTGACGGTAAGAGTGGTGGCAAAAAAATCAAAGCCGTTTTGCGCCGCATAGCGCGCGCTTTTTTCAAGGCGCAGCCCGAAGCACGCCCGGCAGCGTTCTCCGCCCTCGGGCGCGCGCTCCATACCGCGCGAGATGCGGAAGAATTCCGCGGAGGGAGTATCGTCCCCCACCACCGTAACGCCGGAGCAGAACGGCGCCTGCCGCACAAGACGGCAAAGCTCGTCAAGGCGCTTTTTATACTCCTGCGGGTCTGTGATATTCGGGTTTGAAAAAAACACCGTAATATCAAAATATGCCATAAGATATTCCAGAACATAGCTTGAGCAGGGTGCGCAGCAGGCATGAAGCAGCAAACGGCTGCGCGGGCTTCCGCTCGGCTTTTGCTGCTCCCGTGCAACAAATTCATCGGTATAAAGCTGATAATTCACCTTGTTCATGCATTTTGCCGCCTTTTGTTATAGTATTTCCGCCGGTATTGCGCATTTCACACGCGCCGCTGCATAACATCATCTTATATATTATAGCATCATTCGGCATTGCGGTAATCTGTTTTTTATACTTTTTCAGTTTTATCGTGCTGATGCCGGACGGGGCCTTTGCCATGCGGCATTTATCTTTGACTAATTGCGCTTATAATGATAAAATAAATAAAATTACGAGGCAAGGCCTATGCCTTGTGCCGTTACGGAGGGCAATGCAATGGATAATACGGATATTTCTGTTCTTGAGCTTCTTGTTTCCGACGCACGCCACACGGACAGCGAACTGGCAGTTATGCTGGGAATATCGCAGGAGGAGCTGCGCGGGCGCAAGGAAAAGCTGGAAAGGGACGGCGTTATAATAGGTTACAGTGCCGTTGTAAACACGGAAAAGCTGGAAAACGACAGCGTAAGCGCGCTTATTGAGGTGAAGGCCATTCCGCAGCGCGGCTGCGGCTTTGACGAGATTGCCGAGCAGCTGTATCAGTTTGACGAGGTGAAATCCTGCTATCTTATGAGCGGGGCCTACGACCTTATGCTGATAGTTGAAGGCAAGAACATAAACGCGGTGGCGCGCTTTGTTTCCGAGCGGCTTTCCATACTGGACAATGTTCAGAGCTGCGCCACCCATTTTATTCTTAAGCGCTATAAATGCAGCGGCAGGGTGTTTGTAAAGGAAAGCAGCGACAAGAGATTGGTGGTGTCCCCGTGAACCTTGAAAGCCTGATATCGGACAACATGCGGGATATACCGCCCTCCCCGATACGAAAATTCTTTGATATAGTAAAAACCATGGAGGGCGCGATATCACTGGGCATAGGCGAGCCGGATTTTGTTACGCCCTGGCATATACGGGATGCGGCGATAAGCTCCATAAATAACGGAGAGACCTCCTACACGGCAAACGCGGGAACCCCCGAGCTGAGAAACGCTATAAGCCGCTATCTTAACAGGCGCTTCGGGCTTGAATATGATATATCGCAGATCATAGTTACGGTGGGCGCAAGCGAGGCCATTGACCTTGCAATGCGCGCGCTTATAAACCCGGGCGACGAGGTGATAATACCCGACCCCAGCTATATTTCCTACGCGCCCAATGTGCGGCTTGTATACGGCCGCGCGGTGCCGCTGCCCACTTACGCCTCCGATGGCTTCAGCATAACGCCGGAAAACCTTAAAAAGGCAATAACCCCGCGTACAAAGGCGTTGGTGCTGCCCTATCCGAACAACCCCACCGGCGGCATAATGACACGTGAACAGCTGGCGCTTATTGCTAAGGTTTTGGAGCACACCGATATAGCGGTTATAGCGGATGAGATATACGGCGAGCTTACCTACGGCGGCGAGCATGCCTCCATTGCGCAGATACCGGGAATGAAGGAGCGCACAATTTTAATAAGCGGTTTTTCCAAGGCTTTTGCCATGACGGGCTGGCGCATAGGCTTCCTTGCCGCGGCGCCTCAGCTTGTAAAGCCCATGCTTAAAATACACCAGTATGTTATAATGTGTACCTCCACCATGAGTCAGGCGGCTGCGACGGAGGCGCTTGTATCCAACCTTGACAATAATTTTGAGGATATAGCCAAAATGCGCAACTCCTACAATATGCGCAGGCGGTATATTCACAAAAGCCTGAACGATATGGGGCTTGCATGCTTTGAGCCGCGCGGGGCGTTTTATGTGTTCCCCTGCATACGTTCAAGCGGGCTTAGCAGCGAGGAATTTGCCACAAGCCTGCTGCACAGCAAAAAAATAGCCGTGGTGCCCGGCAACGCCTTCGGCGAAAGCGGAGAGGGCTATGTGCGCTGCTCCTATGCCGCCTCAATGGACGACATACGCGAAGCAATGAAGCGGATAGCGGAGTTTTTGAAAGAGAGAAAGACAAAATGAACATAGTGTTGGTGGAGCCGGAAATCCCGCAGAACACCGGCAATATTTCCCGCACCTGCGCCTGCACGGATTCAGTACTGCATCTTGTGGGAAAGCTGGGCTTTTCCACGGATGACAGGCAGCTGAAGCGCTGCGGGCTTGATTATTGGAAGCTGCTTGATATACGCTATTATGATTCATGGGAAAATTTTGTGCGGAAAAATCCGGGGCGCTATTGGTTCTGCACCACAAAGGCCCCCAAAAGCTATACCTCGGTGCAGTATGATAAGAACGATTATCTGGTTTTCGGCAAGGAAACAAAGGGGCTGCCCGAGGAGCTGCTGCGGGCAAACATAAACAGCTGCATCCGCATTCCCATGCTGCCGGCGGCGCGTTCGCTGAACCTTTCGAATTCCGTTGCCATAGTGCTTTACGAAGCGCTGCGCCAGACCGATTTTTTCGGGCTTTCGGACCGGGGCAGGCTTTCCGAAACATAGAATTTATTTTCCGAAACACAGAATTTATACATATAAAAAACACGGTTCCCGGCACACCCGGCAAAACCGTGTTTTTCATTCTCTTCACCGTATTTGGTTATTGAGGGCCCTTCAGTCATCCTGCCGCCCGCTGTCGGCATCGGCATATTCGTCAAGAATAACATCGGTAATTTCAATTTCGGCATAATCTCTGTTGTCCTCAATGCATTTGCCGCAGTTATCGCATATTTTTGACGGATCAAGGTCGCATTTGCTGCATTCCCCGCACTCGGTACAGGTGCGGTCATATAAAATGCACTGCTTCATTGCTCTTCCCCGTCCTGCGTATCAGCGTCATCCGCGTCTTCGTCCGCATCTTCATCGTTATAGCCGTTTTCCTCCATGAAAACATCGTAAAGCTCGTTTAACAGCACCTCGTTTGTAACGCTGTTGAAGATGATATCCTGATAGGTCTCCTCGTACTCGGTAATGTAGAGCTCCTGCTCTTCATCGTCCTCCTGATCACTGCGAACGAAATATACATAGGTATGTCCGTCGTAATCAATTATGTCCATCAGGGTATAGTCAACGGCGTTGCCGTCGTCATCCCTGAGCGTAAGAACCATTCCCTTATGTACGGGTTTATTCGTATCCAGCATTTTATGTTCCTCCGTTTGCGTCAAGAAAATTTTGCAGAATAATCTGCGCTGCCAGCTTGTCTATATTCTGCTTGCGTTTTTTTCTGGACAGATCAGCCTCCAGCATATAGGTTTCCGCCGCCACGGATGTTAAGCGCTCGTCAAAATACAGTATTTCAAAGCCAAGCTCCCGCAGTTTTTTAAGCAATATCTCATTTTTTGCGGCCTGCTCATGCTCGCCGCCGTCAAGGTGCGAAGGCAGCCCGGCAACAATCGTCTGCGCGCCGTAGGCGCGTGCCATGGAAGCAATATGCTCTGCATCGGCCGCTATGTTTATTCTTGTGTAGGTTTCCAGCCCGTTTGCGAGAAAACCGGTTGCAGAGGCCGCAATGCCTATTCTGCGGTCTCCTATATCAAGGCCTATAAAAGCTTTATTCTTCATCGGCATTCCCGCAGTTGTTTTTAAGATAAAAATCCACCAGCTCCTCCAAAAGCTCGTTGCGGTCTATACGCCGTATCAGGGAGCGGGCATTATTGTAGCCGGTGATATATGTCGGATCGCCCGATATCATATATCCGACTATCTGATTTACCGGATCGTACCCTTTGTCCGAAAGCGCGCGGTATACTACGGACAGTATCCTGTTGATCTCGGCGTTGTCTCTGCTTCTCTCAAATTGTACGGTATCCTGATTCAAGCGATCACATCCTTCGTAATTTTTATAATATTATAAAACAAAAGCCGATAAATAGCAATATAAATAGAATAAAAATGTGCGGCGTGCCGCAATATCGGACGCCGCGCACTTCATTGCAGCCGATTACAGCCCGATTTTGTGAGCGCAGGACATTATTTTGCGCTGCGCCATCCGGCAGGCTCTTTTTACCTTAGGGCAATTTGCCGCCGCCATTGCCGCCGCACCTGCCGCAGCGCCCATAGCCGCACCCATCATCATAAAGCCGATAGATTTCATTTCTTCACCTCCAAGCGTGCTTATTATTTGCAATTGTGCGTCTTTAATGTATTTTTTGCGCTTTTATTCCTTTATCTTTTTGATTTTTCCGTGTCTTTTTCCGTGCCGCAGGTGCACAAGCCCTACTGTACAAGAGATGCGCAGCAAAAAAAGGCTCCGCCCGTTCAAAGCGAAGCCTTTGCGCTTGTTTATATGCTTTTATTTTGCGCCGCGCTTACCACAGCTCGCCGGCGGTTATTTTTTCAAATTCCGGGGCCGTCTGTATGATTCCGGCCTGAGTTATGATATCTATGAGGCGGTCATAATCCTCTTTTTTCATTTTTATATCCGTATTCCACACATCAATGCCCTTATACCTCTGCACTACCGCAAGCAGCAGCTGCTCGTCGCTGTCGGGGAAGCTGCTCTTTATTGCCTGCACCACTTTTTCGGGCGAGGAATCCCGCACGAATTCCTGTCCTTTTTTAAGCGCTGCAAGAAACGCCTTTACGGTGCCGTCGTTTTTGCTTATATAGCTGTCAAGGCAGGCAAAGCAGGTATAGGGCACATCGCCGCTTGCCTCTCCTATGCTTGCAACTATATACCCCTGCCCCGCCATTTCCATAGTGGAGGCAACGGGCTCGAACAGCGCCACATAATCGTCGCTGCCCCCCATGAACGCGCCGCCCATAAGATCGAAGGATACATCGGTTCTTACCTTCGCGTCCTCCCCGGGAAGCACGCCGTTTTTGCGCATGGCGTATTCCAGCATCATCTGCGGCATGCCGCCCTTACGCCCGCCGATTATGCTTTTGCCGCGCAGACTGTCCCATGTAAAGCTGTCGTCTTTTTCCTTACCAAGCAGGAACGATCCGTCCTTTCTTGTAAGCTGGGCGATTATTTTTGCATAGTTTTCTCTTCCTTCGTTAAGAACATATACCGCCGTTTCCGGCCCAAGAAGCGCAAACTGCGCCTGACCGGACAGCAGCGCCGTCATGCTCTTATCGCTGCCCCCGCCGTTTACAAGCTCTATCTCCAGCCCTTCATTGCGGAAATAGCCAAGGTTTACCGCCGCATAGAACGGCGCATAGAAAACCGAGTGAGTTACCTCATTTACCGTAATCCTTACACTGTCTGACGGTGCGCAGGCGCCCAAACACAGGCAGAACACCAGCATGGGAATTATCAGATACACAAGCTTTTTCAATACATATCCCTCCTGTTTTTTATAATATCATTCTATGTCTGTTCGATTTTTTTGTTAAAACTAAAAAATCGATAGACAAAGATTACGATACGGAGTATAATATGCAAGTCATCAAAGGCAGCCTATGCATTGCTGCGTGCCAATATAGCTCAGCTGGTAGAGCAGCAGTTTCGTAAACTGCAGGTCAAGGGTTCGAGTCCCTTTATTGGCTCCATATTCGAGGTGTGGCTCAGTTTGGTAGAGCGCTGCGTTCGGGACGCAGAGGTCGCAGGTTCAAATCCTGTCACCTCGACCATATCGAGCGGATGTAACAGATTTCAGTTACATCCGCTTCTGTTAAATATGCTCAAGAAAGGAATTTGCAGATATGAGTGATTTACTGGGATTATTGATTGAGTGTTATAATAAAAATGATTTTTTGCCATTACGCCCGTATTTATCAGATGATTGCAAATATACCTCTCAATGGGTTTTTGATGAAATGGTCGGTGGCAATAGAATTTGTGATTATCTTATTACCAAGTCTAAACGCATTTCCGAAACAGGAAGCATTGTTATTGCAAAAAGGGTGGCACTATTGAATCCATATTTTGGGCAAGAAGCTGCGCTGATGTTCCAAGACGACAAAGAGTCTCCATCGTGTATAATCTTGATAAAAACTGAAAAAGAACACATAACGCAAATTGATATTTGCATGCCAGAACTATTTGAATTCAAATAAATTGTCCGCACTCAATTCGTTTTTTCGGTTTCGTATTTTAAATTACATCTGCCTATACTGCTTTTAAAGCTTTTTTGATTTGAAACACAATTTAATAACGCACCAAAAGGGGTGATGGAATTGTTTTTTAGAAAGAAATCTCCGCAAGATTTTTTCGTATCTTCAATTAATACACTTCATGATTTGGCACGGAAAAAGGGATTTGCCAAAAAAGGTTTTATTTTGCACGAAGGATTAATTGAAATTGGTAATCCTTTTATTGCAGAAGGTCTAAAATCAGAGCCAAATTCAAAAAACAGATCTTTCGATTTTTATTATTCTTTAGCTGCATCAAACCTCCAAATAGGATTGATTCTTGCCCACTATGCTTGTGTAGATAAACAATCCGTTATTTCGGAAGATGTTTTTGAAAAGATTTCCGATATTGAATCTTCTTATAAAGCGCTTTTGCTGGTGCTAAAAGATAATTTGAATATTTCATTTGAAGAATGGGATAGTTTTCGTCATTATATTGTCCCATTTTGGGATGAATTGATTAAAAACTACAAGAAAGATTCAAACATAGAAATATACAATTCAAAACTTCTTTCTGCATACTATTTGCTTGGAGTATCTATCGGATTAGACAAATTTGAAGAATAACTGATTTGACGGAGCAGGTTTACGCCTGCTCCGTTTCTTCGCTGCAAATAAATATCCACCCGCATAGCGGGTGGTTTTTCATTTTCGGGCATAGCCCTATCCTTTGCTGGCTGCGCACAAGTGCGCTATTTATTGACCTGCCAGTCATGCATATTATTACTTGCTACCCGTAAACGGGTCTCTTGGATCAAACAGACTCATCTGATCACTTTCTCTGTCCGCTTTCAGCTGGTTCTCTATGTACTCTTTTATTGCCTTCGTGTTTTTTCCCACCGTATCCACATAGTATCCTTTGCACCTAAATTCGCGATTTCGGTATGCAAATTTCATGTTACCCCATTTTTGAAATATTTGCAGACTGCTTTTCCCTTTTAAGTACCCCATAAATCCCGAAACGCTCATTTTGGGAGGTATACTCACCAACATATGTATGTGGTCGGGACACACTTCTCCTTCTATAATCTCTACGCCTTTCCACTCACATAACTGCCTTAATATTTCTCTTATCTCTGCTCGTTTCTCTTCGTAGAATACTTTTCTACGATATTTGGGCGCAAATACTATATGATACTTGCAATTTCACCGCGTATGTGCTAAACTTTTAATGATGTTATTTTGTTCTTGCATTTTAATGTCCTCCGATTGTGTTTTGTTTTGGCGACTGGCAGGTCCCTTCTATTTTAACACAATCGGAGTTTTTTCTCTTGTTCATCGGTTAACCTTTTTTGAACCCCGCCACTATGGCGGGGTTTTCGGTATACAAGCAAAGACTGAAGCCTTCCCGACTTCAGTCTCTGCCTGCTTTTCGGAACCTTTTGAAACGCCTTTTCGCTCCCTTTGCCTTTCCGGAATTCCCGGCAGGCCTCATAAAGGATAAAGGCAAGGGCGGCATTGCAAAGCGCTGATTGCCGCCGCGCCGCCGTCGTGAGCTGTAAAGTCTGCGGTTTCCGAAGCGGGCGATGCCGCAAGTGCCGCAGCGGCGCTGTCAGGTAGTCCATTTGCATAAACCGCCGCATAGCGAGGATGAAGCTCTCCCGCTGCTGTTGCTGCTTTCCGGATTCGGACAGCTTCTTGTGAAGGGCGGTGATCTTACTTTTCAGCTCCATTCGCTCCGCCTCATACTTATGAGACAACTGCATAAACCACTCATCGCTGACCTTTCCGATTGCATTGTCCTCATAGAGCTTTTCATAGAGCCGGGAAACGGTATCGTTTCGGGCCATTGCCTTTTGCAGCTCCTCCTCACAGCGCTTCTGCTCCTTCAACAGCTCCTTGTCGGTCTTTCTGGCCAGCAGCTCGGCAAAGGCATCTTCATCGTCGCTCAGATATTCTGCCATCCTTCGCAGCTCCAGCATCACCACCTGCTCAATGGCGTCCGCCCGCACATAGTGCCATCCGGGGCAGCTTCCACGGTAGTCCACCTCGTTGTTGGCGCACACAAAATAGTGAATATCCGTGTTGATGGTGTTGGTGTGGTATTTTGCTTTTTCGCAAGCGCAACCATTCGTTACAGTAAAAAGCAAAGCGATGTCGTTTGCCGGTCTGCGGTGTCGGTTTTTCTGCAAGCAAAGCCGCCTTGTGTTTTGTAACTTTTTCTTTTGCCTCCTTGTAGGTTTTACCGTAGCAAAATCCGTACTTGATTTTGCCGGACAGTTCATAGCCCTTGATATACCGAGCCTCCCACCGTCCGTCTTTTCTCTTGAAAATGTTTTCACCCTTCTTCATCGTTTGAAACCTCCCATTTTTATTGTCCGATCGGACACCATATATTTTAGCAAGTAGAATTAACCGTTTTCTGACTGCGCAGCGGACTGTCCATTCCTGTTGGGAAAATAGTGTTCGCTTATGGCGTGACGCTTTTCGACAACCAAAAATCCGAAATTTTCTTGAAAAGTGGCAGAAATTAATCGAAATCACTTGTTTTTTCGCAGAACGGTGCTATAATACTTTTGATGGTTGGGTGGATAGCCCTCACAGAGTGCCAAACTCTACGAAAGAAATTGTAATTTTATATTTCCCGCAGTGACGGGAAATATATTTTGCGATGTTTCATAAAAGGCTTTAAGTTATGGCAAAAGAATGACGAAAGGAAGCGCAGTATGCCTTCGCAGAGAACCCCGGAACAGTTAAAATCCATTATTCTCAAAGCGACGCAGCATCTTGTTGCTGTCGGAGGTATGCAGAATTTCAGCTACCCAAAGTTGGCGGCGGAAACAGGAATCAACGCACCGACGGTGTATGAGCATTACAGGAACAAAGAAGCTTTGCTCACCGCCTGCTTCCTGTCCATCGACAATGAAATTGCCTGCAAAATTGCCAATGCACCGAAAAGCTTATCCGCCGGAGTAAAGGATTTACAGAGTTTAGATAATCTCTGCTGGCTGCTGTGG
>ULXL01037820.1_pt1 | contig 10809 bp, 9 predicted proteins | sample 1961241 | NCBI WGS metagenome assembly ULXL01 (sample SAMEA4835837, study PRJEB28245) | human gut metagenome | biome: gut microbiome; material: fecal sample | place: Denmark | collected 2008
ACCGGACGGAATGTTTCCGGCAAATGAGCTTTCTAAAAGCCTTTATAAGCTTAACATTCCGCTTCGCAGATTTAAAACGGGAACGCCGAGCCGTGTCAACAGAAGAAGCGTTGATTTTTCAAAAACGGAAATTCAGCAGGGCGATGAGCACACGGTTCCGTTTAGCTTTGAAACAAAAAATGCTCCGCAAAACAAGGTTAATTGCTATATTACATACACAAACGAAAACACGAAAAGCGTTATTCTTAACAATCTTGACCGCTCTCCGATGTATAGCGGAAAAATTGAGGGAGTGGGACCTCGCTACTGCCCGAGCTTTGAGGATAAAATTGTTCGCTTTGCAGATAAGGAACGCCATCAGCTTTTCATTGAGCCGTGCGGACTCGAAACGGAGGAAATGTATTTGCAAGGGCTGTCCTCCTCTCTTCCCGAGGATGTTCAGCTTCAGTTTATTCACACCATCCCCGGACTTGAAAACGCAAAGGTTATGAGAACTGCTTATGCAATTGAATATGATTGCGTTGATCCAACCGCATTGAAATCAACTCTTGAATTTCACGATTTTTGCGGTCTTTACGGCGCAGGTCAGTTTAACGGCTCAAGCGGATATGAGGAAGCGGCGGCACAGGGGCTTGTTGCCGGAATTAATGCGGCATTGAAAATTAAGGGCAAGGAGCCCTTGGTGCTTGACAGAGGCGGCTCATATATCGGAACGCTGATTGATGACCTTGTAACAAAGGGTTGCTCCGATCCATACAGAATGATGACAAGCCGAAGCGAATATCGCCTTGTTCTTCGGCAGGACAATGCTGATATTCGATTAACCCCCATTGGATATAAAATCGGGTTAATAAGCGAGGAAAGATATTCTGCTTTTCTTGAAAAGCTTGAACAGATAAAGGCGGAAAGACGCAGAATTGAAGAAACTTCGCTTCCTGTTTCTGAAGAATTGCAGGAGATTTTGAAAAAATGTTCAACAACCCCTTTAAAAAAGGGCTGTAAAATGATAGAATTGATTAAAAGACCGCAGATAACCTATAAGGATTTAGAGAGTGTTGACACCCAAAGACCCGATTTGCCTTATGAGGTTTTCGAGCAGGTTGAAATTTCAGTTAAATATGAGGGATATATTGCACGGCAGGAGCAGCAGATTAAGGAAATGCGAAGAATTGAGTGCAAAAAAATCCCAAAGGATATTGATTATTCGTCATTAAAGGGGCTGAGGCTTGAAGCAATTGAAAAGCTTTCAAAAATCAGACCTGAAAATTTGGGGCAGGCAGGCAGAATAAGCGGAGTTAATCCCGCTGATGTTGCCGCTCTTAATATAATTTTGGAGTCGCTATGATTGATAAGGATTTATTAAAGACCGCAGCGCTTGATTTCGGTGTTTTGCTTGATGATATGGCGCTTGACAGATTTGAGCTTCTTGAGCAAAGGCTTGTTAGGTGGAACAATCATATTAACCTAACTGCCATAACAGAGCCTGATGAAATTGTTATTAAGCATTTTGTTGATTCTTTAAGCATATTTTCCGCAGTTGATTTGCCGCACGGCTCTTCCGTTATTGATGTTGGCTGCGGCGCAGGATTTCCGGGGCTTCCCCTTTTGATTGCAAGGCCTGATCTTGATTTAACATTTCTTGATTCCGTGGGCAAAAAGCTAAGCTTTATCAAGGAGGTTATGAGATATAACGGCCTTATGGGCGATGTTGTTCATGACAGAGCGGAAAATATCGGACTTAATGTTAAATACAGAGAGAGCTTCGATTTTGCAGTTACCCGTGCGGTTGCTCCGCTTAATATGCTTGCCGAATACTGCCTGCCGCTTGTTAAGGTTGGCGGAATGTATGTTTCAATGAAGGGCGCAGAGAGCGAAGCCGAGCTTGGAAAAAACGCTATTGAAAAGCTTGGAGGCAAAATTGAAAATATTGTTTCACTTGAACTCCCAACAGGAGATAAGCGAAATCTTGTTTTGATAAGAAAAATATCGCAAACCTCGATAAAATACCCCAGAAAATCTAAAAAAATCAGCTCCAAGCCGTTGTAAATTTGACGATAATGATAGAATTTAAAGGATTTCTTGATATAAGAAATCCTTTTTTTCTGTGAAAAAATATGGTATAGTATAGACACAGAGGAGTAAGGAGTGTGGCAAATGCCGGAGGAAATAGTTAGGATTGCAACAGAAAAGCTGCTCCCTAATCCATATCAGCCTCGAAAGCAGTTTAAAAGCGAGGAGCTTTTAAGCCTTTCGGAATCTATCAAGGAAAACGGAATACTTCAACCGCTTCTTGCACGCAGAATAAACAACAGTGATTATTTTGAAATTATCGCAGGTGAAAGACGATTGAGAGCCGCCATTCTTGCAAATTTGGACAAGGTTCCCTGCCTTATCGTTGACTGCGACTATGAGGAATCTGCGGTTTATTCTATTCTTGAAAACATTCAGCGCTCCGATTTAAGCTTCTTTGAAGAGGCACAGGCAATTTCGCAGATGCAAAATCACTTTGGTATGACTCAGGAGCAGATTGCAAAACGGCTCGGAAAAAGCCAAAGCGCCCTTTCAAATAAGCTCAGACTGTTGAAATTGCCTGCCGATGTTCGTTATTTTATTGAAAAGGAAGGCTTAACGGAACGCCACGCAAGAGCACTTTTAAGGCTTGAATCTGAAAAGCAGATTTGGACAACCCTTAACTTTATCAAGGAAAAGGGCTGGAATGTTGCCCAAACAGACGCTTATATCGACTCTTTAACAGACAAAAAGGTAAAGAGCCATAAAAATATAGTTAAAATATTTAAGGATGTTCGTATTTTCGTTAATACGGTTAATAAAGCAATAAATACAATGAAGGAGGCAGGAATACCTGCCGAGTCAAATAAAACGGAAACAGACGATTATATAGAATTTTTTGTCAGAATACCGAAAAATCCGCAAAAAGCAGTTGAAAGCTCATCAAAAGCGGAAACTAACTCTGCTTAAAACGGGAAACCGTTTTAACATATTCTCCTCTTTTCATCACGTGGAATAGCCTGTCGGGTAAAACCGGTGGGCTATTCTGCGTTTTCGGGGCTGATTTATTTAACGGATAAACTGTATATTTAATGTATTAATATATAAATTAAACTATAAGGCTAATATTTATACCGCCTTGTGTTTCATGTGAAACAATTCTACAATATATTGAATTTCATATAAACATTGTTTAGAATATACTGTTTTGTTGAAAACTGTGTTTAAATTGTTGAAAATAATAGTGTTTATCTGAATAAAATAATTATTTATTCCTGATTTATAGTTATAAAGCACTATTCCCTGCTCAAAGCAGTAAAAAAATAATGTTTCATGTGAAACATCTATATATTGTGCAAAACATTTTATGCTGCACAATTTTTCAAAAAAAGTCGCCCTTGTTTCACGTGAAACTTCCCTTTCCTTATTGATTGTAGTAAATTATTATAGTATAATATCATTACTGATAATGCGGAGGTGCGCTATGGGAAAAACTATTGCAATATTTAATCAAAAAGGCGGAGTTGGAAAAACAACAAGCTGTATTAACTTTGCCGCCTGCCTTGGTGCAAAAGGAAAAAAGACGCTTCTTGTTGATGTTGATCCTCAGGGCAACTCAACGAGCGGAGTTGGTGTTGAAAAAACAGATTTAGAGTATTCAACATACGATATACTTATCAACAAGGTTCCTGCAAGAGGCATAATGATTGAAACTCAATTTAAAAACCTTTCCGTTCTTCCTGCAAATATGAACCTCGCAGGCGCAGAGCTTGAGCTTGCAGAGCTTGAAGACAGATATTTTGCTCTTAAAAAAGCAATCGCTCCGCTGACGGTTGATTTTGACTATATAATTATCGATTGTCCGCCAAGCCTGGGACTTCTCTCGCTGAATGCACTTGCCGCATCAGACACTCTTATTGTTCCGCTTCAATGCGAATATTACGCACTTGAAGGTTTAAGCCAGCTTGTCGGCACGGTCAGAACAGTTAAGCAGCATTATAATGAGGGGCTTGAGCTTGAGGGTGTGCTTTTCACAATGTATGACAGCAGATTGAAGCTTAACCAACAGGTTATTGACGAGGTAAACAAGTTCTTTCCAAACAAATCATATAAAACTATGATTCCGAGAAGTGTTAAGCTTGCAGAGGCTCCAAGCTTTGGGGAGCCCGTTATATATTATGAAAAATACAGTAAAGCAAGCTTTGCATATAAAAAGTTTACTGATGAATTTTTAAAGAGGCAATGATGAAAGAAAACGCTTTTAAAAATAGCCTCGCAGGTGTCGGTGTAGTTCTGATAGCAATTATTCAGGCAATCGTGCTCGCTTTGTTTCAGATGAGTATGTCTGCTTTTGCAGAGAATAATAATTTTTATCGGACTGACGCGATGCTTTGGCGTGTGCCTATGTCTGCCGTATTTGTTTTATTTACGGCAACGGCGGTTGTTACACTGAAAAGGCTTCAAAGAAACGAGTTACAGACTAAAAGGCTTCAATACATTCCAACATCAATGGCGACTGCACATATAGCGGCACTTGTTTTTCTAATGATAATGAGTTGTTCCTATGGGGATATGATTATAGAAGCTCTGTATCCGTTAATGGTCTATTATGTTTCGGTACATGTGCTTGCACTTGTCTTTGTCGCCGTGATAGTAATTTTTACAAAAAATATTCCGCGTCAAAAGCTGATATCGGGTGTATTGATTGCCTTTTTTGCATTGTTAATCGGCGGTTTATACCTTGGAGTTTTTAAAGGCTTGGTTGATGTTGTGCATATTCCTTATCATCCGGTGTTTGAATATTGCTTTCCCGTTCAAATGGCACTTTGGGCGGTAAGTGCGGCAATAACCGTTGCGGCTTCGCAAAGCAACAGGGAAATTCATCAACCGCGAGACAGTGTTTATTTTACACCGCCGAATTTATATTATGATTAATTATTTCAAATAAACAGTAAAAGGAGGAGATATGATGGCAAAAAAACAATCCGGACTCGGCAAGGGCTTGGGTGCGCTTATGCTTGAAAACTCGGTTGATGATATGATTTCGCCGAACACGGTTTCAATTGACGAAATTGTTCCGAATAAGGAGCAGCCGAGAAAAACCTTTGATGAGGGCTCTCTTGCAGAGCTTTCCGAAAGTATAAAACAGCACGGAGTTTTGCAGCCGCTTCTTGTTCGTCCGCTTCCCGAGGGAGGTTACCAGCTTGTTGCCGGGGAACGCCGCTGGCGAGCATGCCGTATGGCAGGACTTCGCGAGGTGCCCGTTGTTATAAAAGAGCTGACAGACACCGAAACAATGGAGATTGCCATAATAGAAAATCTTCAAAGAGAGGATTTAAATCCCATTGAAGAGGCAGAGGGGCTCCAAGCACTTATTGATAAGTGCGGCTTCACTCAGGAGGAGGTTGCAACAAGCGTTGGAAAATCGAGACCTGCAATTGCAAACAGTCTGCGTTTGCTTCGTCTTCCGCCGGAGGTTAGGGAAATGACGAAAAACGGTGAAATTTCCGCAGGCCATGCAAGAGCGCTTCTTGCATTTGATAACGAAGCAATGATTTATGAGGTTGCAAATAATATTGTTTCAAAGAAACTAACGGTTCGTGATGTTGAGCGTCTTTCAAAGATGAAGGAGCCGAGCACCGTTCCTGTTAAACGAAGCAGGAGAAGAGACAGCTTTTATGACGAGGTAGAAATTTCATTAACGAATGCACTCGGCAGAAAGGTTAAGGTATATAACGGCAGAGGAAAGGGAACTCTTGAAATAGAGTTTTACAATATTGAGGAATTAAAGGATTTAGCAAACAGATTAGGAGAAGAATAAATGTTAGATATAAGATTTGTAAGGGAAAATCCCGAGGCGGTTAAGGAAAACATAAAAAAGAAATTTCAGGATGAAAAGCTTTCGCTTGTTGATGAGGTTATTGCTCTTGACGAGGAAAAAAGAAGCGTTCAAAAGCAGGCAGACGAGCTGCGTGCAAACAGAAATAAGCTTTCAAAGGAAATAGGAAATCTTATGGCGCAGGGCAAAAAGGAAGAGGGAATGGCTCTGCGTGAGCAGGTAAAGGCTCAGGCAGACGAGCTTGAAGCACTTTCAAAAAGGGAAACAGAGCTAAACGAAAGAGTTACCAGAATAATGATGACCATTCCGAATATGATTGATGAATCTGTTCCTATCGGAAAGGACGACAGCGAAAATGTTGAGGTGCAGAAGTACGGAGAGCCCGTTGTTCCCGATTATGAAATTCCTTATCACACAGACATAATGGAATCGTTTAACGGAATAGATCTTGATGCCGCAGGACGGGTTGCAGGCAACGGATTTTATTATCTTATGGGCGACATTGCAAGGCTTCATTCGGCAGTGCTTGCCTATGCAAGAGATTTTATGATAAACAGAGGCTTTACTTATTGTATTCCGCCGTTTATGATTAGAAGTGCGGTTGTTGACGGCGTTATGAGCTTTGCCGAAATGGACGCTATGATGTATAAAATCGAGGGAGAGGATCTTTATCTTATAGGCACCTCCGAGCATTCCATGATAGGCAAGTTTATAGACACAATCATTCCCGAGAGTGAGCTTCCGAAAACCTTAACCTCATATTCTCCCTGCTTTAGAAAGGAAAAGGGCGCACACGGCATTGAGGAAAGAGGCGTTTACAGAATTCATCAGTTTGAAAAGCAGGAAATGATAGTTGTTTGTAAGCCGGAGGAATCGCCGATTTGGTTTGAAAAGCTTTGGCAAAACACAGTTGACCTTTTCAGAAGCCTTGATATTCCCGTAAGAACTCTTGAATGCTGCTCAGGCGACCTTGCAGATTTAAAGGTTAAATCGGTTGATGTTGAGGCGTGGTCTCCAAGACAGAAAAAATACTTTGAGGTTGGCTCGTGCTCAAATCTTTCGGATGCACAGGCACGCAGACTTAAAATCAGAGTTAAGGGAGAAAACGGCAACTATCTTGCCCACACGCTTAACAACACGGTTGTTGCTCCGCCGAGAATGCTTATCGCATTCCTTGAAAATAACCTTCAAGCAGACGGAAGTGTTAAAATTCCAGAGGCTCTTCAACCGTATATGGGCGGAACAGAGGCTTTAATCCCTAAAAAATAAATAAAAAAGCAAAATAAAACGCTTCGGAGAGGATTGACCTCCGAAGCGTTTTTCTTATTACTTATTATAGGTATTAATAATTAATTACATTTTAAAGCATTTGCGAATGTTTTTGTTTGTTCCGAGAACGAGAACCGATTCGCCCTGAGTAAACACCGAATCGGGCGATATGCTGATATTGAGCACGCCGTTTTCCTTTGTTCCCAAAATATTTATATTATATTTACGGCGAACATCAAGCCCGGCAAGCGTTTTGCCCACCCATTCATAAGGCACCTCGATTTCATAGAGTCCGCAGTCATTGCCCAAATCCATAAATTCAAGAATATGGTCGGAGCTGCATTTAATAGCTGCCCATTCGGCAACCTGCTTTTCGGGATAGAAAATTGCGTCTGCACCGTTGCGAAGCAAAAATTTTGCATGAACATCGTTTGACGCACGGGAAACAACCCTTTTAGCACCAAGCTCCTTTAAAAGAGATGTTGTTTCAAGCGAGTCCTGAAAATCATCGCCGATTGTTACTATACACAAATCAAAATCATCAACGCCGAGCGCTTCAAGAAAATCAACAGAGGAAGCGTCGCCTATTTGAGCGCTTGTTGCGTAGGGAAGAATGGCATCAATTCTTTCCTCGTTTGAATCAACAACCATAATTTCATTGTCAAGCTCATTTAACTTTTTTGCAAGATGAACGCCGAACTGACCTGCGCCTACTAATAAAACCGATTTCATTTTTTTACCTTCTTATATTAAATTCTGACGGATTTATTCGTTTCCGTTATCCGACAGTAATATTTTCCTGCGGGAACTTTGAGTGAATTTTCCGAGGAGACATTGCCGCAAAAACGAGCGTGAGTCCACCGACTCTGCCGATAAACATAAGTAAAATAAGTATAAGCTGTGAAGCGTGTGTAAGGCTCGGAGTTATTCCGAGGGTAAGGCCGACCGTTCCAACCGCCGAAGCCGCTTCAAAAAGGCAGGTTATAACGCTTTTATTCTCTATAAGCGCAATTGCAAGACCGCCGGTTAAGAAAAGGGTTAGATAAATTATAAATATTGCGGCGGCGTTGCGAACCGTTTCGGCCGGTATTCTTCTGCCGTAGCCCTCCGCATCGCTTCTGCGTCTGAAAACAGAAACGGCAGAGATAAACACAACTGCAAGCGTTGTTGTTTTCATACCTCCGGCAGTTGAGCCCGAAGAGCCTCCGATAAGCATAAGCATAATTGTTACAATTCTGCTGACCTCGCTCATTGATGAATAATCAACCGTGTTAAAGCCTGCCGTTCTCGGCGTTACTGATTGAAAAACAGAAGCCAATATTTTATCTCCCGCAGAAAAGGAATTCCAAACAGGACGGGAAAACTCTGCACAGTAAAAATAAGCAAAGGAGATAATCAGCAAGGCGGCAGTAACCGTTAATGAAATTTTGCTTTGAAGCCTGTATTTTTTAAAGCGAAGCTTATGAGTTCTCATATCGTCCCAGCTTAAAAAGCCGATACCGCCGAAAACTATAAGAAATGTAATAACAATATTAACTAACAGGTTAGACTGAAAGGAGGTTAAGGAGGAAAATTGCTCCTTTGCACCCATCAAATCAAAGCCTGCGTTACAAAAGGCGGAAACAGAGTGGAAAACGGAAAACCAAATTCCCTTGAAGACGCCGAACTCATTAATGAATACGGGGGAAATTAAAACGGCTCCCGTAATTTCCGTTAAAGCGGTTGTTGTTATAATAAATTTCGTTAATTTGTTTATACCGCCAAGTGCCGGTGCCGAAATTGCCTCTCGCATAGTGTTTTTTTGCATAAGGCTCATACGCCTTCGTGCTATCAGAGCAAGAAGCGCAGCAACAGTCATAACACCCATACCGCCGATTTGAATTAATATCAGTATTATTATCTGCCCGAAAACAGACCAATATGTTGCCGTGTCCTGCGTAACAAGTCCCGTTACACAAACGGCGGAGGTTGCAGTAAACAATGCGTCCGAAAACGGAGCAGCGCCTGCACCCCTTGTTGCAAAGGGAAGGCACAGAAGCAGGCTTCCCAAAAGAATTACCCCTGCAAATCCTAAAATGATTATTTGAAACGAGGATAATTTAAATTTTGATTTTTGTTTTGTCAAGAATAAAGCCCTCTTTTAGAGTTGTTATTTAGGAAAATCAAACCACACCGTGAATTGCTTTTTATTATCTGTTCATTATTTTTTCGAGCTGCTCATATTCCTTTTTATTATAGAAATATGCGCTGCCCTTATCGGCAACTCCGAGCTCCTGCCACCATTCGTTTTTCAGCTTATCGTAAAGCTTTGAATAGGTGGGCTCTGCAAGCGTGTTTAAATTCCAAAGGCTGAAATGAAGAGCGTAATTTATATAGTCCTTTTCAAGCTCATTATAAATTCCCTCGTCAACAAGGCGTTGCTTAAGCGCAGTTAATGCGTGATAAAAGCAGTCCCAGGATTTTTCTCTTGTGTTTGAAAGGGAGTCCTTGTTGTTTCTTCTTTGATGAGCAAGCACCTTGCCCTTTTCAACGCAGGCAATTTTTTTTGCAATTGCAACTGCGGAGAAAACGAAAAGCATATCGTTGCTTGTTCTTTGCTCCTGAAACCAAAGATTGTTTTTCAAAACAAATTCTCTGTTATAAAGCTTATCCCAAGCCCAGCCAACGAAAACCTTAAACACATTGTCTGTCATTGAGCGTCTGCCAAATGGCTCGTAAGGCGGAATTTCCGCATAGCGAAGAGTCCACGAAACAGGCTTAAACTCCTTTGTTTCCTCATAATATTGGTCTGACTGAAAAACAACGAAATCCGCCTGCGTTGCCTCTGCCTTGTTGTATGCCTCTTCAAGCATTTTTTCATCAAAGAAATCGTCGGAATCAAGGAAGGAAAGATATTTTCCCTTTGCTCTGCGCAGTCCGTTGTTTCTTGCGGCACCTGCTCCGCCGTTTTCCTGTGAAACGGCAATGAAGCGGCTGTCCTTCTCTGCAAATTCCTTAACAATTTCAAAGGAGGAATCCGTTGAGCCGTCGTCAACGCAGATAATTTCTATATCTTTAAGCGTTTGATTAGCAACGCTTTCAAGATTTTGCCTTAAATATTTTTCAACGTTATAAACGGGAATTATAACGGAAACCTTTATATCAGTCATTTTTCTGATATCCCTTTCTCATTTTGTTGATTTTTCTGTAAACCCTTTTGGCGAGCTTCTTAATTCTTACGGGGATATACATAATCGCTCTGCCGATTCTGTAAGACTTGGAGCGCTTAATTTTGTCAAGCTCTGCCTTAACCTGCTTAAAGTTATTGTTAAAGCTTGAGCTTCCGTTGTTCATAGGAAGTGCTTTAACCTTATAATAAACGGCAGGCTGACTGATGAGAAGATGAAGATTATCACGCTCTGCGGCGGTAAATAATTCTTCGTTCATTTCTCCCAAATCTCTTGCACGCTTCATTTCCTTTGAAAAGCGGTTTACATAGTCTTTTTTAAATTCGTTTGAAATTCTGCGAAGCGTTGCAACGCTGTTGTGAAAGCGCTTTAAGGTGTAATAGGTTTTGAATTTTTCCCAAGTTTCGGGATGCTCCATAAGAACATCACGGATATGATCGTATTCAACATTAATGCAGTAGATTTTCTGAACATTTTTAACAGAGCTGTTAGGATTATCACGCCTGTTCATATAATACGGCTTTT
>ULXL01001599.1_pt1 | contig 10796 bp, 12 predicted proteins | sample 1961241 | NCBI WGS metagenome assembly ULXL01 (sample SAMEA4835837, study PRJEB28245) | human gut metagenome | biome: gut microbiome; material: fecal sample | place: Denmark | collected 2008
CCCACTTCATTCATTCCAAACGTTTTTCCTACTTTTGATAAAACACTTCCAAATATTTTTGTCATCCATTTTACCATCGGAAAAGCACCTATCAAGATAGTTCCAATTTGTCCACAAATTAAAAAAGAATTTTCAAGTGGAATTATACCATTAGAATCTTCTTCTACCATAACTCTAAACAACGGAAAATGGATTCCTGTTTGATATTCAAACACTGCAATTGCTATAAAAATTGTAATCAACATCTTCAGACCTGTTCCAAATTTTTGAAAGCCTTTCAGCATTTTTTCTGGCCAGTTCCAAAGACCAACAACAATTAGCGCTGTTATCAAAATTACTGGGAGCATATTTCTAACGATTGATAAAAGACTCATCTTATAAGACGTAAAATTCATTACAATTCCCCCCACTAAACATCCAATGGGTATTGTTATTATTCCTACCAAAACACCAGCACCAAGATAAGGATAATCTTTTTCTTTCATCATGGACATTCCAACCGGCAATGTAAAAACTAATGTTGCCCCTAACATATTTGCTACTAATAGACCCGAGAAGTTTCCTACTGCATTATTCCCTGCAAGTTCCATCGCCAAAGGATATCCTCCTGTATCACTTGCAAGTAAAGTCCCTGCAAACATAGATGCATCAGCTCCTATCAGCTGATATATTGGTACGATAACCGGTTTTAATACTATTGCTAAGACTGGTGTCGCTGTAATTACCCCTGCCATTGCTAGCATCATCGGCCCTATTGCGTGAAACCCTTCTTCAAATTGTTGTCCATATCCACATCGGTTTCCTCGTATTCTATCAACTGCTCCAATAAGCATAAAAATCATCATTATGAAAATAATTATTGAGTTCACAGACAAATTGCTTCCCCATATCTGTATACATTCTACAAATTCACTCATATCGTCTCCTCTGCTACACTTTGTAAGATTTCTTCTTCCTAATTTTCTAATAAAAAAGGAGGTTCGGACTAAGCCGTTCCTCCCCTTATTGAAACAATTTTATCAATTATCTTCGGTAGCTCTAACACTGTCTCAATAGTATATTGACACTCTCTTAATTCTTCTGGTTTTCCATATCCATACTTACAACCAACAAATGGAATTTGATTATATCTGGCAGCCTCATTATCGTAACTTCGATCTCCCACCATAACTGCAAGTTCCGGTTTTTCTCTCAGTAACAACTCTTCTAGACTATATTTTTTGTTATTTTTTTCTGTAACCCCTTGGATTACATCAAAATAATCCTTCACTTCTAATTTTTTTAAAATAACATCTAATTCCCATTTTGATGCATTAGAACAGACTGCCAGTTTATATCCTTTTTCTTTTAATTCTTCTAACATTTGATGAATTCCTTCAAATGTTTTTGCTGAATCTTTTATTCCATTAATCCAATATTTCTGAATTACCTTTCGGAATAACTCCACTTGTTCAGATTGATTCTCTCCAAAGAAATATCTTACATCCTGCTCAAATGGAGCTCCGATCCGTTCTATAAGTTCTTGATCTGAAAATCCAGTTTTTCCCGTTTCTTCCAAGGCTTTTCTATATGCCTTTACCGCATATACTTCTGTCTGATTGATTGTACCATCTACATCAAAGATGACAAATACTTTAGAAGATACCAATCATACACCCCAGAATACATAAGACAAATATACCAAGTATAATATGAATTGTCTTAACATTTTTATTAAACAGGGCTACACAAAGGAATGTAGCTCCTAACGGAAGAATTCCTGGGAAAATCTGATCGAAAATTGACTGTAATGTTGTTTCAATTCCTGCAAATGTAAAACTTAGGGTTGTTTGTAACGAGACCATCGTTCCTATCATCGCACCTATTACTGTCATACCAAGAATAGATGCACCCATAGAAAGTTTGTCCATCAAATGATTTTCTTCTGAATTCTCAAGGAATTTTGTTCCCATCTTATATCCATACCTTCCACCAAGAATTTTTGTAATAAAATGGATTGCTGTATATAACAGGAAGTAAATCACTGAACCAAGAATGTTTCCGCTTTTTGCAAGTCCAATTCCAATACCTGCGGCAATTACTCTAAATGTTCCCCAAAAGAAGGAATCTCCTATTCCAGACATAGGTCCCATCAGACCAACCTTTACATTATTAATAGAAGATGTATCAAAAGTATCTGATTTTGCATTTTCTTCTTCCATTGCCACACCAAGTGTCATAAGGAATGGAGAAACATGTGGAGTTATATTAAATGTTTCTGTATGTCTTTTCAGCGCTGCATAAAAATCATCATCATTCGGATATATTTTACGCAATGGCTTTTCAATTGCATACATATATCCATACGCCATCATTTTGTCAAAAGACCATGATCCCTGAATCGTAAAGGATCTCCAGAAAATACTTCTATAATCCTTGGGAGTCATGATTTCCTTTTTTTCATTTATTTCGTCTAATTCTGTTCTTTTATTTTCTTCCATCAGAAATCATCCTCCTCTTCAAATTGCATATTATTTACTGCAAGAAATGCGATACATAATCCTACAACTGCAACACCAATCACATCCATTCCAAGGTACATAACTGCTACAAATCCGAGGAAAAGGTATGGAAGTATTTTGTTGTTAGACATAATTTTAATCAAAATCGCAAGTCCTACACAAGAAAGTACTCCTGCTGCAACATTAAATCCATTCAGTACTACCTCCGGAATCATATTCAATACACTATTAATTCCATCTGCACCAAAGAATAATGCAATGAAAACTAAAAGTGCTGAAGGGATTCCAATTGACAGTGGCACAACTGTTAAATGTAACAGATTCGCTTTTTTCAGATTTCTCTCATCAAGTGCTTTTTCTATCTGTTTTCCTGCCCAACTTCCAGGAATCGCATAACAGAAGTTTCTCCACAGCTGCAGGAATACAGACAGTGGTAACGCAAGTGCTACAGCTGTTCCAGCTCCAGCTCCTGTCTTAATTGCAATTGCAATACTTAAAATACTAGAAGCATATACTTCCGGTGGAACAGCACTTCCAACCATAATAGATCCCATGAACATTGATTCCAATGTTGCTCCTATAATTATACCTGTTTGAAGATCTCCCATAATCAGACCAATAATTGGACCTGTGAATAACGGTCTAGCCATCATAGATGCTCCAAACAACTGCTCATCCATTGCCGCAAGAAGAGCGACAATAGACACAAGAATTGCCGGTATTAACATGATATTCCCTCCTTTTTACTACTATAACGGTTTAGATTAAACTTTCTGCCATGACTTTTTTATCTGTAGGAACAGCTCTACATTCAACTTCTGCACCCTCTGCAACCATCTCATGAATCTGTTCTTTTTCTTTTTCAGATACTGCAAGAGAAGGAGTAATCATTGTTCTTTCACTTGTCAGTTTCATGTTACCAAGATTAACGTGATTAACATCTTTTACATTTTTTACAAGTTCTAATGCATCTGATGTATTATCAACAATCAGAAATAACTTATATTTATCTGTCTTTGTTCCATTCAACAACGGAATTGCATCTTTCAGTGTTTTTACAACAAATTTCACACCTGCCGGAGCAGCCATTTTCAATGAAGTGCTGCGGAGTTTATCTGCTGCCACTGCATCATTTACTATCAGAATACAATCTGCTTTCAGTGAATTTGTCCATGCAAAAGCAACCTGTCCATGTATCAATCTTTCATCTACTCTTAATAATTTAATCATTAGAAATCCTCCTCCATATCGCTATTTTCTTCAATCATTTTTTTCAGATCTACAATTCCTTCTCTTCCCATCTGAATTGCATTTTCTATCAATTCATCTGTTGAAACATCCGAATCCAAATCCTGTGCTAAGCCAATCAGTAAAGGAAGACTCAACCCTGTTATAATATGTATCTTCTCAGATTGAATGTATGAAGAAAACGTATTAGCGATGCTTCCCCCCATAATATCTGCAACAATAATCAGTTCATCATCTTCATTCAATTCATGAATTTTCTTTTCCGCTTCTTTTTGCATATCAAACCCTGGTTCAACATATGCACTGATTTCTGAAATTTTGTCATTTTCACCCATGATTAATTTGAAGGTCTCCATAATCCCTGATGCAAATCTTCCATGAGTTGCTACCAATAATTTCCTCATACTATTCACTTCCTTATTTCATCTTAATTTTAGTACTCTACTGTTCTATAATATCTTCTGATTTCCAGACTATGATTTCTTACATGCTCAAAATGTGCACTAACTCTTTCAAGCTGTGCAGCCATAACGAGTGGTGAAACAAGTCCTCTTACGCTTGGATCAACTCCTTTAAGTTCATAATCCTTTGTATCCCATACCTGAACTACATCTGAATAATTTCTCACGAATTTTTCAACACGATCAAGTAATGGTCTTGTCTCATCTTCACCTTTGAAAAGCATAAAGCTCATATCTTTTTCAGTCATTTCCACTGTTCCATGGAAAAACTCAGCTGCATGGATAGATTTTGTTGCAATCCACTGCATCTCTTCAAGTACGCACATTGCGAAGCAATATGTTTCTCCCCATGTGTTTCCAGATCCTACACACATGTGGAATTTTGTATCTTTATGTTTCTCTGCAAATGCAAGAGCACGCTCGTCATTATCTTCTCTTACTTTCTGGAGTACTTCCGGCATCTGTTTCAGAGCATCGATAAATTTCTCATACTCAGGGAATTCTCCATTGTTTTTCATGAATCTTGCACCAAGTGCAAAATACTGAATATAAATTTCTTCAACAAGATTATCATTGGATGCTGTTCTGTTCTCAAATACATAATCCGCATACTCAGCGAGTGGGCATTCCTTTTCACCTACAAGAACAATTACTGTTGCACCAATTTCTTTTGCATATTTTGCTGCATTGATTGTCTCTACTGTTGTTCCTGAAAGAGATGCTGTAATTACAACCGAATCTTTAGTGAGTTGTTTTGGTTTGGCTGTAACAAGTTCTGCTGCAATTTCATAATACCACGGAATTGTTGAATTTGTCTTAATAAGATAAGATAATGGGCTTGCCATCGCATAAGTTCCACCAGTTCCCACAAGATAAAGGTTCTTATATCCCTTCTCACAAATAGCATCTACTGCCTGATTGATTTCTTCAATATTGTTTACTGCCTGAGTTAAGACTTCATTGTAAGTTTTGTCTTCATATCCGTACATGTTCTGGTTCCTCCATAATCAAAATAATAGTTTTACCTTTATGCGCATAGCTTAGTGTCTGTAACCACTTCGCATTTTTAATATACCACTTTACTTTCATCATGTCAACCACTTTTATTTTTTATTATACAAATTTTTGCTTTTTAGGTTTCTTTTTCTAATTTTGTTTGGTATAATAAGCACATAAAACTTTATTTGTTACTTTTCACGCTACAACGTGTCTAGTAATTCTGTTATTTTAGGAGATATGACTATGGATCTTTCATACCAACAATTTGCAGAAATTATACGAGAAAAAATTAACAGCAATGAATATGTTTTTGGTCTTGCTCTTCCTTCTGAGCGTGAATTAGCAAAATCTTTTGGTGTAAGCCGTTCCTTAGTTCGCTCAGCAATTGAACTGCTGTGTACTGAAGGCATTTTAAAAAAATATCACGGAAAGGGAACTTACATTATGCTAAAAGATATTGATGATTCTTCCAAGCATTTTAAAGGTATGAGTGAGTTGTTAAAGAAAGCCGGCTATGACCCTTCCAGTAAAATTTTAAATACAATGACTCGAAAAGCCGGTTACAAATTATCAAAGATTTTCGATGTATCAGAAGATACGGAGATTTTTCAGGTGCTTCGACTTCGTCTCGGAAATGAACAGCCTATATCTATTGAAAATACTTATGTTTTACATGACAGTATCCCTGATATTGAAAATATTGATTTTCAGATTTACTCTTTGTATGATCTTTTTCGAACCAATAATATAAAGATTCAAGATATTAGCCATGCTTTTTCTACAACAAAAGTTCATAACACGGACGCACGTTTTCTTAATTTGGAAAATGATACTTCTGTTATTTACGTTGATATTACATCCTCGCTGATTGATAACCAAGTTGTCGAATATACGGAAGTTCTTGTACGGCCTGAATTCAGCAAATATTATACGGATGGCATTTTCAAGAACGGTATTTATCAAGTAAATGCACAGGCTGTTATATAATTTTTTAGAGAGGATTTACAACAATTATGCCTAAGATTTATCAACTTTTAACAGATGAAATTGAAGAATTTGTTTTTCAATATATCAACGAACATCAATTGAAACCACATGACAAACTTCCAACTGAAAGAGAACTCTCCACATCGTTAAATATAAACCGAATTACACTTCGTAACGGTTTGCAGAAACTGATCGACAAGGGAATTATCTATAGTCATCGTGGAAAAGGTTATTTTGTTTGTCCCAAAAAAATAAATCGGACATTGTGTTATTTCAGTTTTCCCGAAGCAGATAGTCTGTTAAAAGACCATTCTTATAAAGCTGAAGCTCAAAATTTCTTACCAACAATTATGAGCAATATTATTCATAATTTTTTATGTATAACAAATAATTGTGATATTACTATTTCGTCTTCTCTAGAAAGTGTTGATGAAACAATCATCGCTTTTTCTTGTGATGCAATAAAAAATGAATATAATACCATTTACCCTGGTTTGTTTCAGATGAAAGAAATCCCACCAACCTTAGTACAGTCTTTTTTCATACGAATTTATGAAAATGAGGCTCTTGATTCTTTATCTTTAATTACAAAGCAAACCTTAACTGAACTTTTACAATTATCTGAAGAAGACACTTTACTTCTTGTAACAAACTTTATATCTGAAAATGATGTTCCTATTGCTTGCACCGTTTCTGTATGTGTTGGAACTCGGTTGAACCTGATTGGAAACATTCATTCACCAAATTAAAAAAGAGCCGAGAATATGACTTTATGGTTCAATAATATCTGCCTTTACCAAATTGGAAAGAAGTTTTGAAGCACCTGAACCTTTCAGCTCAAGAAGCTCCATAACTGCACTTCTTCCAAACACCTCATCAAAACCAAACTTCTCAAAAAGTCTATGGATATGAACTGTCGTTTTTACTGAGAAATCACCACCTTTTTCGGAAAGCACATTTTCAATATCCACTTTTGTATCCCCAATGTCCACTTTTTCTTCGTTCAAAAGTCCACTTATATGAAGATTTCGATTATGAAGCTCATTTTTCTCGTGCAAATTCTAAAAATGATTTCACATCTGGCAAAATGGATTTCAAATCGTCACTTACCGTTTTATAGAATCCCATTCCATATACGAACTGTTCACTCATATATAATCCTTTCTAATGTGTCCGTTCCACAAATCCCGATTTGTCAAATTCATAAAACAAGTCTTACCGATTCATTATTTATTCTACCAAAAAAACACCCAACATACCATCATAAAAAGTGATACATTGAGTGTTCTTTCTATCGGCTTTTTCCTACTTTTTCAATTTCAGTTTCCACTGGAATCTCTGAAATTTCCGTTACAGACTTTTGCGTATCATACATTGCTTTATCTTCTGCAACAACAGCCATTTCCTCAAGCGGTGTTACCTCTTTTTCAGCACGTTCAGACATCACATGACTTTCTAAACTTGTGACATTCTCAATAGCACCAGTTAAATGCCTGCTCATGTTCTCAAGTAACTCCCGTCTTACTTCCCATGGTTTCGCTAAAACCTCTGCCATGGTAATTCCTCTTTTTAGGGAATAATCAACCTGATCTTTCCCCATAAAAGTACGAAACGCATTCGCTTTATTCTGATTCGCCATACGAACTTGACTTCCAAGCTCATATATTCGGTCAATGGTATCTTTTACATCCTCAGTCGCACCAATTACACGATTACGAAGTGAAATCAGTTTTGGTTTTAGATGCGTAACCTCTGCTATCTTAAAAAGTGCATCACGTCCTTTCTTTCGAAAAGCCATATTAATCTCTGCTGCCTTTGACGTAATACGCTCTTTGATATCACTAATTTCATTCTGCATAATCTGGCACTGCTCCTTCAAATGTGAACTTACTACATGCATCTGTTCACGAATATGATTTGGGATTGTATTCTCTCGAACTGCTTTTAATTCCTGTCGAATACCGGATAACTCCACTGACATAGCATCCAGTTTCTTTTCCAAACCATCTACATAAGTACATAGCTCAAAGACCTCATTGGCTTCATGGTTCATCTGATTCCTCGTTAAGGTTTCTAACAATTCGATAATACGCTCATCCTTTGTCATTGCTTCTGTTCCCAATTGCTCCAACTCCTCTCTATATAGATTAATCCGAGGCATCTTTTGAATGCCCCGGACCGCCTCCAAATATTATTGTATCTCTTCTAGCGGAATGGTAAATCCTTCTCCGGCTCACTTGCACTAGGTGCCGGTGGCGTTGGTGGTGTGTCCCCGCCTCTTCCATCAACCTTTGCCTTTTCAAATGCAGAAGTAATTTCACCATACAACTTCTCACGAAATTCCTTTGTAACCGGATAGGCAATATCCTGATACTGGCTCTTGCCATTCTCGTCTACCTGCTTTGTTTTATAGGATGGCATGGCAATAAAATTACCGTTCTTACCTGCCAAGACAGATACATTGCTCACCACAAACGCATCTTCAATATAGATTCTGCCAAGTCCCCGGATGTTACTGCCTTCCCGCTCAAACGGTGTTACTTTTACGTTAAATGCAAGCTCCTCACTTTCCTCACCAAATACCTTTTCTGTCCTATCAGACTTACCCGGTTCTGCAGCTTCAAAAGTATCAAGAATCGCTCCGTACAAGTCCTCACGAAACTCCTTTGAAATAGGATTACAAATGTCCTTGTACTCATTATCCTTTGTACTCTCATAACGAGGCATCGAAACAAACAGGTTTCCATCCTTATTCTCCAAAATTGCAATATTACTTACCTTAAAGCTGTCTGCAAAAACAACATTTGCAAATCCACGAATATTGCTACCCTCTTTTACATTCTCTAACTTACTTACCTTTACTTCGTATCTCATAATAATTCCTCACTTTCTAAACACATTCTGTGCATAATAAACGCAATCTACAGTTACAGATAAAAAGGGATGATCCCTGCTATGGCAACCATCCCATTCCAAAACATACATATCATTCACATCCCTTCATCCTATGGCGTATCTTCTTCCACAGGCACGCACTTCACTACAAACCGGTTTGTACCATGATTTGCACAAGTAAATAGTGTCAAAACTTCCTCTTCACTTTCATCTGTCACCCATGCATCATACGGATTGACCACTTTCATTTCAGCAGCCTGATACGTATGCTTTACATCGTCCTTGTTGATTACAACCACCTTGGCACCTATCTCGATATTGCAAAGATAGGTAAAAAACACCCCTCGTCTGCTGCCATTGTGACCGGCACAAACCGCATTTCCTTTGGTACAAAGTGGAGCTGTATCAGACATATGACCAATGCCTTTATCAAGCTGCTCCGGATTCGCCCCTTCATAGATTGGAAGCTTAATATTCAAACTCGGTATTTTAACAATCCCGATAACACCCTCTTCCTGAAAAAGGGCATCCTTCTCTTTTTTAGAGTTCTTTTCATCATCCACGTCCTCCTCATATGGAATTAACTGTCTTGCCGTTTCCTTGTCTTGAAAATGGCGTAAGATAAAAGGGACTGCTATAATAGCAATCCCTAACATAACTAATACAATCGCTTTTTTGTGCTCTCGAATCATCGTTTATCACTCCTTCCATCACTGGGAAAAGACTGGTTATTTCCTGTTGTGTACTCACTCTTTCCTCCATCCGCAACCTTACTAAGTTCTTCTTCTTTGTTTTCCTCTGCATCAATCTTATTCTCCAAATCCAGCTGTGTGTTCAATTCAAACTGACGATGAAGCTTTTCCTTCAATTCTTCCTCGTACTGAAATGGCTTGTCATATTCAATCTTAGCCTGTTCCATATCTCTTTCATATCCGGTGATTCTGTCCTCTAAAAATGAGACGTTATCCTGAATACCTTGGAACAGGTTTTCAATCTTAACCATGCTGCCAACCGGAGAGGTAGAAAAGTCTGTTTTATAATCTGTCTTACCTCGAAGAATCAAATAGTTTGCTCCCATAAAATTCTTCTCAACCAAAATACTAAAACCACGGTAGTTTCCAATCTCCCCGGTCGTTCCGGTTTTCACTTCACTCGCAGCCTTCAACATTGCAGTACCACCGTCAACACGCTCCGTATATCGAACCCCGCCAACAGTAATTGCAAACTCCGCCTCCATTGGATCTAACAGCTTTTCATCCCTCGCTTTAATGTCTTCCCTGACACAAGCAAGCTTCTCCTTCGCCGCTGCAATCAGCTTTGGAAACTTAATCATAAATTGATCCTGCAAACTATAATGCTGGCTGTCATAAGAAGCCTTCAACATCTTTAACCGCTGTACATCATTATCAATCTCCATCTTCTCCTTGATTAACGGATTACCGGTCGCAACTGCTTTGATTTCTGCATAGGATAATGTCGCTTCATCAATATCCTCACAGGTTCTTGATACCGATTTGCTTGTCATCACCTGCGAAATAAATCGCTGCTTATTCTCCACCAGACTCCAGCTGTACGCATCAAAGGTTCCCTTCGTTACATAACGATATACCGCAACCTCCTCATTCTCATTTCCCTGACGAAGTCCTCTTCCTTCACGCTGTTCAATAGATGTAGGACGGATTTTGCGGACATTCAAAATAAAAAA
>ULXL01019444.1_pt1 | contig 10731 bp, 8 predicted proteins | sample 1961241 | NCBI WGS metagenome assembly ULXL01 (sample SAMEA4835837, study PRJEB28245) | human gut metagenome | biome: gut microbiome; material: fecal sample | place: Denmark | collected 2008
GAGGGAAAATGGTAGTGTGTGTATCAAGCTTCCTGCTTGGTGATTTCATGATACAAGGCGGCGGAGAGAAAGTCAACGGGGCAGAACCAAGCTTCACAATTTGTTTACAAGCGGGCGGATTTTAGCCATTTTTCGTTCATAATTCGTTCAAAAAATATCATCAAAGTGCACATTGACAAGACAGAGGTTCCATGCTAACATTTAGCATGCTAATTTTTAGCAGGCTAACGAAGGAGGCGAGGTTATGGAACCTGCCGCGCCCTTGGGCCCCTTGCTGGGCCGGTGTGCGCATCTTGCCCGGGAGCGGATGGATGCCCGGCTGACGGGCTGTGACGTGACCCCCGCGCAGACCCATGTTCTGATGTATCTGATGCACAATGGGGGACAGGCGCCTCAGTGCATGCTGACGGACTTTTTGAAGGTGCGTCCCTCCACCACCAACGGGATCGTGGACCGGTTGGAGGAGCGGGGACTGGTAGAGCGCTCTGTCAGCGGTACGGATGCCCGGCGGCGGCTTATCACGCTGTCGGAGAAGGGGCGGGAGCAGCAGTCGCTGTTCCGCAAGCGGTTCCTGGAGACGGAGGAGCTGATGCTCCGGGGCTTTACACCCCAGGAGGAGCAGACGCTCCGGGGCCTTCTGGGACGTATCATTCAAAATCTCGAGGAGGATCGGGCACAATGTTAAAAGCACTTTGGCCGCACGCACGGCCGTATTCCAAGTGGATCTGCCTGGGTGTGCTGTGCAGCGCGGCGGAGGCGGTCTTTGAGCTGCTGATCCCGCTGGTGATGAGCGATATCGTGGATATCGGCATTGCCAACGGCGACCAGAACTTTATTTTGAGTAAGGGCCTCCAGATGGTGGTCATGGCCATGGTGTCGCTGTGCTTCGGCCTGGGAGCCGCCGCCTGTTCCTCCATTGCGGGCATGGGCTTCGGTGCCAATCTACGGACGGCAGAGTACGACCACATCCAGGACTACGCGTTTTCCAATATCGAAAAGTTTTCCACGGCGTCCCTGGTGACCCGGCTTACCAACGACGTCAACAACCTGCAGATGATTTTGATGTTCGCCATGCGGCTGCTGGTCCGGGCCCCGGTGATGCTGGTGGCGGCGCTGTTTTTATCTATCCGCATCAGCTATCAGCTAAGCAATGTCTTCCTGGTGGCGCTGCCCCTTTTGATCGTGTCGGTGGCGCTGATCCTCACCAAGGCCAGCCCCCGGTTCCGGGCCATGCAGGAGAAGACCGACGCGCTGAACCTGGTGGTTCAGGAGAACCTCACCGGCATCCGGGTGGTGAAGTCCTTCGTGAAGGAGGATCACGAGCGGGAGAAGTTCGCAAAGCGCAACCTGGATCTCAAGTCCAACGCCGAAAAGGCCTTCGGCATGGTGGTCATCAACATGCCCATCATGATGCTCATTATTTACGGCACCATTATCGCCGTCATGTGGTTCGGCGGCCAGATGGTGTACGCCGGCTCTCTGGAGGCCGGCAAGCTCATCACCTTCTTCACTTACATTACCCAGATCATGATGTCCCTCATGATGGTGTCCATGATCTTCATGATGATGACCCGGGCTATTGCCTGCGCCCGCCGGATCACCGAGGTGCTCCAGGAGAAGCCTGCCATCACCAACGACCAGGCCAAGACCGACGTGGCGGAGGACGGTACCCGCACCCCCGCGGAGGTAAAGGACGGCAGCATCGACTTTGACCATGTCTCCTTCAAGTATGATCTCTCCAGCCCGGAGTGGATTTTGCAGGATGTGGATCTGCACATCCGCTCTGGCCAGACGGTGGGCATCCTGGGAGGCACCGGCTCCGCCAAGACCACCTTGGTGTCCCTGATTCCCCGGCTCTACGAGGCCACCGAGGGCACTGTGAGGGTGGGCGGCCGCCCGGTGTCGGACTACACCATGGAGCACCTGCGGGATGCGGTGAGTGTGGTGCTGCAGAAGAACACCCTCTTCTCCGGTACCATCCGGGAAAACCTCCTCTGGGGCGATCCCAACGCCACGGAAGAGCAGCTCTGGGCCGCCTGCCGGGCTGCCTGCGCCGATGAATTTTTGGAGAAGATGCCCGACGGCCTGGATACGGATCTGGGCCAGGGCGGCGTCAACGTCTCCGGCGGGCAGAAGCAGAGGCTGTGCATCGCCCGGGCCATTTTGAAACAGCCCAAGGTGCTGATCCTGGACGACTCCACCAGCGCGGTGGACACCGCCACAGACGCCAAGATCCGCAGGGCCTTTGCCAATGAACTGAAAGATACCACCAAGATCATCATCGCCCAGCGGGTGACCTCCATCTGTGAGGCGGATGTGATCTTGGTGATGGCCCAGGGGCGTGTGGTGGCCCAGGGCAGCCATGAAGAGCTGATGAAGACCTGCGAGATCTACCGCGAGGTCTACCAGTCCCAGCAGGAAGGAGTGAGCATCGGTGGCTGAACAGCGTACAAATCAATCCGCACCCCGGGGCCCCGGCGGCGGCCCGGGCCGTCACGGCTATCAAAAGCCCAAGAACCTGCGGGGCACTTTGGGCAAGCTCATGCGCTATCTGGGGCGCTATAAGGCCCATCTGATTCTGGTGGCCGGCCTGCTGGTCATCAGCTCCGCCTGCACCGTGGGCGGATCTTATCTCATCAAGCCCCTCATCAACGACTATATCCTTCCGGGTGATTTCCCCGGCCTTGCCAAAATGCTGGCCTTTATGGGGGCGGTGTATGTCACCGGCGCGGCCTGCTCCTTCGGCTATGCCCGCATCATGGTGCATGTGTCCCAGAACACGGTGGCCAAGATCCGTTCCGATCTCTTTGACCGGATGCAGAATCTGCCCCTGAAGTACTTCGACACCCACACCCACGGCGAGCTCATGAGCCGCTATACCAACGATATCGACACTGTCTCCGAGGCCCTCAACAACAGCTTCGGAAGCCTCATCTCCTGCACGCTGAACTTCGTGGGCACCATCGCCATGATGATCGTCCTGAGCCCGGTGCTGACCCTCATCACCTTTGCCATGCTGGTGGTGATGCTGTGGGTGGTGAAAGTGGTGGGCGGCCGCAGCCGCCGGTACTTCGCCCAGCAGCAGGCCTCTCTGGGCACGGTGAACGGCTATATTGAGGAGATGATCGAGGGCCAGAAGGTCATCAAGGTCTTCAACCATGAGCCTGCCGCCAAGGAGGGTTTCCGGGAGCGCAACGAGGCCTACCGCCAGGCGGCCACCCGGGCCCAGGCTTACGCCGGCGCCATGATGCCTGCCATGGGCAACCTCTCCTATATCAACTACGCCATCACCTGCTGCGTGGGCGGCCTCCTGGCCATCCGCAGCGGCGACCTGGGCGGTCTGGCGGCCTTTTTGCAGTACACCCGACAGGTGAGCCAGCCCATCACCCAGATCTCCCAGCAGGTGAACACCATCCTCTCCGCCGTGGCCGGCGCCGAGCGGGTCTTTGAGGTCATGGAGGCCCAGCCGGAGGTGGATGAGGGCAAGGTGACGCTGGTGCGGGCCACGGAAGACCGCAGCGGCAACCTGGCGGAAGCCAGCTACGATACCGGCGCCTGGGCCTGGAAAAAACCGGACGGCACCCTGGTGCCGGTTCGGGGCGATGTGCGGTTCGACCATGTGGTCTTCGGCTACGATGACCGCAAGATCGTCCTCCACGATATCTCCCTCTATGCCAAGCCCGGCCAGAAGATCGCCTTTGTGGGCTCCACCGGTGCCGGCAAGACCACCATCACCAGCCTCATCAACCGCTTCTATGAGATCCAGTCCGGTACCATCACCTATGACGGCATTGACGTCCGGGACATCGAAAAGGACTCCCTGCGCCGCTCCCTGGGTGTGGTGCTCCAGGATACCCACCTCTTCACCGGAACCGTGGCGGACAACATCCGCTACGGACGGCTGGACGCCACCGACGAGGAGGTCCACGCCGCCGCCCAGCTGGCAGGCGCGGATACCTTCATCCGCCACCTGCCCCACGGCTACGACACCGTCCTCTCCGGCGACGGCGGCAACCTCTCCCAGGGCGAGCGGCAGCTGCTGAACATCGCCCGGGCAGCCTGCGCCAATCCTCCGGTGCTGATTCTGGATGAGGCCACCAGCTCCATCGATACCCACACGGAGAAGATCATCGAGCGGGGCATGGACCGCCTGATGGCGGGCCGCACCGTCTTTGTCATTGCCCACCGGCTCTCCACTGTCCGCAACGCCAAGGCCATCATGGTCCTGGAGCAGGGCCAGATCATCGAGCGGGGCGACCACGATGACCTCATCGCCCAGCACGGCCGTTATTACCAGCTCTATACGGGTCAGGCGGAACTGGCCTGATCCCCGGAACAGAAAGGAGACCTATGGAACAGCTGAAAAAATTCCGCCTGCGCAACCTGATCGCCCTGACGGCGGCAGGCATCATCAACGCCATCGGGGTGACCATCTTCCTATCGCCGGTGAAGCTCTACGACAGCGGCATTTCCGGCACCTCCATGCTGCTTGCCCAGGTGACGCCGGAGTGGCTGACGCTGTCTATCTTCCTGCTGGTGCTGAATATTCCGCTGTTCCTGTATGGTCTCAAAAAGCAGGGGCCGCTGTTCACCCTCTACGCCATCTATACCGTTTGCATCTACTCCCTGACGGCGTGGCTCATCACAGATGTGCTGCCGGTGGATGTGAGCTTTGCCTCTCCCCTGGCGGGACAGGACCTGCTGCTGTGCGCCCTCTTCGGCGGACTGATCTCCGGCGTGGGCAGCGGTATGGCCATCCGCTTCGGCGGCGCCATGGACGGCATCGAGGTCATGGCGGTGATCTTTGCCAAGCGTCTGGGGGTGACGGTGGGCACCTTCGTGATGATCTACAACGTGGTGCTCTATATCATCTGCGGCATCGTGCTGCAAAACTGGATCCTGCCCCTCTACTCCATTGTCACCTACGGAGCGGCGTTGAAAACGGTGGACTTCATCGTGGACGGCCTGGACCGGGCCAAGTGCGCGGTGATCATCACCACCCGGCCCGACGACGTGTGCAAGACCCTGACAGAGACCTTCGAGTGCGGCGTCACCCGGCTGGAGGCCCGGGGCGGCTACTCCAACACCAAGAAGACCATGATCTATTTCATCGTCAACCGCTTCCAGGTGACGAAACTCAAGGATCTGATCCATGAGATCGATGAGACCGCATACATCACCATCAGCGAGGTGGCCGACGTCTTTTCCGCCAACAATTAAACCAAACAAAGAAGAAGCGCCCGTGCGTCTGCACGGGCGCTTCTTGGTTATTGGTCGTAATCCCAGTTGGCGGGGTCGTGGTCACTGGTATTGGAACTGTCGGGCCAGGTGAGGGCTCCGTCGGAGAGAATGTAAGGGATATCACTGTACACCGACTGGCGGCCATAGACATCTGTCACCACTGCCGCAAAGACCAACTCCTGCGTACGCTCCGCCAGCGTTACTGCCAAGCCCTCCGGCAGGTGATGGAAAGTCTCGTCCCCGTAGTCGCCGTGAAAGTGCTCCGGCTGCTCGCAGGGGTCCAGCCAGGTGACAAGGGCCTTATCCAGAAACAGCCCCACCCGGACTGCTGCGATCTCCGCCTGGCCGATGGGCTCTTTTCCGCCGTCGGAGCTGGGACGGGCGGTGACATAGACCTCCGGCAGCGTCACAAGGCCGCTCTGGTCCGCCTGCAGTCCCAAAAGATCGCCGCTGCCGTAGTTCATCACATCCACAGTGGGCAAAGAGGCGCTGTACAGGCCCTGGAACTGGTCCAGCAGCTGGGTGGAGCGGGTGCCGTCCGGCTGGATCAGTATAGCGGAGATGGAGAGATCATCCGACAAAGGGCAGGTGAGGGCGGCGGCAAAAGCGCCGTCCGCTCCGGGTTCTCCCGCCACACGTACCGGCTCTCCGGCACCGCCGTCGGCGATGAACTCCACCGTCATGCCCTGGGTGTACGTCTTGGGTACAGCCCGGACGGAGAAGGTCACCTGATTGGCGGCCAGATCCGCAGAGGCAATCTCCGCGCCATAATCCGCCACCAGACTGTTCTGGGCTTTGAGAATCTCCTCCACCCGGTTGGACACGGAGCCCATCTGGCTGTCCACACCGGACTGCACCTGGAAGAGGTTGTTTTGCAAGGTGTTGTACTGCTGATTCAGCTGGTCCAGACGCCCAAAAAGGCTGTAAAGGATTCCCACAAGACACAGCGAACCAACGGCGATGCCCAGTTTGAAGAGCCTGCGGCGCCGGATGGAGAGAGGCTTGGGCAGGGCGGCGGTGTACCGCTTTACGATCTCCTCCACCATCTGCAGCTGGGCCGGCGTCAGCTCTCCGTCAGCCGTTTCCGGGGCGGTGCCTTCCGCATCCCCGGCATCCTCCGGCAGCGGCTCCTCCACTCCCAGCAGCCACCCCACAGACACCCCGAAGAGGCGGGAGAGGGCAATGAGCTTATCGATCTCCGGCAGGGCGGAGTCGCTCTCCCATTTATAGATGGCCTGCCGGGATACCCCCAGCCGGTCTCCCAGGGCCTCCTGGCTGAGTCCCTGTTCTTTTCTCTTTTGGGCGATGCGCCCGCCTGTGGTCATAGGCAGGACCTCCTTTCCGGCGCCAGTATAGCAAAAAAAGCCCCTGCCGGGCCACCAACCGGCGGCTTTCACACTGTCAACCCATGGTTAGCAAAGGCTGAAACCCGTTGGGCTGCAATGGGTTCCGCTTACAGCAACTTTTCGTAGCAGTTGAGCGTCTCATGGATGAAGCCCATGAAAAAGAATTCCGTGGCCCCGGCAAAGCGGTAGCCGTGAGAGGGGTAGAGGTGGTTGGCGGGGCGGTTTCCCTCCCAGGTGTCCAGCCGAATGACGGTCTTGCCCAGGCGGCGGGCCTCCGCTTCACAGAAGTCCACCATCTGCCGGGCGTAGCCGTGTCCGGCGCAGTCCGGGTGGATGCACAGGGTGTGAATGACGCCCACCTGGTTCCGCTCCGCCGGGATGCTCCAGGGGATCTCATCATACTCCGGCAGCTGCTCCCCGTTGAGATTCACCACGCCCCAGAGCCTGCCGTCCGACTCCCCCACATACAGGGTTCCGGCCTCCAGGGCGTCCCGGGCGGTGTCGATGGTGGGGTATTTGCCCCGCTGCCAGTTGGTGTAGACGGGGCCCCGCTCCTCCCCGTCCAGAATGGCCTCGTAAATGGCGGCCACGGCGGGGAGGTCGGTCTCTTGGGCTTTTCGGATCATGTGGGATCCCTCCTGATCAAACGTATCGGTGTGGAAGCTTTCAAAAAACGGCGCACCGGGAAAGCGGTGCGCCGTCTGCTGGGATAAACTTACTGCTGCTGGTCCGGAGAATCCGGATGCTCCTGTCCGGAGAATTTGGATTCTTCCTCCGGGGCGGGGGCTTCGCCGCTGCCCTCCTCCGGGGCGGGCGCCTCCTCCTGGGGTTCCGGCGCCTGGATCTTCTGGGAGATCATGTGGACCTTCTTGGCGGCAGGCTCGATGACGTCCGGGGTGGAGGGGCGGAAGCTGTTCTCCTGAGAGCGGGTGGAGGCGTAGGGATTCTCCACCAGCTCCGGGTCCCGGCCCTCGATGATGGCCACCATCTCCGCGCCGGTGATGGTCTCCTTTTCCATCAGGTAGGCCACCACCTTGTCCATATCTTCCCGGTTGTCCCGGATGACTTCCACAGCGGCCTTGTAGCACTGGTCCAGGATCTCCTTGACCGCCTGATCCATCCGGGCGGCGGTGTCCTGGGCGCAGTCCATACCGTAGCCGCCGTCCAGGTACTGGTTGCGGCGGGAGGCCAGGGCCATCATGCCGAACTCATCGCTCATGCCGAACATGGCCACCATGTTCCTTGCCACGTTGGTGGCGTCCTGGATATCCTGGGAGGCGCCGTTGGTCATGGTATTCATCACCACTTCCTCGGCGGCGCGGCCGCCCATGGAGACGGTGATCTTGGCCATGAGCTCGTCCTTGGTGCGCAGCTCCGTCTTGTCCTCCTCAGGCATCAGCAGGGTATAGCCAAGAGATCCCTGGGTGTGGGGGACGATGGTGATTTTCTGCACCGGCTCGGTGTTTTTCTGCTTGTAGGCCACCATGGCGTGTCCCACCTCGTGGTAGGCCACCAGTTTCTTTTCAAACTCCGTGAGGACGCTGCCCTTCTTCTCGGTGCCGGCGATGACCAGCTCGAAGGCGGCCAGCAGATCCTCCTGGGTCACCAGCTTGCGGCCCTTGCGCACGGCCCGGAGGGCCGCCTCGTTCACCAGGTTGGCAAGGTCGGCGCCCACGCAGCCGGCGGTAGCCAGAGCCACTTTTTTGAGATCCACGTCCTCCGCCAGGCGGATGTTGCGGGTGTGGACTTCCAGCGTGGCGATGCGGCCCGCCAGGTTGGGCCGGTCGATGGTGATGCGCCGGTCAAAGCGGCCGGGACGCAGCAGCGCCTGGTCCAGCACCTCAGGACGGTTGGTGGCAGCCAGCAGGATGATGCCCTTGGTGGGGTCGAAGCCGTCCATCTCCGCCAGCAGCTGGTTGAGGGTCTGCTCCCGTTCGTCGTTGCCGCCCATGCGGTTGTCACGGGACTTGCCGATGGTGTCGATCTCGTCGATGAAGACAATGCAGGGGGCCACCTTGCTGGCCTCCTTGAAGAGGTCCCGGACACGGGACGCACCCACGCCCACGAACATCTCCACGAAGTCGGAGCCGGAGATGGAGAAGAAGGGCACGTTGGCCTCCCCGGCCACGGCCTTGGCAAGAAGGGTCTTGCCGGTGCCCGGAGGGCCTACCAGCAATGCGCCCTTGGGGAGCTTGGCGCCGATCTCCGTGTACTTCTGGGGGTTGTGGAGGAAGTCGATGATCTCCGTCAGGGACTCCTTGGCCTCGTCCTGGCCGGCCACATCCCGGAAGGTGACGCCGGTGGACTTTTCCATATACACCTTGGCGTTGGCCTTGCCCACGCCGCCGATGCCGCCGATGCCGCCCATGCCGCCCTTCTTGGCCATCCAGCGCATCACCAGGGAGAACATCAGCATGAGGAGCACGAAGGGCATGATATAGTTCACCAGGAACGTCAGCAGGGGGCTGATGGGGGCCTGGTAATCCATGTCATACTTGACGCCGGTGGCCTCTTTGTACTGATCCAGATAGGCGATCACCGCGTCGTCGGATTCCAGCTGGACGGTGAAGAGGTCCAGCCGGGCGGCCTGCTCGTTGCCGGATTGATCCGTGAAGGTGTAAACGGCATTGCCGTCGGCATCGGTGGACTTGGTATAGACGGTGCCGTCCTCGGCGGTGTAGGTGCAGCCGTCCTGCAGGGTAATGTGGAGGATGTTCTCCGTGTTGTCGAACTGCACCATCTCCACCTGGTCCTGGGCCACCATGTCCTTGAAGACGCTGTACTCCACGGTCATGGAGGATCCCTGGTGTCCGGCGGAGCCGAAGTAGGAGCTGGCGTAGCTGATGATGATGGTGGCAAGCAAAGCCCAGCAGATCAGCGAGATCACACCCCGCCAGTTTCCATTGTTTTTATTTTGGTTGTTGTTTTTGCTGTTTTTGTCGTTTTGGTTCATGTATGGACTCCTTTCGGGCTAAAAGCCTGAAAAAGAAAGCGCGCCGGAGCTTTCAAAATCACTTTGGAAGTATATCACAGAAGCTGGAAATCTACAAGGCGAAGCGCCCTCTTTTTGATGAAATTTCTGTGAATTCCACTTTATTGTGCCCGCTTGGTGTGGTATACTGCCATATGTATGCGAAAAAACACGCTTGGAGGAAACCTATGGACGAACAGAAGAAAGCCAATCTCACCGCTGAGGCCGACGGCATCATCGAGGGCCGCAACGCCGTCATCGAGGCTCTGCGGGCCGGGGAGACCATCGACAAGATCTACCTCCAGAAGGGGGAGACGGACAAGACTCTGGGACACATCGCCTCCAAGGCCCGGGCTGCGGGCATCGTGGTGGTGGAGGCGGACAAGCGTAAGCTGGACGGCATGAGCCGCACCCACGCCCACCAGGGGGTCATCGCCCTGGCCGCCGTGCGGGAGTACGTCAGCGTGGAGAGTATCCTCCAGAGCGCTGCCGACAAGGGGGAGAACCCCCTGCTGGTGATCTGCGATGAGATCTCGGATCCCCACAACCTGGGCGCCATCATCCGCACTGCCGAGTGCGCCGGAGCCCACGGCGTGGTGATCCCCAAGCGCCGCAGTGCCGGGCTCACCGCTGTGGTGGCCAAGACCTCCGCCGGCGCCGTGGCTCATGTGCCGGTGGCCCGGGTGCCCAACATCCCCTCCCTGCTCAAGGATCTGAAAAAGCAGGGCGTGTGGGTGTTCGGCACCGCGGCGGACGGCAATACCACCCTGTACGACGCGGATCTCAAGGGCCCTGCCGCCATTGTCATCGGCAGTGAGGGCGAGGGGATGACCCGCCTGGCGGCAGAAAACTGTGACTTCCTTGTGAGTATCCCCATGCGGGGCAAACTCAATTCTCTCAATGCATCCGCCGCGGCGGCCATTTTGCTCTACGAAGCTGTGCGCCAGCGGATGTAAGGGATCCGGCGGGCAAACGCCTGCCGCGCAAAAAGAACCGATCCAACCCAAGACCGCGCCGCAGCGCGCACGGAGGAGCACATGGCGTCCAAAGACCAGAAAAAGGAATATGAGCCGCTGACAAGCCAGACAGATATCCCGCCGGAGGGGGAGTACTCTCTGGAGGAGATCCTGGCGGAGTACGGCGGCGGCCGGGAAAAGCTGCTGCGGGACGTGG
>ULXL01073415.1_pt1 | contig 10726 bp, 12 predicted proteins | sample 1961241 | NCBI WGS metagenome assembly ULXL01 (sample SAMEA4835837, study PRJEB28245) | human gut metagenome | biome: gut microbiome; material: fecal sample | place: Denmark | collected 2008
GCGCAGGCCCGCTCCTCATCGTCGGCCCACAGCTCCTTGTTCCCCAGCCAGAACAGAAATTCCTCCGGGTTCAGGTCCATTTTCGTGGTGATCTGGGACAGCTTGTAAAACCCGGCCCAGTCCCGGTCCCGGAGCACCTGGGTCAGATACTGCACCAGGCCGTCGTCCAGGGCCACGCAGTCCAGCAGCACCTGAAAGGCGTGCTTTCCGGCGTCCGGGTCCGGCTGCGGCTCCTGCGGAGGTTCCTGCTCCCCGTCCCGGCCCAGGAACATGCTTATGGCCGCGCCGGGGTCAAAGCTGTCGTATACCTCCCGGGGGATCTGGGTGCCGTCCTGGGCGGCGCACAGCCGGGCCAGGGTAGGAAAGTCCCCCACCTTCTGCAGCAGCTCCATGCCCCGGGCCACAGGGTCCGTCTCCGTCAGGGTGATACCCTCCGGGGCAGGCCGCTTCCCGTCCATGATCTCGTCGATATATTGCATGCAATAGTCCATCAAGGTCATAAAAAGTTCCTCACTTTGCAGATAACTATCCTAAACTATACCATATCTCCCTCCCCTTTGCAAGGCGCAGCCCCCCTCCCGCATTGACGGAATTGTAGGACCAGAGTTTCTCTTAGAGACTTACACTCCTCAATGCCCCGCTGAGATTCAGGACGGCCTCCAGCACGCCGCCGCCTATAGCCAAGGCTTTATCCGACGCGGTGGTGCAATACTCCGGCTTGCATCGGGGGTCCACGTCGCCGGACTTCATCCCCTTGAAAACAGGCGTTCCGTCGGCTAAAATCCCCCGCAATACGCCGTCAATGGTGCATTTCATGAGTTCTCCATCCACCTCTCCGGCTATGTCCCCAGCCCGGACCACCGCGCCAATTTCCAGCTTCTGGCAGAATATCCCGTCCGCCGGGGCCCGCAGCACCCGCTCCCCGGCGTATCCGCCGATGAGCCCGGGAATGTTGGTGTTGGGCAGGGCGCTTCCCCGGTAGATCACCCGGCCCAAGGTATGGCCCCGCATGGTCTCCACCACGGCGTGGCAATCCTCCCCCGCCGTGAAGCCGGGTCCGATGCCGACAACAACCGGCGCATCGTCTATTTTCGTGCCCAGGTTGCGCTTGGCCAGGATGGCATCCACCAGGGCGTCGGGCCGCAGCTGGGCGCGGCAGGCACAGTCCGGGTCCGCCAACACCGGGATCAGGCCCCGGCGCAGCAGGCTCTCCGCCTCCTCGACGCTGTCCGCCCGACGGGCGGTCACATCCTCCACCGTCATCTCCCCCAGCAGGATAGCCTGGGAAAAGCAGACCGTGCGGCGGATGGCAGTGGGAGCGGGCAAGTCAGTCATGACCACCTGCATCCCGGCCCGGTGCAGCCGCAGGGCAATGCCGGAGGCGATATCTCCGGCGCCGCGAATGAAAACCTTCATGAAAATCCCTCAATTCCCTGTTTTTTTACAAGAATAGCATGTTCCGGCTCCACCGTCAAGGTTGACGCAGGAGCCGGAAGCTGATACAATAACGGCATGGAACAGAAATTAACGTACAATCTGGCGGTCCGGCTGTTTTCCGACGAGAAATGCTTCGGGCCAGGGGTAGCACAGCTGCTGCACCGGGTGCAGGAGCTGCATTCGCTGCGGGCGGCAGCCATGTCCATGAACATGGCCTATTCCAAGGCGTGGACCATCACCAAGCACGCCCAGGCCGCCCTGGGCTTTCCGCTGCTGCACTCCATCACCGGCGGGCGAGGCGGCGGCGGCGCGGAGCTGACTCCGGAGGGAGAGCGGCTGCTGGAAGCCTACGACGACTACTGCCGCCAGCTGCGGGCCTTTGCCGACGGCCTGTTTCAGGAAAAGTTCGGCTATTTACAGGAAGAATAGCCTTTGACAGGCTGAAGCGAGACTGCCAGAAAAATAGGATTGTCTCTGTCTTCGGAAAGGAAGATAGTTACGAAAGAAACCCATCAGGGGTGTCTTTCGTTTTCAATCATCGCATTTTCAGAACTTTTATAGAAGTTTTGAAAATGCCTTTCAGCCTGTCAAAAAGGATTTTTGACAGGCTGAAGCATCCGTATCCCGGGGGATACGGATGCTTTTTGTCTCTTTTACCACTTGTTCTCAACCTTTTCGGCAAAGCCCAGCATATCCCGGACCTGGATGACCCGGCCGTCGTCCAAGGTGGCCGCGCCGGTGAAGTGCCCGAACACCTGGTGCTGGTCGGACTTGATGAGCTTCACGTCCGTGCAGGCGGCCCGGTCCAGAATGGGGTCAAATTTCATCTCAAACCGTCCGTCGTCGGAGGTGAAGCGCCAGGGAGACAGGAAATCGTCCTTCCCGTCCCTCTGGGGGATGTGGAAGCACACCTGGCTGAGCTTGTGGGCCTTGCCGCCGTAGAACAGCATATTCTCGCTGGCGGCAGAGGTATCGCCAAAGCCGTAGCCGATGTTCCAGCCGAAGGGCACGCCGTCCGCCAGACCGGAGGCGCTGCCCCAATACCAGGTGTTATGATACGTCCACACGCCCCGGCCCCAGTCCAGCACGCCGAAGGAATCCGCCGGGTCGAAGCAATAGGTCTTGTCTCCCAGCTGCACCTGGCCCCGGGCCCTCATGCAGTTGATCTTCTGGTTGTAATAGAAGCAGCCGGGCTTCGGAAACGGCGTGCAGATGACCATGGACTCCTCCGGCTCCTCCGTCAGGGTGACGGCGCCGTCAATGGTCTGGCCGTTCAGGAAATTCTCCATATGAAATGTCAGCTCCCGGCCCTGGGGCACATGGCGGAACACCAGGGCATAGCCCCTGCCGGAGGTGGCGGTGGTGCCGGAGGCAGAGCTCTTCGGAAGGCCGGTCCGGCCCATGGGAAAGGCCCGCATGGGGCTTTTGGTCCGCTCCCAGCGCTGGTCAAAATGCAGGAACGAGATGGAGTCCAGGCCCATATACCCGTTGTCGTCAATGGTCAGAGCCACGGCAAAGTGGTCATTGGCGATGAGATAATAGTCCCACTCCTTGATGCGGGACGCCGGGGCCTTGATATCCGCCCGGCGATAGATGGGCAGAAGCCGCTTGGCATAGCCCGGCTCCCGGAGATTGCCGCTGCCGTCCAGCAGGGGCCCTGCGGTGGTGATCTCATGCTGCATGGTGGTACCCTCCCATTTTATTTTCCTTATTGTACCATACGCCGCCGCATTTTTCCACCAGGACTTCCCTTTTGGGAAAATTTCCTGTATACTGAAAAAAACAGGGAGGCACTGCATATGGAAAACGAAGCCATTCAGCCCGGCCGGTGGCGGCATTTTAAGGGAAAAGAATATCAGGTGCTGGGTATGGCCCGGCACTCAGAGACTCTGGAGCAGCTGGTCGTATACCGGGCTCTGTACGGTGAGGGCGGTCTGTGGGTGCGGCCCGCGGCCATGTGGCTGGAGACCGTGGACAGGGACGGATACTGCGGGCCCCGGTTCGTGCGGATCGGAGACTGAACCATGAACTATACCATTGTACGATCCCATCGCCGGACCATGGCCATTCAGATCAAGCGGGACGGCCGGGTGGTGGTCCGGGCCCCATACGCCGCCACCGATGAAGAAGTCCGCCAGCTGGTGGAAAAGCACCGGGACTGGATCGAAAAAAGCCTGGCGCGCCAGAGGGAAGCTCCGGCCGCATCGCCTCCGGAGCTGACGGAACAGGAAATGGAGGAGCTGCGCCGGCGCGGGCAGGAGATCCTTCCGGGGCGGGTGGTCTATTGGGCGGCACGGATGGATGTTTTACCCACGGGAATACGGATCACCGCCGCACGGACCCGCTGGGGCAGCTGCTCCGGAAAAAACAGCTTGTGCTTTTCCCTGTTCCTGATGCGCTATCCCATGGAGGCCATTGATGCGGTGGTGGTCCATGAGCTGGCTCACATCCGCCACAAAAACCACGGGCCGGACTTTTATCGCCTGGTAGAGGGCACCCTGCCGGACTACCGACAGCGCATCGGGCTTCTGAAGCTGCCGCCCTCCGGGAGTTAAGGCATTTTAATTGAAGCCGCATTTTCCTATTGTGTCCACCAGGAAAACGTGATATGATGGACGATAGAAAACCACAAAATAGAAATAGGAGGAAGAATCTATGAACGATACCTGGGATCTGAGTATTCTGTACAAGGATTTTGACGACCCCGCCTTTACCGGGGACATGGCAGCCCTGGACCAGGCCATCGCGGCAGTAAACGCCCTGGCCGGTGAGGCGGTGGGCATGGACCACAGCCAGCTGGTGCATCGCTTCCTGCAGGTGCAGGAGCAGGTGGAGGAGCTGACCAACAAGCTCTTCATCTTCTGCAGCCTTCGGTGCAGCGCCAACACCGCCGATACCAAGGCCAACAGTCTGGGCGACCAGCTCAGCGCCAAGCTCAGCGGCTGCGCCGCCGCCAATGCCTCCCTGCGCCGGACGGTGGCAGGGCTGGAGGACCTGGACGCCATCATGGACGCCGACCCGGCCCTGGAGCCCTATCGCTTCCTGCTGGAGTCCATCCGCCGTGACAGCAAGTACCTGCTCACCGACCGGGAGGAGGAGCTGTTCGCCCGGATGAACATCTCCGGTGCTTCGGCGTGGGAGACTCTGCGGGACAACCTGACCAGCAGCGTGAAGGTGGAGTACGACGGTGGGGTCACCAACCTGTCCGCCATCCGCAATCTGGCCTACGATCCCGATCCCGCCGTGCGCAAGAGCGCCTATGAGGCGGAGCTGGCGTGCTATGACAAGATCAAGGATTCCGTAGCCTTCGCCCTGAACAGCATCAAGATGCAGGTCATCAACGAGTGCCAGGTCCGGGGCTATGCCTCCCCCCTGGACAAGGCCCTGTACCAGAGCCGCATGAAGCGGGAAACCCTGGACGCCCTGCTGGGGGCCATGGACGAATACATGCCCAAGTTCTGGCAGTATCTGCGGGCCAAGGGCAAGGCGCTGGGCCACGAGAACGGCCTGCCTTGGTATGAGCTGTTCGCCCCCATGGGCAAGAGCGACAAAAAGTATACCACCCAGGACGCCAAGGATTATCTGTTGAATATCTTTGGCGGCTTCGACAGCCAGCTGCACGACATGGTGGAGCGGGCCTTTGACGAGGCATGGATCGACTTCTATCCCCGTAACGGCAAGGTGGGCGGCGCCTTTGACTGCGGCGTGCCCAGCGCCAGGCAGAGCCGGGTGCTCACCAACTTTGACGGCGCCTTCGGCGACATCGTGACCCTGGCCCATGAGCTGGGCCATGCCTTCCACGATCAGCAGGTGTTCTCCCACCCGCTGGTGTGCCAGGAGTACACCATGCCCGTGGCGGAGACGGCCTCCACCTTCAACGAGGTGCTCACCGTCAGCGCCGCCATTGACGCCGCCGAGAGCAAGGACGAGAAGCTGGCCCTGATCGAAAGCCAGCTGTCCGACGCCTGCCAGATCATCTGCGACATCTATTCCCGGTTCCTGTTCGAGTCCTCCGTGTTCGAGGCCCGGCCCCAGGAGTTCCTGGACGCCGACCGCCTGTGCCAGCTGATGCTGGAGGCCCAGAAGAAGGCCTATGGCGACGGGCTGGACCAGAGCTGCCTGCACCCCTACATGTGGCTGTGCAAGGGCCACTATTACAGCGGCAGCCTGAGCTTCTACAACTTCCCGTATGCCTTCGGCGGCCTGTTCGCCCGGGGCCTGTACGCCAAGTATCAGCAGGAGGGCAAGGACTTTGTGCCCCTGTATAAGAAGATGCTCCACGCCACCTCCGTCACCTGCGTGGAGGATACTGCCAGGATTGCCGGCATCGACCTGACCGACAAGGCCTTCTGGCGGCAGGGGCTCCAGTCCCTGGCCGACGAGATTGACCTGTTCTGCCAGCTGGTGAAGTAAATCCGCACTGCAAAAATCGCCGCGACAGCTGTCGCGGCGATTTTGATTACTGTTCGATTTTTTCGGCGGCAGGCTTTTCGCCGAAGCTCTCCTCCAGCCGGTGGAGGCCCTCCTCCATCTCGTGGAAGCCGGACAGGTCCGGCTGGGCCAGGGTCTGCTGGGCCAGGGCCAGCTTCTGGCAGAACTGGCGGTTCAGCTCGGCGTATTTATCCCGGGACTGGGCGCACCAATCCTCCTGCCGACGGGCCATGGTCCGCAGCTCCTCGATAGCCTTGGCCCGGAACTCCTCCGTCCGCCGGTGGGCGCTGATCTCGATATCGGCGATGTGGTCCTTCAGAGACTGATACTCCGCCGCCTGGGCCCGAAGGTCCTCCGTCTCCTGCCGGAGCTTCTGTGCCTGCTCCTGGAGCTGGCGGAACTGATCTTGCAGCTGCAGGCAGGTATCCGCCGCCGCGCTGTTCTCCAGCACGGACTGGCGCAGGGTGCTCAGCTCCGCCTCCATGGCGCGGTTCCGCTCCTGCAGGCTGCGATTTTCCTCCTCCAGAGCGGAAATGTGCTGCTGACTCTCCCGCGAGGTCTGCTGGATATAGCTGATCACGTCCTCCCGGTCAAAGCCGCCGAACAACGCCGTTTTGAAATTGGTATTCATCCCGTATTCCCCCGCTATTCTGTAAATTTGTACACAGTATAGCACAAGGGCCGGATAAAATCAACCGTTTTTCCCGATCATGGCGTAAAGGGCTTCCAGCGCGTCGGACAGGGTCCCCAGCCGGTCGATCAGCCCCAGCTGCACCGCCTGGCTGCCGTACAAAATGGTGCCCACGTCGTTGGACATATCCCCGTCGGCCAGCATCAGCTGGCGGAAGGCATCCTCGGTAATGCGGCTGTGCCGTGCCACAAAGGACACGATGCTCTCCTGCACCCGCTCGAAATACCGGTACGACTGGGGCGCGGCGATCATCAGGCCCGTCATGCGCACAGGGTGCACCGTCATAGACGCCGACGGCACGATGAACGTCTCCCGCCCGGACACCGCCAGGGGAATGCCGATGGAGTGCCCGCCTCCCAGCACCAGGGTCACAGTGGGCTTCGTCATCCCCGCCACCATCTCCGCGATGGCCAGTCCCGCCTCGATGTCGCCGCCCACGGTGTTCAGCAGCAGCAGCACGCCGTCCACCTCCTCCGACTGCTCCAAATGAGCCAGCAGCGGCAGGACATGCTCATATTTCGTGGTTTTCGTGTTGTTGGGAGCCACGCTGTGGCCCTCCACCTGGCCGATGATGGTCAGGCAGTACACGCTGCCCCGCTGGCTTTCCACCAAGGCAGCGCCCAGGTCATAAAGACGCTGGGCGCTCTGGTCGCCGGACTGCTCCGGCAGATGATTGGGTTCCTCCGTCATGGAACGCACCTCCTTATCGGAGATAGCATGTGCATTCCGGCGGAAATCATTCAATTCTGAGGCTGATCCGGCAGTGTGGGACAGAATATGCAGACCGATGCCCCGCTCCAGCTCCGGAATGCGTCCCTTATGGGCCGCAGGCGTATCATATGGTATTCCTCTCAAACGGCATGAGCAGGCCGTATATCGTCAAACCTGTCAGATATTTCCGGCAAAAAAAGTAAGGAGGGAAGACCAAAATCTTCCCTCCTAACAAGGACACACGGTATTTTTACTTGCCTGCTGCCACAGACTCAACGTGCTTGACCTCGCGGCCGTTATAGGTACCGCACTCCGGGCACATTCTGTGAGGCAGATGCAGCGCGCCGCACTTGGGGCATGCCACGAGACCGGGAGCCGCCAGCTTCCAAACGGAGCTGCGTCTCTTATTGCGTCTTTGCTTGGATACTTTTCCCTTAGGTACTGCCATGTTGACACCTCCTTGGTCTTAACTGCCTGAGCAGTAGTGTATTTGTAATATGCTCACTCGTCGTCCTGCGCGAGCAGCTGGGCCAGCTTTGCAAGCCGCGGATCGACCTGCTTTTTGCAGCGGCACGCCTCGCGGTTGAGGTTGACGCCGCAGCCCGGGCAAAGGCCCTTGCAGTCCTCGGAGCAGAGGGTTTTCGTGTCCATATCGAGGATGAACGCGGTGCCGGCCAGGTCCGCCAAGTCCACCTCATCGTGGTCCAGCAGGACAATGTCGTCGTTCTCCATGTCCTGCTTCTCCTGGGCCAGAACGCACGAGAAGGACGCGGACTTGGGAGCGTCAAACTCCTCCATGCACCGGTCGCATACGCAGCGAAGCGTCGTACTTGCCTGAAGCTCACACAGCAGCACGCCTGCCTGGTTATACACCCTGCCGTCCACAACAACCGGGCGAACCACGGGCTTCTCTCCGCCGAATTCCAGGTCGGACAGATCCATCTCAAAATGGAAATCCTGGCTGGCGCCGGGAGTATGCAAAAGCCGGTTCACATTCAGAATCATAGTACACCTCGCAATGACACGAGTAGTATTATACTGAATTTTCCTCCCCTTGTCAAACATTTTCTCATAAATATTTTGACTTTTTTGAAAAAGACGGTAGAATAAGAGCAGACTGGAAATTCTACGGTAAGGGAGGCCCCTTCATGCGGGAGATCACCATCGGAAAAAACGATGCCGGTCAGCGGCTGGACCGCTTTGTGTCCAAAAATCTGCCCCTGCTGCCCCCGGCGCTGCTTCAAAAATACATTCGCCTCAAGCGCATCAAGTGCAACGGCGCCCGGGCCCAGCGGGATCAGCGCCTGCAGGAGGGCGACGTGCTGCAATTATACATCAATGACGAGTTCTTTGACAAGCCCCGGGAGGATAATCTTTTCCTGACCCTGTTCAAGCCGTCACTGGATATCGTATATGAGGATGAGAACCTAATGCTGCTGAACAAACGGCCGGGGCTGGTGGTCCACGCCGACGAGACGGAGAAGGTCAACACCCTCATCAATCACATCCAGGCATACCTTTACCAGAAGCGGGAGTGGAACCCCCGGTGGGAGAACGCCTTTACCCCGGCCCTGTGCAACCGCATCGACCGCAACACCGGAGGCATCGTCATCGCCGCCAAAAATGCCGAAACCCTGCGCATCATCAATGAGAAGATCCGGGACCGGGAGATCGACAAGCGCTACCTGTGCATCACCCTGGGCCGTCCCCGTCCCCCAGAGGGGGAGGTATCCTGCTTCCTGCTGAAGGATGAACAGAAAAAGCAGGTGTCCGTGTACCACCGCCCCGTCCCCGGCGGCAAGACCGCCGTCACCCGCTACCGGACCCTGGAGACCCGGGGAGAGCTGTCCCTGCTGGAGGTGGAGCTGCTGACGGGCCGCACCCATCAGATCCGCGCCACCATGGCCGACCTGGGCTGTCCCCTGCTGGGTGACGGAAAATACGGCGACGGCAGGGCCAACCGCCGCTACGGCGAGACCCGCCAGGCGCTGTACTCTTATCGCCTGACCTTCGACTTCCCCACCGACGCCGGGATCCTCGGCTATCTCCGGGGCCGCAGCTTCCAGGTAGACCAGGTCCCCTTCCGGGATAAATATTTTGGCTGACCGCCTGCATCAGCGCCTATTATGCCAGCAAGAATGACAGCTTGTAACAGGAGAACGGAAATTATGCGGTTATGTAAACCGGTTCCCCAGCTTTCGCGGAGTGAAAAACTTCGTTTTCCGTCCTGGAAAAATCCTGGTAAAATCCCGGAAAACGGTTGCGGCACATAGCATTTAGCCGTTGTGGAAAACCCTGTGGAAACTGTGGATAACTCTTTGTAGAGCCTTCCCGGTACAGGCTTTATGTTGCTTTTTGTCCATTCCCCCGTTTTACACAAAAGTAATGGAAAGCGCGGATTTCGACAAAACTCCTGTACTTCCCGGCGGTGGGTCAAGTCCCTCAAACTCCCTGCCGCCGGAAATTTCCGTATCGTTCCGCGAAACTTTCTGCATCCCCGCCGTCATGAATACGCCCCGTATTTCCCGCCGGATCGGGAAATTTATGGTTGACGGGCGGCAGAAAACATGGTACAATACGGCTTGTGACTTCCCCAGGAGGCCATATGCTTGTGTGGCTCAGTTGGTAGAGCAGCTCACTCGTAATGAGCAGGTCGCCGGTTCGAGTCCGGCCACAAGCTCCAAAAGAACCCCTTTGTCCTTGCGGACAAAGGGGTTCTTTATTATAGCACCTTATAGCACCCTTCAAACTTCCACCGCTGGGAACAGGTCCCAGGGGTAGACCCGGGGCGGTGGGCAAAACACGTCCACCCGTTCTCCCGTGACCGGATGGCGGAAGGCCAGGCGGCAGGACCACAGGGCCGCCGTGCAGTTGGGGTCCTTGCTGCCATAGCGGATGTCCCCCAGCAGCGGCAGCCCCCGGGAGGAGAACTGCACCCGGATCTGGTGGGTGCGGCCCGTATGCAGCTGCACCCGCACCAGAGACAGCTCCTCCGTCCGGGACAGCTCCCGGTAGAACAGGCTGGCCTCCCGGACGCCCTTCCGGGGACGCTTCACCACATAGCTCTTGTTGTGTCCCGCATCCCGGAACAGCAGATCCGTCAGCGTGGCAGCTGGCTCCGCCGGATGACCCCGCAGCACGGCCAGGTACCCCTTGACGATCTCATGGGCCTGCACGGCGGCGGTGAGCTTTCCGGTGACCTCCCTCCGGCGGGAGAACACCATAACACCGCCTGTGATTTTATCCAGCCGATGCACCGTGGCAATATAGGGGTTTTTCTGCCCCAGGGACCGGTAATGCTCCCGCAGCAGCTCCGGCATGCACCGTCCCGCTTGACCGTCCTCCGACAGCACGCCCACCGGCTTGCAGCAGATCACCAGGTGCGGGTCTTCATATAGAATATACAGCGGCTCCATCACTCACCAGCGGCGGCGGCCCCGATAGGCCCGTTGCTGG
>ULXL01058465.1_pt1 | contig 10685 bp, 19 predicted proteins | sample 1961241 | NCBI WGS metagenome assembly ULXL01 (sample SAMEA4835837, study PRJEB28245) | human gut metagenome | biome: gut microbiome; material: fecal sample | place: Denmark | collected 2008
GCTACTTTATAATCTTTAAACTATCCTTGTTTAATAGCTTTAAATAACTGTCTAGGGAAATTAGGTTTACCAAATAAAGCTCTAATATAGTCTCTTATATTCTTAAAAAATTTGACGATTTTATATCGCAGAGAAGGATTCTTTTCATTAATCATATAACTTCTAAATTCCTCTGCGAGAGCTTCTTCAACCTACTGTTCAGTATAATCCCTAGCCTCACTATGGGTGTTGACATACTCTTGATATACAGCTCTACGCTGAGCTTCATTCAATAACAGTAAGCTAACATAGTGAAATGCTTCGTGATATTCTACACCTTCTCCAGATTGTAAAGATAAACCTATCTGTGGCATTATTTCTTGAGTAATAGCATTGACTACCATTCTCATAATACCATACGCCTTTTCATTAGAACCAGTAGCAAACATAGCATTAGTTACTATAATATTCTCTGGATCCAATCCAAGTGTATCTACTAACCATTTTCTAGCAGATTCAGCATTAAGTGTATTAGTACCTCTTACTGTAGAGAATACTCCTGCCACTTTATCTTTAGGAGTCTATAATACAATCTTCTTACCTTGTCTATTAGTGATAATACCCCAAGTGTGACCAGGAAGCAATTTCTAATTAGAAGGAATAGTAAGACCGTATTTATCAAGATTCTCTTGTGTAGCAGGTTCAGCTATCACTGGTTGTTTAGGAGTACCTTGTTTCTTTTCAGGAGTAGCTTTAACTGGAGATTGAGTAGCTATAGTCTGTCCATTAGAAGCAACAGAAGATCTTGTAGCAGTAGAAGCCTTCTTCTATGATTCTACTACTTTCACATCATCCGCATATACAAAAGGAGCTTTAAAAGCATGATCACCCAAATCAGTCTTTATCTTGCCATGATTGATAAACCAAGCAGCCATAAGAATAGGCTCATTAACTTTTACAAGTTTACCGTTCTATTTACTATAACCTAATTCTCTAAGAGAGAAAGTAATAGCATCATTACCGAAACGTATTTGAGTATCATCATTAGGTGCTAATTCGGGATGATTAGTTATTACTCTAATCATACCATTTACTACCTACTCAGGAATACGGGACATTAATAAATCTTTATCTGTATTCCAGTGTATATTCTGTGATATCTCATATACGATTCTTTTCTTCTATGAGTCAGTAATACCATCAAGTTTAGTATAACGAGTAGTATAACCCATTCTAGGATTAGTATAATCTCTTAATGCTCCGTTTACAAAGAATCTTTTACCAAGAGCATTTTCATATACATTTAACTACTTTCTTACCAAGAAGTTAAGAGAAACCTTTTCTTTATCTGTTAAACCAGATACAATAGTCTTATCCCCATTATTAGCAAGAATACCAAGTAAGAATTCATCTATTTCATTATGGAAGAATCCATTAACCATAAGTTCGTAAATGAACTCAGCAGTACTCATAGGAATAGGCTTACCATTTTCATCTCTATTGATAGTACCATCTACATTCTTACTTAGCTATATTTCACTATAATTATTTACATTAGGTATTCGATGTAATTCCTCTGCCAACATTATAGGCAAAGTACTATTCTATGACGGAGTATTTTCTACTTTAGGAATATAATACAACTTACCAGCATATCCGGTACCTTGAACAGAAGTATCGTCAGTCTAATCTAGTTTTACAATACTAAAGGGATTTAAACCAAATGGTCCAGTACCGTATCCTATTTCTACATCTCCAGTAACAATAGCTTCTGTTAATTCGTGACCATCACTAGGCATCTAAAAGTCATCAACTTCATTCAAATGTCTATAAACAGGATTACCGTTTTCATCTACTATGTTATTAAGAGTACCATTGCTGATACGCATATTAGTAGGTTTAACGTGTTTTGCTGCCTCTAGAGGCAATTTACCATCTGTAAAATAGTTCGGTGCGTATTGTTTGATGATCTTAGTTCTAAGGGCAAGCAAATGGCTAATCTGAGCATCTACATCTTCAGGAGTCATACCAAGATTAAGTAGGTCATCTCTCAGACTTTGAGTAATAGCTCTTAAAGAAGTATTGTATACTACGCCATCTTTTTCTATAATCAGATGTATAGCTAAGTTCTTTAATGCAGTATCTCCTCCACTCATATCGTGTGTACTTGAGGTTACCACATAATATGCATCATCTACTGTACTAAGCCATCCTGGAGTAGCCAGGTTAACTGCTAATACAGAGCCAGGTCTACGTTCAGCTACTTTACCATCCTTTGTAATGAATGTAACAGGTTTACCTGCTACTGTAATAGGCATTACTTCATCAGTAGTAGGTAAGTAGAAGAAAGTGTTAGCTATATAAGCTCTCTTTTGTTTACTCTTAGTGATAATAGGATTACGTTCGTCCATATCTGCTGTATCGTTAGCATACGTAGCAGGACCGGTAAATCCATCATCATACATTTCATCGAATACATTCTGCACCTAAAGCATCTCTTCCCCTATAGTAATAGAATTATCTGGATTCTATTGCATAGTAGGATCCCATTTTACTTCATCTGTAGCAGGGTCAATATATACCTCAGATGCTTTACCTTCTTCAAGAGTAGGAGGAGCCACTTTATCTTTCTGTACTTCCTGTATTGGAGCAGGAGTAGGTTCGATGCTAGGAGAAGGTTCTGGTGTTTGTACTTCAGGTACTTTTGGTTTCTTTTCCTCTATAGTAGGAGGAACATCTCTATCTTCCTTTTCTTCTTCAAATGAAGACTGAGAATCATCGTTTGCTGCCTCTTCCGCAGAATCATTAATGGGATTTTCTGGAGTTACTTCTTCTACAGCATTCGTAGCTATCTCTATATCTAATTTAGAATTATCGTTATTATCCTAATTATTGTTAACGGCTTCCTCCTATACCTTAGTACGCTCTGTATCATCAACATAAGTATCGTCTAATTCATACTCTCTGGCTTCTTCTTCATCGAGTAATTCTTGAGGCAATGTCTCCAATTCAGGATTTGCTTCCTATTCTAACTTATTTACAAGAGTTTCAATCTAAGAAATAGTTTTACTATCCTCATCTTCTTTTTCCTTCATCTCATCCTGAGGTACAATAGGAGGAGTATTTTCTTCCATTGTATCCATAGGAGATTCAGTTTTCTCAGCTGGAGAGGGTTGTTCTAAAGTAGCAGGTTCCTCAGTAGTTACAGTTTGAGTATCTTCATCAACTACAGGTTCTTCTGCAGGAGTACCCTACTCTTCTTCCTTTTCCTGTCTTGCTACCTATTCTTTGCTATCTCTACGTATTAAATCTCTCTGAATAACAGATACAGCTCTACGCTTATAAAGTGATTGCTTATCAGCTAAATTCTCACTTTCATCCCATTCTTTGTTTACTTTGTCATCGTAGTCTTTGATTACCTACTGTTCAGATCTGGGTTGTCTTCCATTAGCTTCATCTTCATTAGCTGCATTAGTGAGTATAGATTGTCTCTGAGCATCTGTTATATTATCCCAAGTAGGTCTATAAAGTCTTGTATCGCCAGTATATAAACCGACGATATATGCAGCATTATGTTGAATAAGATCTTGTGTAGCTCCGTTATTAATGAACTTCTCAGTAAGGGCTTGTTCTAATTCCTCTTGATAGGGGAGAGCTATAGCGTTTAATGCTTCTTGTTGTTCTGCTGTTCTTTTATTCTGTTTCTTTAAGTTCTTAATATACTTTTGAATTCCAGATATACCGTCTATATTAACATCCAAGTTTAAGTCCTACTTTAGACGTTTTAAATCTTGCCTTCTATTAGATAACTCCGTATCAATAGTATTAAGAACTTTAAAATAAGTATTATTTATAAGATTGTTAATAGCACTTTCTCTATATTGAACAAAGTCTATTGCTTCATCTCCTTCTAATTTATCTACATATTGATTATACATTAGCCTAAACATATCATCTAACGTATTATCATTACGTATCTTAGATTCAAGTTCTTCAACAGCCCTAGTAGAATTTTCAGAAGCTTGTGCCTGATCATTCAATCTATCACGTAAATTAATGGCATTCTTGATAATCTGATTATATTGTGTATCACCAAAAGTAGCATTAATTTGATTAGCTATATTATTAAGTTTTTTATTAGAGACATAAGTAGATACAGTATTAGCTAAAGCTATATCTTTATCAATCATTTCATCAGTTACACCTTCTGGCTTATATTGTTTCAATGATTGTAAAGAGTTACGTATTCTACCAAAGTTATTACCATTCTACTTAGAAGCAGAGATAAATTGATCTATCTTGTTATCTCTCTCAGCATCAGCATAATGATCAGCAGTAAGACCTCTAAGTTTATTGTCTGTTAATACCTGCTTAGTGCCTTCATATACATCCCTAGCTCCATATACTCCTGTCATAAATAAACCAGTAAATCCACCAATCTTCATTTCATTGATAAGATCTTTGTCTGTATTAAGAGTATTGTCTGGATGTATACCGTAATAAGCCAAGTTGGCTTCTAATCCTAGATTAGCCATATTGGCTGCACCACTTAACAAAGAATATCCTTCAGCATTATCGTAATCTCCTTTCTGATATCTACTGGATACTAAATTCTAAACACCTTCTTCAGTACGTTCAGTAAAATAACTTAATCCTAAAGCTTTACCTAATTTGGTAATAGTACTTAAAGCATCCTTAGTAGCTACTTTACCCATAGGGTTCTTAGATATCTTATCAGCTACTCTGGTAAGGGTATTATCAAGTATGGAATTACCTGCCTCAGCTAATCCTCTATTGGATACTGACTAAGCCATTTCAGCAGAAGTAGCCATGTTAGGAGTCTTACCCAATAATCTACGCATACCATATGCTCTAGATAGCCATTGACCACCATATGAGAATAAAGTAGACTCTACATAATCAGGAATAGATAAGGCTGAGTTAGTCTGTTTTAATACTTCTAAACCCTTTTTAGATTCGTCAAGTATTTCGTTATATCTTGGATCGTCAGTCTTTAACTGTTGTGCTACGGATGCTTGAAATATTTCATAATCATCCATATCATCTACAGGATAACCTAATGAAGCCAATCTAGACTTCGTCTGATTAGTAATATTAGAAATATTAATACCTAATTCATTAGCACCATTAAGTACTCTTTCTTGATATGCAGAGAATGCTTCTGAAGATGTTTCACTATCACGCATATAAGAAGCTATGGCATAATTGACTCCAGCTTCAGTCATAGCATATAACAAAGGTAAAGTACCACCAGAGCTTGCAGAGAGAGCTCCTTTAGCTACTCCATTCAATATAGCACTGGCTCCCATTTGACCAATCATAGCTCCAAATTCTGAGTAACTACTACCTAAGTGAGGCAATGCGTAATACCAACTCATAGGATCGTCGATACTAATTTCGTTTCTCTCGAATTTAGCTTTGAATTCTGGGTCTATCTTAGTAGGATCGAATAATAGATTACCTTTCTTGATAGTGTTAATCTTAGCTTGAATGTCTTCTTCTTTAGATTTCTTTCTGGCATTAGCTACCTGTAAAGCTTCATCTAACTAACTTACTTGAGTAGAAAGAGAATTCATATCATTCTTATTTCTACTATCCCACATAAACTACATCTGTTCAGGACTGAGTTTACCTACATTACCAAATATAGTATTAACTCCCTCAGCAGACAACATATGTTTAAAGTTATTATTGGTATTTAAGTCAGCAGAGTAATTTGCATTAAGGTAGTCATAAGTTAAATATTTTAAATAATCTTTAACACTACCAAACTTCTCACGATTCTTAAATAGTTCTTGAGGTCTTGTTTCATAAAATATATCCTGCAGATAAGGATTAGTTCTAGCCATTTCCTTAACAGCAGGTTCTAATTGAGCAATCTTTTGGCTCAATTCATTCTAACGAGTATAGGCTGCGGCTAACTGTGAATCAGACCAGTTATATCCATTAAGCTCTATATTCCTATTTAAGTCTATTAATTCTTGTTTAGAATTTAAATAGTCTTTAGCATTTTCTAATTGAGGAACCCATAATCCTTCAGTAGAAGACAGTTCACTATACTTCTTATCCAAGTTAACCTAATGACCTTGTACATTAGCTTGTCTCCAAGGATCTGCAATAGCATCGGCTATACCAGATTCTTTCAATGCTTTATTTATAGTACCCGGTATAAGTGTCCAAGGATTGAACCAAGAACTATCATCTTGGTCAGTCTTAGGTCTGCTATAGTCTGCTTCTTCTAATTGCTTATGAACAGACTCAGCTGCTTCATTAAGCAACTGAGCCTATCTAGCTTCTTGACTATATTCTTGTATTCCAAAGGTATCTAGCTTTGGAGTATCGTAGAGCTCGAAATCTCTCGCTCTTTGTCTAGTATTAAGTATTTTATCCATAATAGATATTAATTCATTCTTTCATACTCTGAAATGAGATTCTGTGTATCAGTAGTTTTACTGCTTAAATGTCTATTATCGTGAGTCCAAGCTGCATCTCTTGTAATTGCTGACTCACCTTCATCTGGTATTAAACCTAAAATTGGAACTCTAATAAATTCTCTTGTTTTATCTGATACGGTTCTAGAAGTACCATCACTAGTAGAACTCTATCTATCTGTTGTAGATGTAGTTGTATTTCCTAATTTAACCTTTCTCATTCCCATTGCAGCTCTTTCTTCAGGAGTGAAATCACTCATTTGCTCAATAGGAATATAAGCGTATTTTCTTTGGTATAAGAAGTTACCATCAGTGGTTACTTTAGGATCGCCTTTGATAATAAAGTCGTGATACTTATTACCCATTTGCCAATTGTGTTTAAATTTATCACGAGCTACCATGCCTTTGACTGTAGTATCACTTAAGTTCTTAGCATTTCTACCACCGGGATTAATAACATTTGAACGAGTAGTTCCCATTAATCCGTAAGCAAAGTCTTCAGCAAGAATAAAGTTACGAGTATCGTTAGCTTCATATCCACCATAAGCTTTAGTACCATTAGTACCCTATTTAGCATATACGTCACTTACTTCAGGACTAAGTGGACTGGACATAACATCTAACAGATAGTTCTCTGCAGCAACAAGACTCTTATGATTTCTTGCTATTTGGTTAAAGCTATTACGCATTCTAGCCTGCATTACAGCAGGGTCAGTATTAGCAGCATAAATAGCCTAATCTTCAGGGGATAATGCATCTACACCTTTCTACATTACTATAGATACTTTATCAGGAGTAAGACCACTAAAGTTATCCATTAATGTCTTACGGGCATCTCTATGTAATATAGTAGTAAGATTATTCATTGCTTGAGCACTTCTATTAGCAGCAGCTTTCATCTGTAACTTGGCACTTTCCATCCACCAAGGATCACGTTCAGCCTAAACATAGGCAAACTCTCTACCTGCTGTAATAAGAGTTTTATTAAGTTCATACTCGGCATCTTCTTTACTAAAACCTTGTCTCTGTAATACTTCAAGATGCTTACGATATTCAGGAGTGTTCTGTATACTTGATAAGTTCTCCTTTATCTCATAATCGGTTCTATCTGTAGATACTCCGGAACGTATCCAACCATTCTAGGTACCCATAAAATTAGCCTTCAGGTTATCAACATATGGTTTAACTAAGTCTACTTCTGATTTATAAGCTAAAGGCGATATATCATTAAATATATCATCCTATGCTGTATCATAATTAGTAAAGTCTACATCGTGCCACAAAGGATTATATTTACCAGATAACATTAATTGTTGATTTGCTTTCTATCTAGCAAGCATACCCTCTCTACTCTACTTAAGTCTACTTAAATAACCATAATCTATATTATTAATTCTCTATTGTAGTCTAGACCTAAAGTTAGCATCCTTCATAGCATCTGGATTAGTAGATGCCTCTTGAATCAAATCAGAGAACTTACCTATAGAATTTTTATAGTAGTTTTCTGTATCTACTGCAGAAGGAGATTGAAACTCTCCAAATGTAGTAATTGTATTTGTTAAATCTTTTGCCGCCTAATCTACAGCTTCTTTCTGTGCTGCACCTATCCTATATAATTCACCAAAATTAATAGGAACGTATGTGTTTAATATAGGAGCTTCTGCAGCTCTATCATATCTGTTTGCCTACATAATTTATCCTATTATCTTAAGTACTTACTCCAATTCTTAATAGCATCTGATGTAAATCCTGCCTGTAAGAATGGTTTATATAATTCAAGCATAGCTTTATCTCTCTTACTTTGATTACGCATAAGAGATTTGTTCTGTGCAAATTGACTCAACTGACTTAATCCAGCTCTACGAATATTACGAGCAGAGGCTCTATTCTATGCATTGAGATCTGAAGCAAGATTTGTAGCATTAACCCATTGTTTACCAAGATCATTCATAGCATTAGCATACTCACCTTTGTACTGATTATTAACATTACTTTCAGTAGCTCTGGCTGCAGCTTTAGCTTTATTTGCTTGGATAGCATTCTATAATCTAAATGCCATATTATGACCAGTATTAGTCATTTGTTGACTTGCACTATAATTAGCTACATCTCTATTTTGCTCTATATCTCTAAGTAAAGGATTAATATTATATCTACGTCTACCCATAGTGTTGGCAATAGCAGATGCGTATGGATTATAATTAGCCTATACTGATTCTGGACTACCTGTAAATAGATTAGACATTATTGGAGCCAGTGTTGCAAAATCGCTAATAGCATCTACCCAGTTAGGACTACTTGTTTCAGGAGTATCAACAGTAGTAGAAGCAGGATTAGTGCCCATAGTGGGTATTATACTTCTAGTTCTAATATCTTGAGGAGTAGCGGATACTTCTGGTACTATTTCATCAATAGTATTTAAATCAGACATTATCTCTGGAGCAACTACAGATTTAGCTACTCTAGGGGTAGCCTTTTTAGAAATAGTCTAAGAACTACTAAATTTAGTTCTTTTGGGAGCAGTAATAGTCACTTCAGGTAATGTACCAGCATTTACTTCTGATACTCTACCATAATTATCCCAAGGTGCAGTTACGTCTCCTTTTACATATGAAGTATTAGATTTGTATCTAGGAGCAGGAGCACTAACTCCCATACTAATTTCACCTGCAAATCTAGGATCGGTCATAAATCCTGCAGCATTATACAGTGGTTTATCATCTCCTCCATAAGCAAATGATTTTACTTCTTTACTCTTAGATTTAATTCCTTTCTAATCCTTAAGAGCTTCTTGCATCATAAACAGTTTATTGTGTATCTGTCTATTATTAATTTCATTTAGTTTTGCAGAGTTCTACGCAAATCTATCATTATATTTACTTTTATTTTTAGCCATCATTTGTTCTCCTAATTGGGCAAATGTTTTCTTAGTACCTGGTACTTTAAGAGTGTTACTCAATACTTTACTGCCTTCAGGCAAATTAATTAAGTTACTATCAGTAGGTTGCCCTTGTTCTGGTACTTTACTTACTTGACCATCTGGTGTAGCTATTAATTCTCCATCATCTACATATGCTAGAGATGCTGGGTTATAACCCCCATAGGCAAAAGTATCTGTATCGAATTCAGTATTATCTTCATTGAATTCATTCTACAATCTTTCTGTAGCAGCAACACCTTCTCTATTTTGAAATGCATTTAGTCTAACAGCAGCTCTACGCTTTCTTAGTTTTCTATTCTTGAAAGCTCCTATTAGACCGGTACCCAAAGTACCTTCATCATAATCAGTAAAGGAAGTCATAGAAGCTTCCTTACCTTTTTTACCAATTAATCCTGTTACTGCACCAGCTGCACCGCCTATAACACCACCAATTGGTCCACCAATTGACATACCTAATTGAGCACCACTGGCTAGTCCCTCACCTATACCAGATATAGACTACATAGCTGCTTCTCCACCAGTAGTTGCAGTAGATGTCTAAAATGGACTAGATAAAGTATTAATAGCTCCTGGTATAGCCTAAGCTATGGCACCTACACTTCCCATTACATTTCCTAATCCATTTCCCTTAGTAGGAATCGACTATGCTAAGTGAGAAGGATCATTAGGAGCTATACCTCTTGTGATACTAGACTGTAGTTCTGCATTATTTGAAAGTCCATATATTGCAGCAGGTACTTTAATCTTTCTTTTCTTTTTCATATTAAATTCTAGAATATCTATAAGTAGTTGTTATCTAAGGCATCTAAAAAGTATAGTCCTTATCTGATCTAAATGAATAATCACATATCATATATTTACCTCTCATTCTAGCTGGAAATGACATACTTGTATCTTCTTCAAAAGTATCCTATCTAGGAACAGGTAATCTATAAGTATCTTCACGATAGTCAAAGTTTAAATCATCTCCACTTCTAGTAGCAGTCTGATGTTTGGTAGTAAACTTTACTCCACTTAATACATTCTATCTGAGTGTTTCATTATTAGGAGCTATAAATTCTCCTTGTAATGCTATATTGTCAAATACCTTAGTATACTAAGCATCTTTATTTACTACTGTCTATACTTTGATATCTTTATCTGTATCACCAAATCCATCAATATCTAAGGAGTTAATAATATAGAAGTCATTATCTTTTATTGTAACAACCTTATCTTTGAACGGTAACGTAAAATCTGGTTCAAATGTATATAAAGATGTAAATACATTTAATCGTTCATTATATATTAAAGACTTGTTATACAATCTGAAC
>ULXL01002092.1_pt1 | contig 10674 bp, 7 predicted proteins | sample 1961241 | NCBI WGS metagenome assembly ULXL01 (sample SAMEA4835837, study PRJEB28245) | human gut metagenome | biome: gut microbiome; material: fecal sample | place: Denmark | collected 2008
TTTTCATTCAAATGATACCACCCCCGGCTGTACCCTGCAGGTCAGTGCCTTTGCCGTAGCCTACGTGGGATTTGAAAAGCTGAACGCCGTTTCATCGGCATCAGCAAGGACTTGAAGGCCTCCCGCGCAAAATTTACGCAAAACACAATCTGCCCGGTCTTCTGCTCTCCGACCCGGAGCTGCAGGCGATCCAATCCTATGGGGTCTGGCAGGGGAAGCAGCTCTACGAGAAGGTTTCCATAGGCGTCGCCCGCAGCAGCTTTCTCATCGACGAGCAAGGTGTCATAGAAAAGGCTTCGTTTAAGGTCAAGCCGATACCAACGCAGCGGAGCTGCTGGGTATCTAAAAAGTGCGTCTCAGTAGTGATATCAGGAGACGAAAGAACCTCTCCCGATATGCATCAGGACACCCTACATGCTGGCAAAAGAGGCTGCGGCAAATGCCGCAGCCTCAGGCTTCATTGGGGATCGTTTGTGATGGCGCTCAGTACTCTTTTGGAAGAAAACATACTCACCATTGCTCCTGCCTTTTTAGGCAGTATGCTCGTTAATCCAGGCGATCATCGTGATCAAAGGACAAGATTGACATTCTGTTTTTTATAGTTTTTACCTCATGTGTGTTTTATGATTGGATTACCGTCTTTATCAAGAAGGGGCGTCATACCGCTTAGCCACATGCCACTTGCCACCAGATAATGAACTCCTGATTCTTGATCGACAATGATCTTTAATATCCCACCATACCGTATGGTTTCTTCACAAACAACGCGCTAGTTTCTCCATGTATAGACTTCTGTATCCACAACGCCACAGGGGTTAGACGAGGATGTTACAGCTCGGTTGCTCCCGCTTTCCCAAGTGATATTTCCTAAGGCATCTTTTTTGATAAACTTAAATTCTATCGTTGTTCCAGAGGGAACGCTTACAGGAAGAAACCACTCCGGATAATTGGGGTTGAGCATGGATTCCGTACAGTTATCAGGATTCCAATTTCCGAGTTCCGGAATGTTCCCAACTATATAGATATTCTCACCAAGTTGAGTTTCAGCGGATACATGGAAAACTATCTGATTTTGATCTCCAGACAGAACATTATAGTAAATTGCATTACTAGTTGCCGTCCCCTTTCGCACGGTGATAGGTTGGAGTCCGGCATTAACCCCCTCGGGTACAGTTGCCACAATCTTATTGGCGGTTGTACTTTGAACAGTTGCAGCGGTAGTCCCGAAATATACCGAGATATTCCCACTAAAACCATCTCCATAAATGTGAACGGTATTTCCGGGACGTCCAGTAGTAGAGATTACATCTCCAATCTGGGGCGTGGAAGGCGCTTCGGATGCTTGGTATTGCCATACGCAAACGCCGCCGCCAGAAATAGTAAACGAAGGTATGAGATTGTTCTGCACAGTCGTGGCAGTACCAAACAAGGATCCGTCCAAATAATCCGAATACTGTCCGGTGGGGAGATTTGTTTGAATTGCAGGAATAACGCTTGCACTATCGGGTTGTCGGTTGACTGCAACGACAACTACGTCATCGTAGAATTGTCGTTCAAAAACCATCACATTATCATCACTATAGCGAACGGTTGTAGTGCCGTATGCAATTGCATCGTTTGAGCGCCGCAGGGTAGATAGGGTTGCAATAAGCTGATATGCTGTTGTTGTTGTACTAAAGCCACATTCGGTGGGCATGTATACTCTTCCTGCAACATCACTTGCATCACCGGGTATAACATACTGTTCCGTTCCGTAGTAGATTGTTGGAATGCCCCTTGATGTCAGCAGAACTGCAAGCGCCGCATTGTAGACTTTCTGACTCCTTTGGGTATATCCAAAGCGGGTAACATCGTGATTATCTAGGAAGGTTACAGTCTGATTAGGATGGTCGTAATCCTCCTGAGTATATACCAACATATTGGCAAAGTTGCTCATTGGAGTAGAGAATGAGCCAAATGTTGTACTTGCTGCTCGGTAGAACTCAAAATCAAGGTTGTTTACACCAGTTTGCTTGGGAAAATAAACGTATTCATCATATTTGGGATCTGGTCTGCCAATAAAGAATTCACCAAAGTGAGTAACTGTTTTTCTGGAATCCACAACATCTTTTAGACCCTTTACAAAAGACGGATCCATATGAAGAGTAGCATCATGGCGAATACCATTTACGCCCAAATCACTCCAAAACAGCATGGCGGCTTCCAAATACGCAACAACATCACTATGTTGCTGCGAGAAGTCCGCAAGCGAACCTAAATCCTTATGCCGGTATCCAAATCGGCTAGAGTCATTGCCTCTGTCCCCAAGACCATGGAACCAGCCATTTATATTGTTGTTGGGATCAGCGATCAAGTTTTCAATCAGTCCGTCATTGTTGTAGTCATATGGTTCTCCATTTGCATCAAAAGCAAATTCTCCATTTTCCTTGCGGTCTGGCTCATACAGTTTTCCATCTTCTGGAGCATTGTTGATTGTTGGGTTCATTTCACGGCTTGTATGATTGGTAACAAAATCGATTACCAATTTAATGCCGTTTTCATGAAGAGCATCCCGCAAATCCTTGAACTCATTAAGAGTACCAAAATGCTTGTTTGTTGCAAAATAATTACGCACATGATATCCATGAAAGCTGGTCCAAGTGTCGTAACTCCCGTCATTTTGATAATCAATTATCGCTGTATCTCGATTTTCATAGGGCGCGGAAATCCAAACAGAGGTTACGCCCATCCCTTTCAGATAAGGAATTTTCTGAACAATGCCATCCCAATCCCCACCTTGATATAGTTTCAAGTCTGCCCCAGTTCCGTCATATAAGTTGGAACTAAAACCAACCGGAATATTATTTGTACTGTCGCCATCATAGAAGCGGTCAGTAATAATCTGATAGATGACATCTTTGGACGAAACTGGACCAAGGTCATTGACAGTTTCTTGAGCAAATACAGTCGCGCCAGGTATGGATAGCAACAAAACTATTACCAGCACGAACACTAAAACTCCTCTAGCACGCTTCATGCCATATTTCCTCCTTCTGCATCAAATGGCCTTAATATCTCGTGTAAAAACCCTAAAACTTATGCTCTACGGCTCCTGACTCCATTCCATTCATCGTTTTAAGTTTGATTTGTGCGTCTGGTTGACTTTCTCTCCACAATGTTTGAAGTCGTTACATACGTCTGAATTTGCTTATTGGGATGCTTGATTATGTCTATTATCAACTTACCAGCTTGCCTGCCTAAGTCCCTTACATTGATATCCACAATGGTGAGCTGAGGTTCTATTACTTGAGAGAGCGGGTAGTCATCAAACGCAACAATGCCGATATCCTGTGGGATTCTTATGTTTTTCCTGCAAAGAGCGTCAACACACCCCATGGCAATATAGTTGTTGGCGCAGATAATGGCGTCCGGCAGGATTTTATGATCCAGGAGCTTCATCGTCATAAGGAAGCTGTCTGCGCGGGTGGATTCTCCCAACCAGATATACTGATCTTCCAATTGCAGGCCGGCATTTTCGAGTTCCTGCTTTACACCTTGCAGTCGATGCAGCGACCCAAAGTCGTAATACTGTCCGCCGATAAATGCAATTTTCCGGTATCCCCGTGAAAGAAGATACGCCGCTGCGACGGTTCCGGAGTACACATTGTTGTTGTCGATCCAACACACCTGGCTTTCAAAATTCGGCGCGCCCAACACGATGTGAGGAAAGTGCGATTTTGTAAGCAGTCCGGACAAGGGGTATGCTATTACGGAAACGTGGATGGCCAGTGCGTCGGCACTTTGCCGATAAATCACTTCCTTGGCTACTTCGTATGCAGTTGCCGGGTCTACTCCGCGAAGCTGAAGCCGATACCCTCTGGCGCTCAAAGACTCCTCTAAACCCGCAATAATCTCAAACATATGTGGATTCTGAAAGGCTGTGTTCGGAGCTAAATTTGCTAAAACCGCAATCGTTTTGGTCGTGCCTCTTGCAAAACTCTGTGCGCTGGCGTTTGGATAATAGTTGAGTTCCTGCATAACCCTGCGCACCCGCGCCGCTGTTTCCTCTGAAATACTGTAGTGCCCATTGATCACTTTGGACACGGTAGAAACAGAGGTGCCGGCCGCTGCCGCAACATCCTTAATCGTAATACCCATGACACAGCCCTCCATGCAGAATAATCATACAACTATTTTAAGTATAATTTATTCAGCATTGACCGTCAACAAATACGGCAAAGCCATGATCGTAGAGTTTCCTGTGGTCAAGTCCTTCGCTCCAATGCAGTTTACCGTATTCCTCGTCCAAATCAACGGCTTTGCCGCCGCGATTGATACAGATGGTAACACGCTGATTGCAGTATTCCCTTGCGTAGATGATTAGTCCGCTTCCGCGCTCTGCAGATACCACGCGGAAATCGCCACAGCGAAGCGGTTCCAGTTTTTTGCGCATGGCGATGGCTTCCTTGAAAAAAGTACACAGAGTCGAATTTTCGTTATCCCACGGCATCGGACAACGGTATTCTTCTTCTGAAAGACCTTGAACACCCAGTTCATCACCATAGAAAACCGTGGGCATTCCGACAAAAGTCATCATAAAAAGAATGGCCAATCGATACCGCCTCATGTCTCCGCCGCACAAAGACAGAAACCGGCTCACATCATGGCTGTCCAGCAGATTCATCTGCGCCGGAGTCATCTGCATCCGATAGCGCATGAGCATATCCGTGATACGTCCCGCAAAATCCGATGCATCAATGGATTGCTCCGCAAAAAACAGATTGCAGTGCTTTCGGAAATCGTAATTCATAGTGGAGTCAAACATGTCGCCCTGGAGCCAGTGCCCTGCGCTTTCCCACACTTCGCCGATGAGCAGCACATCCGGGTCAATCTCCTTCACCGCTTTTCTGAATGCCCGCCAGAAGCCATCGTCCACTTCACTGGCAACATCCAGCCGCCAGCCGTCGATGTGGAAATTCTTCACCCAATAGCGTCCTACCTCGCAAAAGTACTCTCGCACAGCAGGGTTCGCTGTATCCAGCTTTGGCATCATCCGCTCATAGGCGAAGCATTCGTATTCCGGATAATCCTCCGGATCGTCCGGACACACCACGGGGAATTTCAAACCGTAGAACCAGTCTCTGTAAGAGGATGCCTCTCCTTTTTCCACCACATCTTCAAAGGCGAAAAAATGCCAGCCGCAATGATTGAACACGCCGTCGATCAAAATGCGGATTCCCCGTGCATGAAGCACACGTACCAGATGATGCAGTGCCTCGTCGCCGCCAAAGCACGGGTCAACGTGAAAATAATCCAAAAGATCGTATTTGTGGTACTCTCCTGCCACAAAGATGGGATTCAGGTATACGCAGTTCACGCCCAGCTCTTCCAGATAGTCAACATTGTCGGCAATACCCCACAATGTGCCGCCCAATTTGCTGCGTACGGGCTGACCATGATAGTCAATGGCTCGATCCTGAATGGAAATGCGTTTGACCCCTGAGGCAAAGCTGTCGGGGAAAATATTGTACACCACAGCGTCATTGACCCAGTCAGGCACAACCGCAATGTCTGCCCGGTGGTTGAACGGCAGCTTGAAATACTGCGAACGGTCATCCACCAGATGATCGGTAAATACATCGCCGTAATACAGGACCCGCTCGGTACCGTCATTCAGATGGAAGTAATAATACAGTCGCTTATAGGGACTATCCAGCACTACCTGCCAGTAATCATGATACAAATCGCTCGCTGCCACCTTCATGGCGACAGGAGTAAAAACGATGGGAGTAACACGGCAGGCGGTATCGCCATAGTAGAGCGTGCAGCTCTTCAGATCGCCTTTGGCGCAGCGCAGGCGAAAAACGATGTGCTTTTCGTCAAGTCCATGTGCGTACTGCGACATGGGGATGTGTAAAACAGCTTCTTTTTTCATGCTTATCCTTTCACTCCGCCGGCCGTTAAGCCGGAAGTCATGTGCTTCTGGCATAAGAAGAAGATGATCAGCACCGGAATTGATACGGTAATGGACGCGGCGGCAAAAACCGGCCAGCTGCCGCTCATTTCCGTTGCTTGCAACGCATACAGTCCGGCAGCCAGTGTGTAGTTCTCCTCGCCGGTCATAAAGGTTGTAGCATAGATATACTCGTTCCACACATAAATCAGGACCATCAGAGCTGTGACAACGATACTGGGCTTCGCCAAAGGCAAAACAATTCGCGTGACCACCTGAAGAGGATTCGCACCGTCCATCCGGGCAGCTTCTTCGATTTCCACGGGTACCGTGTCAAAATAGCCCTTGATATTCCAAAGGCTGAAGACCGCCATGGTCCCGGTATAGATCAGGATAAGGCCGGTTCGGTGATTGATAAGTCCCATCGGGCGGAGCAGGCGGTATACGGCAAACATCGACAGGACAGCCGGAAATGAATTGAGCAGCACAAGGCACTTCAAAATCGGTCTGCGACCGGGAAACCGCCGCCGTGAAAAACAGTAGGCAGCCGGAATTGCTACACAGAGTGACAGGGATACAGTAACGACCGCCAGATAAACGCTGTTGCCAAGCCATGTGAGAATATCTTCACCAAAAAGGACACGGCGGTAGTTTTCCAGTGAGAAGTTCTTGGGGATAAAGGAAAAATCCGAACTCAGCAATGTGTTTTGTCCGTTGAGGGAAACACTAAGCGAATAGAGAATAGGAATCAGTGTAATAAAACACAGGACAATAAAGAAAATATTCAGTGCCGTAAGGCTAACGCGTTCTTTTTGTTTGCGGCTCATCTGGAACCCTCCTCTTGCAGCCGATACCGGGCGGAGAATGCAATCAGCAACGCAAAGATAATGATGGATATGGCAGAGCTGTATCCATAGTTATTGCTGATGAATGCATTTTCGTAGGCATAGGTCAAAATAGTATGCACATGTGCGCCGGTTTTGGCTCCAGCCTGCTGTGTCAGAAGATAGATCACATCGAACTGCTTGAAGGTTGTGAAGATGGTGATAATAACAGCCGGCGCAATGATGGGACGAATGGCTGGAACCGTAATATAACGGGTGCGCTGCACCCATCCGGCACCATCAAGCAAAGCGCTTTCAAAGTAACTTTTGTCTATGCTCTGCATAGCGCCATCCATAATCATAATCATAAACGGCAGCGCCAGCCAAAGATTGACAGCCGTGCAGCAGATAAACGCCGACACATCCGAGGATAGCCACCGCATAGTCTCCAGCCCCAGCTTTTCCATCCACTGGTTCAGCAAGCCGAACTGTGTGTTGAACATGCCGGTTTTCCACAGAAGAATGGAGACATAGCCGGGCATGGCCCACGGAAACATCAGCAGTGTTTTATACAGCTTCCGAAACCGCAAGTTCTGTATATTCAAAAGGCTTGCCAGCACAAAGGCAATCACCAGCTGCAACACCATATTGACCACCGTCCACAAAACGGTTACGAGAAGCGCCGATAAAAACCCGGAATCAAAAACGAACAGCGCACGGATATAATTCTCCAAGCCGATAATGGTAAAGTCAAACCAGTGGTACACGTTCATGTTGGTCAGAGAGATATAGAACGTATAGAGGATGGGAAAGACTACTACCAAAGCAATCAGCAGGAGGGACGGTCCGGACCATAAATAGGAGCGGAGCCACTCCTTTTGTATCTTACGTTTCATAGAAAGTTCCTCAATGCATGGCGTCGATCAAGCTGTTCGCTTGCGTCAATGCGGCAGCAAAGGCTTTGTCTATCCCCGATTTGGAGAGGTTTACATCTGTCAGCAAATTACCGACTACTGTCCACATAACATCCATTTCGGGGATATTGGGCATGGGAACGGCAATTTCAGCGGTAGTGCGCATTGCCTGCACCAGTGTATCATCACATACACGGCTGTCATCATAGCATGCGCTGTTTGCCGGAGCACAGCCGCTTGCCTGCGCCAGCACAACACCCACTTCCGGATCCAGCAATGCATGCAGCAGCCTTTGGACGGCGTCCGTTTTGTTCTGTGCCGCGAAGGTCAGCACATGAATCCCCTGCACGCCGGAGTAGGGAGCAAGAGCCCTGCCTGTTTTATCTACGGTAGGCATCGAAGCAATGCCGAGGTCTATATTCGCTTCACGGGCAGAGGGAACCATCCACGGACCGCCGATTGTTGCGTCCGCTTTCCCCTCCAAAAACAGGGTATTCACCGTAGAATACTCCGTTTCCCCAGGCATCAGATCTACAAATTTCAAATGATACTCCAACGCGTCCTTGACTGCCTGCTGATCGGGGAACGGTGTGCCGTCTGCATCGATAATGCTGCCGCCAAAGCCGTGAATCCATGCAGCGCTGTAATAGGCGGTGCTGTGCTGCTCCACAAAGCCGTAGCGACCGCGCCCGGTGTTTTCTATCATATACGCCAGCAATTCTTCTGTGGTGGTCGGCACCTCTTCATCCTGCATATAGCGTCGATTATACATAAACAGCAGCGTTTCAAAATACAGAGGAAGCTGGTACAAGCTGCCGTTGTAGGTCGCAGCCTCCAGCGTCATGGGGAGATAACCGGACAGTTCACTTTGTGAGATCAGCTCTGTAACAGGCGTAAGTATTCCCATTTCGGCAAAAACGCCTATTTTGTCATGGGCAAATACAAACAGATCGGGAGCGGAGGAAGGATCATTGCCTACCAGCTTCAGCGAGTCTGTCAGGCTGGTTTTCTTTTCAAACCGTACCGTGATATCAGGCAGTGCCTTATCCAGATAAGCCTGTAAGGCTTCAATGACTGCGGCCTCCTTGTCGTGCCACACAACAAGAGTATTCGGATCGGCAGCTTTGCCGCCAGATCCGCCGCACGCCGCCATGGTCATTACTATCAGCAGTGCCAGCGTCAAGGCGAGAAATCGTTTCATAATATCCCCTTTCTAATACATAGTGCGGGGATGCAAAAACGCATACCCGCACTATTGTTATCAACCGTTACTTTGCTTTTTTCTTCTTTACCACAACAACGACCGCAACCGCTGCCGCAGCAGCAACAGCCAAAGCAACGCAAACAATCAGAACGGTATTGTTCTTTTCAGCGGCAACGATTTCGCTGCCAGCAGGTTCCTCGTAGCTGACGGTTGCATTTTCCGCATCAGACACAACAATCCATACATCCTTTCCGACTTCAACAGACAGATCAGCGGTCTGGACAGAGCCTTCATTGGCGTTAATGATTACGGAGTTAATCCAACCGGGAACCTCGATGGTATACCAGTCGCCATCCATTGTCAGAGCCTCACCGGGCCACGAAGAAAATACATTTGTGCCGTCCGGCGCAGACCATGCCCAGCAGCACGGAGCAGACCAGTCGGAGGGAACCTGAACGCGGACGGTAATATTTTCAGCCGTTTTGTTCGGATCTGTGTCGGAGAGCTCATAGCTCAGATCCTCATAAACGGTAATCCAGAGCTCCTTGCCCTCAATGCTGATATCGGCTGTCTGAACAGTGCCCTCGTTGCCGTTAACGATGACAGAATTCACCCATGTAGGGGCTTTGGCGGTGAACCAGCCGTCTTCACCCTCATCCATAGCCTGACCGGGCCACGCCGCAAATGCATTGGTACCATCAGGGGCGGACCATGCCCAAAGATTTACGCTTTTCCATGTCAGCGGCACATAAGCATGTACTGTAAACTTCTCCACATACTCGGGGACCTCTGCCATACTCTGCGCTTCATAGCTTACAGAAGCGGTCGCGTCATCGGCAACCGTGATCCAAACGGCTTTGCCGGCCTCTACCGCAATGCCTTCCGTCTGGACAGAGGCCTCACTGGCATTGACAATGATGTTCTGCACAAAGCGTGGAACATAAGTGTAATACCAGCCATCATCCAAAGGCTCAAGCTGCTCGCCAGGCCATGCCTCAAAAGCGTTTGTGCCATCATCCGCCCAGGCCCAACAGCAGGGAGCGTCCCAGCCTTCAGGTACGGATACGCAAACAGGAATCATCTCGTTGCTCATCTCTTCTTCCGCAAAGGCAACCGTATAAAGCGAGGAAATGCACAAAGAAACAGCAAAAAGAATGGCCAATACCTTTTTCATCTTACTTTCCTCCATATTTTTTGTCCCAATATCACTATAGGGCATTTTTATTATAATTCACGCCAAAAATGCTGTAAATCGTTTTCTGTGAAACTGTTTTCCGTCCTTAAACTCGCCTGTCTCCCTCGATATTGCCGATTTTATTTGTGAAAATAGCCAATTATTGCGGCTGCGTTGTGGCAGTTTGCCAAGCAAAACGACATAAGGCTGTTAGCTGCATAGGAAAGCGGTTTCTCATTTTCTTTGCTTCTCACTCGTTCCCTCTGTACAAAAAAGCAGGAGGATTACCACCACCGGCACTCCTCCATAACCTTTCAAGTGAACAATTATGAGTTTTGAACCCAGGACAGCTTTTTTTCAACAGACACCGCCGTAGTCGCAAAGCAACCCATCAGCCTTCAGGCTGGTGTTTACGGAAGCTCTTGCAGTATTCCTCATCGCCGCCGCTTAGTACATGGCCGGTGAATGCCCCTCCGTCAGTATTTGGACGCCAGCCGTCCATGAGCTTGTCGTTCTCCATGATAAACGGGCTTGCCGTATCCTGTCCCCACGAGGTGTCATATTTCCCCATAAGGTAATCGCTCAGTGCCGTTCGGTCGGCAAAGCGCAGCAGCCGGTACGGCTCC
>ULXL01015271.1_pt1 | contig 10664 bp, 9 predicted proteins | sample 1961241 | NCBI WGS metagenome assembly ULXL01 (sample SAMEA4835837, study PRJEB28245) | human gut metagenome | biome: gut microbiome; material: fecal sample | place: Denmark | collected 2008
ATTGACCAGCACGAGGCCGATAACGACGGCCAGCGCGGTCGTAATCATGTAATACACGAAGGTCTTCAGGCCGACGGAACCGACACGCTTGAGGTCCTTCAGGCTGATGACGCCGTCGGCGATCGAGAACAGGACGACCGGGACGACCAGGAACTTCAGCAGGTTGACGTAGATCGTGCCGATGGGCTTGATCCACTCCGTGGTGAAATCGCCGAGACCGGCGAACGCGAAGATGAGACCGGCGGCAATACCGGCAAGCATGCCGATAAATATCCATGCCGGCAGACTGAGTTTCTTCTTTTCTTTCATACAGATCTCCTTTTCTTTTTTTGAGGACATTCCTCAGACTGCATTCAATATACCATAAAACGGATAGGCGGTAAAGGCAATCTGCTCAATCTTAACGAAATCTTAACACCATAAATCGGGCATAATGCACAAAACATACAGAAATAGCAGGAAGCGCGCACGCTGCGCGCTTCCTGCTATGTAAAATACAACGGTCAGTCTTTGACTTCGCGGATGGAGATGAAGCGAAGCTGGTTGAGGGGCTTGCCAGTCCTGTCTGCAACGATGGCCATGAGCATGGCGGCAGTCTTGTCGGGGACGTCGTGCAGCGCGATCTTACCGGCGGAGCCGGGCGCGTTCGGCACGGCGGGAGCAGCAGACGCGGCCGCGGGAGCGGCGGCAGGCGCAGCAGCTTTTTTACGGCCGATGATCGCACCGGCGATTTTCGTGACGAACATCAGAAGAATGAGGCCGAAAAAGACGACGGCCATGCCGAGCACAACGATCAGGGCGGCGGTACCGATGGGGATCTTCTCCATGGCGGTATTGATCAGAAACATAGTTCTTCCTCCTCACAGGGCGCCGAAGCGCCATGATTTTTCAGGGCTTATTATACAGCAGGAGTACGTTAATTTGGCGTTAAAGAAGAAAACCAGAAAAGGGCTTGCAAAGCGGAAAAAATATGCTATAATACAGGCAGGAAAGTAAACAAGGCGGGTCGGTTCGCCCGGCATGGAACGGATGCCGGAAGCGGAATGGGGTGCAAATCCCCGCGAGTGGGTCACTGTGATGCGCGCACGCCGCGCTCAGTCAGATACGTCAGAACCAGACCTGTGCTCCTGCCGTCACCGGGAGTCTATGGACGAATTTTTTGTCCGCACGGCTGGTGGCTGTGCGGACTTTTTGTCTGGCGCTTTTCCTCCCCCGGAAAGCGCCGTCCGGAAAGCTGCACAACCCATGTGCTTTCCGGGCAGTCTGCGCAGATCCCCCTCTGCGGTGTGCTGTCAACAAAAAGAGCCCCCTTCGGCGTTGGGAACCGCCGAAGGGGGATTTTTTGCGATGAAATAGCGATAGGAAGGTTATGTCCGGCAGCGGGAGCCGGCCGTTTCCAGCAGGATCTGCTGCATCTGCGGCCATTGCGCTTCCATGTCCGCCGCGAGCCGCAGCTGCGCGCGGCAGCGGTCGAGGTTCTGCGTTGGCCGGTCAATCTTGAAATAGACATCGCCGTCCAGATAGTCCTTCAAAAAGCGCATACCAAGCTCGATCGTGATGATCTTTGCGCCAAGCGGCAGGACGCTGATCTCATTTTCTGTCAGTGCGTGCCCGCAGGCGTCAAGATAGCCCTCCAGAAATGCCCGGTAAAGATCAAGACGCAGGAAGACCTTCGAAAGATCCGTCTCATCCTCCGCAGCCGAGGACGCGCCGAAGCGCACAGCGTCGCCAAAGTCATAGGCCGAAAGCCCGGGCATGACGGTATCGAGATCGAGCACGCTTCTTGCAAGGCCCGTTTTTTCGTCCAGCAGGACGTTATTGAGCTTCGTGTCGTTGTGCGTCACCCGCAGCGGCAGCGCGCCGCTGCGCAGCATCCGGCAGAGCGTGCCAAGCTGCTGCTCACGGGCGGAAATGAACGCAAGCTCCGGCCCGGCCTCCCGGACGCGGCCGCAGGCGTCGGCCTCCACTGAAGCGCGCAGCTGGCAGAGCCGGTCCTCGGTGTCGTGAAAGCGGGGGATCGTCTCGTGGAGCGTGGCGGCGGGGAAATCGGCCAGCGCCTGCTGGAACTTGCCGAAGGCGACCGCCGCCTGATAAAAGTCGTTGCAGTCGCGCGGCGCCTCGAGACTGAGGCCGCCGGAGATATAATCATAGGCCCGCCAGAATTCCCCCTGTGCGTCGACGGCATATTTTCTGCCGTCCCTGGCTGTGCAGAGGCGGATCATTTCCAGTCCGGTGTTCTTCTTTGCGATAAAGCGCGAAACTGCGTCAATATTCTCGATCAGCTCCTCCGGGTGCCGGAATGCGACGCGGTTGATGCGCTGGAGCGTATAGACCCTTCCGCTGCTGCAGGTGACGCGGAAGGTGCGGTTGATATGGCCGTTTCCAAACGGCTCGCAGGAGACGGGCGTTCCGTCCAGATAAAACTGCTGTAAGACCTGTTCCATACCTGATCTGACCTTTTCTCTTTGCTGCGCCCTGTAAACAGGGCGTTCTTTCTATTCTATCCGTTTTGCCCCCAAATTGCAACCTCCAAGGCAAAAAACGCGCCCGGCTTTGTGAGAATACAAAGCCGGGCCTAGGGTGTATCTGAAAACTCATGATGTGACCGGCAGCGAGGGATTTTTGCGTTGCGCAAGACATTTTTTCGCAGGAATACTGACGTATTTCAAGGAAAAATGACGCGGCGCACCGCAAAAAGGCCCGCTGTCCGGGTGCGTTGGGAGTTTTCAGATACACCCTAAATAGCGCCGCAAAACCGCACCTGATTCGCAGGGGCGGACGACTCTGTCCGCCTGCACGAAATGTCTCATGCTTCAAAAATCTATGGCAAAACCGAAGGCACAAGCTCATTTCGTTGCAGGGGCCGATGCCTGCATCGGTCCCTGCAAAACACATACGCCAAAGGCACTTGTGCTCAGATCTTCTTTTTATCCGGCAGCAGATTCGTCATGCTCTTTAAGCTGATGGCGAGCGTAGACGCGTTGTGCAGGAGCGCCGAGGTCGTCGGCGGCAGGAGTCCGGCCACGCCGAAGACAATCAGACCAAGGTTGAAGCCGACGATGAAGCGGTAATTGCGGTGGATGCGGCCCATGAGGGCCTCGCTGATTCTGCGCAGCGTGACAAGCTCGAACAGATCCTCCGACGCGATGGTGATGTCGGCGATCTCCCGCGCGATAGCCGCGCCGGTCGAAATGGCGACGCCCGCGTCGGCCTCAGACAGGGCAGGGGAGTCGTTCACGCCGTCGCCGATCATGATAACGGTGCGGCCCGCAGCCTTTTCCCGGCGGATGAACGCGGCCTTGTCCTCAGGCAGGACCTCGGCGTAGAATTCGTCCACGCCGACCTCTTCCGCGACGGACGCGGCAGTCCGGCGGTTATCGCCGGTCATCATGACGACCTTGCTGATGCCGCAGGCGTGCAGCGCGCGGATAGCGTCCTTTGCCTCGGCGCGCAGCGGGTCGAAGATGCAGATGACGGCGGCAAGCTCACCCGCGATGCACAGATACAGATGTGAATACTGCGCGGGCAGGGAATCAAATTTTTCCCGTTCGTCCTCCGGGATGGTGCAGCCCTCGTCTTCAAAGACGAAGTGCGCACTGCCGATGAGCACCTTTTTGCCCTCGACCATGCTGGAAATGCCGTGCGCGACGACATACTGCACCTGCGAATGGTATTCCTCGTGCTTGAGCCCCTGCTTCTTGGCCTCCTCCACAACGGCGTTGGCCATCGAATGCGGGTAATGCTCCTCAAGGCAGGCGGCCAGACGCAGCATTTCCGTCTCCTCATGTCCGCCGAAGGGCACGATCTGCGCGACCTTCGGCTCGGCGTAGGTCAGCGTGCCGGTCTTGTCGAACACCACTGTATCGGCCCTTGCCACGGCCTCCAGGAAACGTCCGCCTTTGACAGAAATATGATAGCTGCTGCTCTCGCGCATGGCCGAGAGCACCGCGATGGGCATGGCCAGCTTCAGCGCGCACGAGAAGTCGACCATCAGAACAGCCAGCATCTTCGTTACGTTGCGCGTGACGAGATACGTCAGCGCCGTGCCGCCCAGCGTATACGGGACCAGCCGGTCGGCAAGGCGCGCAGCCTTGTCCTCGGCAGTGGACTTGAGCTTTTCCGATTCCTCGATCATGTGCACGATGCGGTCGTACCGGCCTCCGCCGAGCGCCTTTTCCACGTTTACAATGCACTCGCCCTCTTCCACGACCGTCCCGGCATAGACATAGCTGCCCTCGCGCTTCGGCGCGGGCATGGACTCACCGGTGATGGATGCCTGATTGACCGTCGCCTCGCCAGAGACGACCTTGCCGTCGAGCGGAATGAGATTGCCTGTGCGCACGATCATCCGGTCGCCGGGCTTCACATCGCCGATGGGGACGAGCAGCTCGGTTTCGCCGGACTGCAGCCATACCTTGTCGACGTTCAGCGCCATCGCACCGGCCAGATCGGCGACAGACTTCTTGTGCGTCCACTCCTCCAGAATTTCACCCAGCCGCAGCATGAACATGACGGAGCCTGCGGTGTCGAAGTCGCCGCGCACCATCGAGACGGTCACGGCCGTCGCGTCGAGCACGGCGACAGAGAGTTTGCCGTGCAGCAGGGCACTGAGTCCTGCGCGGATGTATTTGACCGAGCGGAACAGCGCGATGGCCGTCTGCACCGGAACCGGCAGGAACAGCCGCGAGAACGCGCGGCGGCAGACGGTAAAGACGAGCTTGTCCTCATACTCGCGGTTGAGCGCGCGGGACGTATGCTCCGGCAGGCGGGCAAGCGCCCGCTCTGACGTGAACGAGAAGGACGAGAGCGCCCGCACGATATCCGCACGCGGGCAGGTATAGGTGATGACGGCGTCCTGCGTCCGGTCGAAGACCTTGACGGACACGACACCGGCAACGCCCTTCAGATCATATTCCAACAGATCCGCTTCGCGCAGCGACATCCGGCGAAGCGCGAGATGCACGCGCATACGCCCGGGCGTCTCATGCAGAATGTTACACTTCATATGCTGATTTGTACCTCCGAAAAACAGAAGAGCCGCAAAAACGGCTCTTCCTTTGCAAACCTAACGGGCTTATTCCGCGTCCGAAGCGGTATCCTCGATCACCTCAGGTGCAGCCTCGGCAGCGCGGCGGTCGTTGATGGCCTTGGCGTCTGCGTAGACATCGTCCGCACCCTCACGCACGGTCGTCACGGCCTGCATGACGCAGTCCTTGGCGCGCAGAACGGCTGCGGTGGTGTGCGCGTAAACGCTCTTTGCTTCCTTGCTGCTGAGGATCTTCAGACCGGCGGTGCCAAACAGAACGCCAGCCGCGAACAAACCAAGATGTTTCATATAATGTACCTCCTGTTCTGGATTGCTGCCGCACTCAATGTTAGATACGGCTAACAAAAATTAGACACATTTAATTTTCAGCGAGATAATACCACACATTCCCTGAAAATGCAAGCCCATATCCGTAAAAAAACTATGAATTGTGCGAAAAACGCAGCCCTCGAAAGGGCTGCGTTCTGGTCAGTCAGTCCGCGATCAGCGCGGCCATGTCCGCGGCGCTGATCTGATAGACCGCACCGTCGATCCCGTTTTTCTGCAGCGCGTCCAGAACGGCGGCCCGGTCGTACCGGCAGCCGGTGAGCGCGCCGGTGATCGCCTCGGCGGAGAGCGTGGAGAAGAAATCGCCCCAGACGGACGCACTGCGGATCATGCCGCGCTGCACGTCCAGCCGGAACGTGAGCTTCCCGCCGGGAAAGCGGCCTGTGCGCTCAAGATTGAAGCGCGGATTCTTGCCGTAGATCGCGTCCCATGCGGCGAATTTCTCCTGCGCCAGCTGGTTGATGCGCGCGTCGTCCTCCGGAGTGACGGTATAGGTATCCGTGCTGCCGCGCATCAGATGGCGCACCATGCAGGATTTGAACTCCTCCACAGAAAGCCTGCGCGGCAGATGCTCGGAGATATTCGTCACGCGGTCGCGCACGGATTTGATGCTCTTGGAGAGAATTTTATAGGGGTCGACCGTGGTGGACGCGACCATCTGCTCGATGTTCGTGTCATAGAGCAAAGAGCCATGGTGCACAATACAGTCGCCCAGACGGTACTGCGCGTTGCCGGAAAACTTCCTGCCGTCGATCAGCAGATCGTTGCGGCCATTGAAGCTGGCATCCGCGCCCAGCTCGCGCACGGCGTCCACGACGGGACCGATATACTGCGCGAATTCAATCTGCTGCTCCGGCGAGTGCTCAATGAACGTGAACTGCCAGCCGCCGAGATCGGTGTAGATCGTTCCGCCGCCGGACATACGGCGCACGAGATGGATCCCGTGCGCGTCGGCATACGGCTTGTTGATCTCTTCGAGAATATTCTGGTACTTGCCGACCATCAGCGTCGGCGTTGTGCGCCAGAAGAGGAAAACCGTATCGGGCAGGCGCTTTTCCGTGGCAAAATAGTTCTCAAGGCCAAAATTATAGTAAACGTCTGTCGAACCCGTCTCAATATAGATCATGCACGTCCTCCAGCGCCTCCCACGCGCGGTAGGAGCTGCGGGCCAGCGGCGCGGAGGCCACATGGCGGAAGCCTTTACTTAGCGCCAGCTGCTTATAGCGCGCAAAATCCTCCGGCGTTGCGTACCGGTCGAGCTTCCAGTGCTTTTCCGACGGCTGGAGATACTGTCCGATCGTCAGAATGTCGCAGCCGGTGGCCAGAATATCATCCATGAGGATCGAGATCTGCTCGTCTGTCTCTCCGAGGCCGACCATGAATCCGGTCTTGGTCAGGATCGTCGGATCCTTTTCTTTTACATAGCGCAGAACGCCCAGCGTCCGCTCATAGCCTGCCTGCGGGCGGACGGCCTTCTGAAGCTCCTTGACGGTCTCAATATTCAGGTTGAACACGTCCGGATGCGCGGCGATGACAATGTCGGCGGCCTCATGGCTGCCCTTCATGTCGCTCGTCAGCGTCTCGACCGTCGTGCTGGGGCACAGCGCGCGGATGGCGCGGACGGTCTTTGCAAAATGCTCCGCGCCGCCGTCCGGCAAATCGTCGCGCGTCGAGCAGGTCAGAACGACGTGGCGCAGCCCCAGCTTTTTTGCCGCCTGCGCGACGTTTTCCGGCTCGTCCGGGTCGGGGGGCAGGGGCTTGCCGCACGTGACGTTGCAGAACCGGCAGTTGCGGGTGCAGACATCGCCGAGGATCATAAACGTGGCGGTGTGCTTCTGATAGCACTCGCCGAGATTCGGACAGTTTGCCGCCTTGCAGACCGTGTTGAGCTTCAGATCGCGCATCAGCTCCGCAACCTCGCTCACGGCCTGCTGGTTATAACGGACGCGCAGCCATTCAGGTTTCCGTTCCATTCCGTCTCCCGCCTTTACTTCGTTTCGACGATCGCGACCGGGGCCAGCGCGTCGATGGTGTCGCCCTCCTCGCACAGCTGACGGCGCAGAATGCCGTCCTCCGTGGCCTCGATCTGGTTGACGACCTTGTCCGTCTCGATCTCGTACAGGGCGTCGCCCTTGTGGATCTCGTCGCCCTCGTCCTTGAGCCAGGCGCACAGAACGCCGCTCTTCATTTCGGGCTGCAATTTCGGCATAACAAGCTGCTTTTCCATAATCAAATGCTCCTTTTCATTACATCAGACAATCCAGTAATTCTTCCGCCCGTTCGCCCGCAAGCGTCCGGCAAAGCTCCAGAAACAGCGCCGGATCGAGCCGGACGCCGTTCAGCATGGCGCACAGCGCCTGCGCGTCAAGCGCGTCAGAGCGCACCTCGGCATTGCGGAGCAGGCCGCGTCTGGCCTCATACCGCACAAAAATCGGTTTCCCGGCAAATTCGGCACTCTTTTCATACGTAAAGGCCGGGGTTTTGCCCCACGTCCAGTCCCACGCATGATAAGTCTCATCCGCAAGCCTCCGTACCTCGGCCAGCTGCGGCTCTGTCAGCCGGATCTGCTCCGAGACGGGCGGCAGCAACTGCTCCGCCAGCCGCTTTGCGAACGTGACGATCTCGCAGTCGTCCTTGAGATAAGGGCGCAGATTCGTGACCGTGCAGATGGCCGATTCCGTTCCCTTGGAGCAGAACGCGTCGTTTTTCCTGCCGGTCGTGATCTCATCTAGCAGCGACAGGTCGGAATCAAACAGCAGCGTCCCATGGTGCAGGACGCGCCCGCCCGCGATCTTCTGCGCACTGCCGGAGATTTTCTTGCCGTCCACGGCGATATCGCAGGTGCGGTTTTTCTGCGCCGGAACGCCGAGCGCGTTCAGCGCCCGGATGACCGGCTCCAGACAGCGGTCGTAGTCGAGCGGCCCCGTCTGGTCGGATATGAGCGTATAGTTGAGGTTCCCAAGGTCATGATAGACCGTCCCGCCGCCCGACATCCGGCGCACGACGGGAATCCCCCTGTCCAGAAGCGCACGCATATGCACCTCCCGGCAGATATTCTGATAGCACCCGACGACGACAGCAGGCCGGTTGCGCCACAGCAGCAGCACATCGCCCTCACGGTAGGTGCGGAACACATAGTCCTCAAACGCCTGATTAAAAAACGGGTCATGCGATGTTGTTTCGATTTGAATCATGCGGAAATCCTTCCGTTTCTGATTTCTTTTTTTATTTTATCACAGGTATCCACAAAAAACAACAGAAAGCTGCGGGCGCGCACCGAAAGCCTTCCCCACTGGGGAAGGTGGCCCGAAGGGCCGGATGAGGGCCGGGGAACAGTTTCAATTTTTGGAAATCTTAAGCAAAATACAACTGCCTCAACCGCATCAGTCTGCTCCGCTTCGCTCCGCAGCCAGCTTCCCCGGAGGGAAAGTCTTGCTGCGTTCCCGCAGCCTCCGCATCACGCTCGGGTAGCGCGACGCGTCCGTGTGCGGCAGGAATCTGGCCGCCTGCATATTCTCTACGAATTTTTCCATCTCCCCGAACTGCACATACGTCGCAAGCGCGCGGATCTGATCCAGCCGTGCCCGGCAGCCCGTATCCAGCAGCAGGCGTTTTGCGCCTGCGAGGGAGGAGTTGCCGAGAATTTTGAATTTTTCGCGCGGCAGATCGGGGTACAGACCGACCGTAATCGCGGATTCCAGATCATAATGCGTCCCGAAGCCGCCCGCGAGATAGAACGCGCCGATCTCCGACGGACTGACGTTCACGCTTTCCAGAAGCGTCGCGACCATCGTATGCGCGGCGGCCTTGCAGGTCAGAAATTCCCCGATGTCGTCCTGTGTAAAATAGAGCGGCACATTGCTGTCGTAGGCGTAGATGATGGCCGGGACGTTGCGCTGTCTGGTATCGTCCCACACGTCGCGGATGCACGGCGAGGCGCTTTTCTGCAGATTTCCCGCCGAATCGATCCAGCCGGACAGAAACCCCTCCGCGATCAGATCGAGAATGCCGGAGCCGCAGATGCCCTTCGGCGCGAGACCCCCGACCGTCTCGTACCGGAGCCGGTTGTCAGGCCCGATTTTGATGCGGCAGATCGCGCCCGGCTCGGCGCGCATACCGGATCTGCTGACCGCGCCCTCAAGCGCAGGCCCGGCGGCTCCTGCTCCCATGAGCAGAAATTCCCGGCAGCCGAGCACCAGCTCGCCGTTTGTGCCGATATCGAGAAACAGCGCCAGATCCTCCCGCGTGTCGAGATCCGTCATCAGAAGACCGCTCGTGATATCGCCGCCCAGATAATTTGCGATCGCGGGCATACAGAAAATATTCCCCGCGATGGGAAGTCCAAGCTCGGACGCGCGCAGCACGCCGGGGTCAAAAAATACCGGCGTATAGGGACTCTGGAACACCTGCCACGGGTCGCAGCCGAGGAAAAAGTGCAGCATCGTCGTATTGCCGCCGACCGTCATGGCCGAGACAGCCTCCGGCGGAACACCAGCCTGCGCGCAGCAGCGCTCGATCATCTGCCGCACGTCGTGAAGCGTCAGCGCCTGAAGCGTGTGCAGATTGTCAGGGTTCTCCTTCACGGCCAGAATGCGGTCGAGGATGTTCGCGCCGAACTGCGTCTGGCTGTTGGTACAGGCTGCCTCCGCAAGCGTCTTCCCGGAGAGCAGGTCGACAAGCTCCATTTGCATCGTCGTGCTGCCGATATCGAGGCAAAGACCATAATTCCGGTCTGTCGTGTCCCCCGGCTCGACGCGCACGACATCCGTCCCGCCCGCACCCGGGCAGAGCGTCACCGTAACGCGATAGCCCGCCTCGTGCAGCACCGGATACAGCTGCTGCATACACCCGAGCGTCAGACGGCAGCCCTCCGGCAGCGCGGCCAGCAGCCGTTCCCGCGCGGCAAGCGTATCTCCGGCGGATGGCTCCGGCAGCGTCAGATATCGTTTTTCCGTCAATGCGTTCATAAAGACTCCTCACGCCCGGCTTCCCAGCAGGAAGCAGAGGATCCCGTAGCCGGGGGCAAGCAGGTCGAAGACCCACCGGTTCGCGTCGACGCTGCGCTCGCCCATATCGATCACGGCGGTCGCGTTTTTCAGCCGCTTCGCCGTTTTGTAAAGCCTTCTGTCCTGATGCCCGTGCGCCTCTCCGGCGCGCATCCAGCGGTCAAAAATGCCGTCCAGATACGCGTGGATCAGCAGCTCCGTGGCCATGGAGCGCTCCGTAATGTGCAGCTGCGCGCCGTGCTCCGCCGCGTAGCCGTCCAGAATCATGCGGCTGAGCGGCAGCG
>ULXL01055254.1_pt1 | contig 10653 bp, 8 predicted proteins | sample 1961241 | NCBI WGS metagenome assembly ULXL01 (sample SAMEA4835837, study PRJEB28245) | human gut metagenome | biome: gut microbiome; material: fecal sample | place: Denmark | collected 2008
TTTCAGCCGTTCTTTACCAAGATTATAAAAAGCAGCACCAGACTTCTTGGTTATTCCTCGCATGGTCTCAATTAGGAATGGACTTTGAAGAAAATACGCAAGTAGCAAGGAGTGATTAAAGGCTTGAATGTATGGACTAATGATGAATACAAAACCGCCAGCACTAACATTATTGTAGTCTTTTTCTATTACTGCCATTTTACCAATATTCTCCAAACTGGTTACAGCAGGAGTAATGATGCAATTCTTCTTTAGAATGGTATTCGCATTGACAAACTCTTCTGACACAAATACGTCATCATCTTTGAATATATACTTATTGGGTAGAATGTTTCCACCACGTAATATTCTAATGCCTTTCTTGTTTGCGTTTGCTTGCTCTTTTTTGAACGAGGCACCTGTCTGTATATCCAATAAGTCTTTGACTTTGCACCAAATCCATGTTTCGGGTATTTGAAACGGCAAAAACTCCTCAATACAAACTGGACTACCGTCTATCAACTCATAATACTTGCTGTCTGTTCTATTTTATGTACTATTCTATATTGCTCTTTTATAGGTGGAAGTGGTATTAGCAAATCTTCTATTCTTACTATTGCTAATTTGGGCTGACCTACTTTTGTTGTGCATTTCTTTATTTGTGACTGAACAAAATTTGAAAGCAAACAGTACATTAAGAATTTCTTACAAATACCTCTAAATACTATTTTGTCGGCATTTTCTGTTAGATTCGCATTATCAAAAACTTTTGGTATTTCGCCAACACTTCCTATTGTCCCAGCAACAGTTATATACAAGTCTTCTGTAGATATTGTATAAGATTTTATTTTTTGATAAATTGATTCGGAAATATAATGTATATCGTCTGTTTTTACAGTATTTTCTTTCATGTCTGCAACACGTATGTACATATGCCCCGTATTTTCCGTTGTAAGTTTTTCACCTACAGGTATTCTTTTTCCACCTTTAACTGATGCAATATTTCCTAACCTACACCAACTCCATGAGGACGGAATCCCAAATGGTATTTCCTCGTCAATACATACAATACTATCGCCAGACTTCTCCCAATACTTGTTATCGTCACCACGGAAGATAACAGAATCATTGAGGACAGACTTCTTTAGTTTGCCCTCCTTAACGAGTTTCTCCTTTTCAACCTTTATCTGTTCAAGCAGTTCTTGCGCAGTACCTTCTTTTGCAATTTGCGGAACCAGTTTTCCTTGAATTGCTTCTTGTAGAATAGACTTTCTAAGAAGTTCGTAAACAGAATTATCTAAAGAATCCAATTTTGTCTGCAAAGAAGCATACTTATCAACAAAAGCGTCAACCTTTGACATTTTCTCCAATATCATGTGCTGTTCTTTTACAGGTGGTATTGCCAATAAAATGGAATTCATCTTTTCTTGATTCATTTTCGGTTGAGCTGTACCTGTTACATAATCGACAAGTGATATAGCATTTATAAATAGAGCTACATAAGAAAGTGCCATTCCACTGCAAACATCAAGCACATGGGCATGATTGTTCACCCAATACTTACCTTTTGCTATAAAAGCAATGGGGGTACTTCTATTGATAAGATTAGCACCATCTTCCCCAATTAGTAATAAATCTTTATCAAAAAGATATTTGTCAACTTTGTCAATAACACCAGAAGCCCCATAATAATCGTAAGTTTTCTTTAGATGTTGACGTTGAGCTACAGAAAGTGGAATCCTTTCACTATCCTTATTTATCATTACATTGCCAAAACGCTCCCATTCCCACCCCTGCGGTACTTCAAACGGTATCTCCTCATCAATACACTTCACCTCTCCCGTGGCAAGTATCTTCTCATAATAGGAATTGTCCTCACCTCGGTAGATAATGGATGCGTTCTTGTCACGCTTGATTTTCTTCTCCTTGATCAAGTGTTCTTTCTCTTGACGAATCTTTTCAAGCAATACGCTTGCTGGTTCGTCATTATGGTCTTGCGGTACAAGTTTTCCCTGTATCGCCCATTGTAATATGCTATTCTTTAATTGCTTTCCGTTCATTGTAATTTTCTATCGTTAGAAATCATTGTCCTTATTCTTCTGCTTCAAGAAGAACTGATAAAGTTTCTTGCCTATTTTATCTTTGGCAAATGTCCGCTCATGCTCAATAGGTATGGTAGATAACCTTATCTTAGCCACGCCTTTTTTTAACAACTCAAATTGTTGTGGACTTATCTTGAATTGAGCTGTAGAACTGATTTCTGTCACTGGAAGGACTATATTGCCAGAAACAATACCTGCCGTTTCAGAGCCGCTACCAATCTGAGAACCATAAAGTTTTATAACTTCACCATCGAATGTTTTCAACAACATGGTTGATTCTTTCAGGAAATTCAGTCTGTCTGACTTTACGGTTGCGATAATGTAATATGCCGTATCTTGCTTTGCAACGCTATATTTCATGTTGCATCCCTCGGCAGCCAAAGGTCGATATGTATATCCAACCGTTTGTGCATTTATATTGATACTGCACATAGTCAGTGCAATAGACAAAATGATTTGTATTCCAATATTACTTTTCATAATTATGCTATAAAATCGAAATGTCCTTATTTTATTGTTGTTACTCAGCTTCGTCCAACAACTTGTCAAGTTGCGCTTGCAGTTCTTCACGCTTTGGCAAATAAAGTTGGTAACGTGCCACAAACAATTGATTGGTTATACCCTCCAAGGCATACTCCATCAGAAGTTCGTCTTTTCTTGCTCCCAAAACTATGCCAATAGGGGGATTATCGTCTGGTTGACACACTTCTGTTTTGAAATAGTTAAGGTAGAGGTTCATCTGCCCAATATCACCATGCTTTATCTCTGCTCGCTTCAAATCAATCAACACATAGCATTTCAAGATACAGTGGTAAAACACCAAATCCACCTTGAACTGTCGGCTTCCTATCTGCATGGAGTATTGTCTGCCCACAAATGCAAAACCACGTCCCATTTCCAAAAGAAACTGCTCCATGTGGTCTTTAAGAGCCTTTTCTAAGTCACTCTCCTTATAGCGTTTCTGTTTGGGAAGTCCTGCAAATTCAAGCACGAAAGGGTCACGGATGATGTCTTGCGGTGTTTGTACTTGATGCCCCTCGTTAGCCAAAGCAAGAACTCCAGCCTTGTCTGTGCTTAGTGCAAGTCGCTGAAACAGACAACTTTTCATCTGTCTTTTCAGTTCCCTAACTTTCCAACATTCCTTGATGGATTCCTTATAATAGAACTGCATTTCAAGTGCATTATCACACTTCAACAGTTCATAGTAATGGCTCCATGTCAATTTGTGGGACAGTGTCCCACATTTTGGGAATGCCAAGTATAACTTACGCATATAGGTAAGATTTGTTCGGTTAAAACCTTTACCATTTCTTGCTGTCAAATCCTTTGCAAGGTTTACAAGTAACCTTTTGCCATATTCAGCTCTTTGTTTACCACCCTGTTCAAATTCAACGATATACTTTCCAGTTTGCCAGTTGGCATCAAGCAATTCCGTATTGACCGCAGCAATGGCTTTTGACTTCGCCTCACCCCATAGCGTGGTTATGTTGTCTATCAACTTCTGATAGGCAGCATCATTTATGTTTGTCAAACCTTTATTCTCCATGCCAATCTTTTAGATTTGTGGAACACCGTTCCACATTTTACAATTCGTCCACATTTACATTTATCCCCAAGATACGCTGTATCTCTGCTAATGTCTTATCAATTTCATGATCAAGAGCCTTGCGTTTCTTGAAATAGTCGGCAAGCAGTTCGGCAGGAGGCAAGATTTCTTCATCCTCTTTCGGGAACTTGCACAGGTCAAAGTTGCAATCGGTGGCGATAAGGTCTTCAACCGAATAGCAACGAGATTTCTCGTCTCCATCAGCAATAATAATCTCCTTACGGTCGTTCCACCACTCACGGATTGGGTCGCAATGTTCCGACTTCATAGATTTTGTCTTGGAGAAATGCTTGTAACCCTCTGGCATATCCAAACGATAGAACCACGTTTCCTTTGTAGAATAACCTTCTGGAGCACCCTCCGCACTGGTATTGTCGAAGAACAAAATGTTCGTGGCAATCGAAGTGTAAGGTGCAAAGATACTGCCTGGCAAACGGATAATGGTATGCAAGTTGAAATCTCTGAGTAGCTTGGTCTTGATGGCTATCTTTGTGTTGTCCGCTCCAAACAGAAAACCGTCTGGGACAATGACCGCTGCACGACCATTCTTCTTCAGTCGGTACATGATGAGAACCATGAACAAGTCAGCAGTCTCGCTACTGCGCATATCAGAAGGGAAATGTGACTTGACATCCGACTTCTCGTTTCCACCGTATGGTGGGTTCATTAACACAACATCAAACTTGTCGCCGTCTGTATAGTTGAGTACATCTTTTGTAAGCGAGTTGTCGTGATATACCAATGGCGTGTCAATACCATGCAGCAACAGGTTTGTCACACATAGCATATATGGGAATTGTTTCTTTTCTATGCCAAATACAGACTGATTGTACTCTTTGCGGTCTTCTGCAGTCTTTACCTTCTTGTCCAATTCACCCAGCCAACTTGTGATGAAACCTCCTGTACCACAAGCGAAGTCTGCCATTTTCTCACCAATCTGCGGATTGACTATCTCTGCCATAAATTCGGTCAAGGCTCTTGGGGTGTAGAACTCACCAGAGGAACCTGCCGACTGCATTTCTTTGAGGATTGTCTCGTATATCTCACCGAAAGCATGACTTTCCTCATAGTCACCAAGGTTCAAACCGTCAATCACATTCAGCACTTGACGAAGTTGAACGCCATCTTTCATATATTGATTGGCATCCTCAAATGTGGTCTTTACAATCGCCTGACGGATAGGGGTAGTTGGTGTTACCTCTATGTTTTTGAGTTCCACAAACAATGTGTTGTTGACAAACGAAAGTAGCTCATCACCAGTCAAGGCATTACCGCTTCCATCGTCATGCGCCCAGTTGCGCCAACGGCATTCTTCTGGAATAATAGACTTGTAATCATCATCGTCCAACTCCCAATCATTCTCTTTCTCGTCATAGACTTTCAAGAACAGCATCCACGCCATTTGTTCTATGCGTTGCGCATCACCGTTGATACCGGCATCATTGCGCATTATATTGCGTACTCGTTTTACGAAATTTGATAAACTCATATTTTGTTTTTATTTTTATGCTATATTATATATACATTGTTCCAGTTCCTTTATGGCATCAAGATAGCCTTGCTTGCCACCAAAGAACTTCACGATGTTTGCCTTTGAACCCAATTTGCGGAATGGGTCATTTTCAAGCACAGTAAGGCTTTCCAATTCAGACACACCTTCCTTGGTGTACTTATCCAACAAGGCTTCAAGCACAAGTCGTGCCTGTTCACCATACTTGCTGAATATGTCTCGTTTCTTCACTTGTTCGGCACGTTCATGTCGTGTAAGTGTTTTCTTGCCGTAGGCTATATGGCAGATGAAATCGAAATCATCAACATCTTCCATATTTTGGTCATGCTTCAACACCGCAAGGTCAATGCCACTTTCTTTAAGCATTTCAGCAATGTCTGACTTTTTCTTGGTTTCTTGCCACTTGGAAGTGAACGTGTCAATCGTAGCGTATGTGTCTATGATACTTTTCTTTGTATAGTCGGTAATGCTCTCCGTGCGAAGCAACTTACCATTTGTGTCATAGACAGAAACGACCTTGTTAATGACCTTTACTGTACAACCGTCCGAGTTGACTATTGGCTTAGGCTGTTTGGGCGGTTGTTGGCAAATACATGGAATCTGACCACATACGGGGCAGGGCTCTGGTGTCGGTTGGGGACACACGCATGGATTCTGTCCACATACAGGACAAATATGTGGTTTAGGCGGATAATTCGGGTCTATCTCAATCGGTCCATCCCAATCAGGGTCAGCAAACAATCGTGTTACGTTGCGGAAGTCCATTACTGTGAAGTATGTCTTTCCTTCTTTCTCACGAAGACGAGTGCCACGACCAATTATCTGTTTGAACTCTGTCATAGAGCCGATTTGTTGGTCAAGAACAATCAGTTTTGTCATTTTGCAATCAACACCAGTTGAAAGCAACTTACTTGTTGTCGCTATGACAGGGTATTTCTCTGCAACAGAAATGAAATAATCCAACTTGCCTTTTCCGTATTCGTCACTACCAGTTATACGAACCACATAGTCGGGATTTTTCTTGCACATGTCAGCATTGGCATTAGCCAAAGCCATGCGCATACGTTCCGCATGAGTTTCGTCAGCACAGAAAACTATGGTCTTAGCCATGCGATCTGTACTTTTCAGATAGTTGGTTATCTCTTGCGCAACTTCTCTTATACGGTCTTCTATGACAATGTTATAATCATAGTCGCTGTTGTTATAAATGCGGTCTTCTATCTCGTTGCCGTATATATCCTTTTGTCCCTTTGTCGGTCTCCATTCGTCACCGATGTTCGTTGTGATGTTGATAACCTTGAAGGGAGCAAGGAAACCGTCCTCAATTCCGTTTTTAAGACTGTAAGTATAGACTGGTTCACCAAAGTAGCCAATACTTGACTGATATTTTGTTTCTTTAGGTGTGGCAGTCATACCTATATGAGTAGCCGAAGAAAAGTATTCCAAGATGTTTCGCCAGTTGCTATCATCCTTTGCGCTACCTCTATGACACTCATCAACGATAACAAGGTCAAAATAGCCTGGATTAGGAAACAACTCCTTATAGTTCTTGGCATCATTCTGTCCAATCAACTGTTGATAGAGTGCAAAGAACACTTGATAAGACCCTAATTCTTCCAAGTGGTTCTTGTCTTTTGAGTAGTCTATCTTGTGCGTTACCTTTTCTAATGGTTTGAAGTCCTGCTGTATGGATTGGTCAACCAATATGTTTCTGTCTGCAAGATACAACACTTTCTTCTTCAAACCACTTTTAAGTAAACGCCATACAATCTGAAATGCAGTATATGTCTTGCCTGTGCCAGTTGCCATGACAAGGAGCACACGGCTTTGTCCTTTGGCAATGGCACCAACTGTGCGATTTACTGCATTGCGCTGATAATATCGTGGCGGAAATATATTCTGACCAGTGCAAAAAGGCTGCTCTATGATAGCCAGCTCTTGTTCGTTAAGTCCGTTTCCATCGTTAGCCTCATTTTTATATCTTTCGACAAGTTCTTCTTTTGTTGGAAATTCGTCCATAGCAAAAGTGCGTTCCTTGCCTGTCAAGAAGTCGTGTTCGGCAAAACCTTCACCATTTGAACTGTATGCAAACTTCACATCAAGCATTTGGGCATAGGTCATGGCTTGTTGCAATCCTTGAGACACAGAATGATTGGCATCCTTTGCTTCTACAATAGCAATGGGTGTTGCCTTATTTGCATAAAGTACATAGTCGGCAAACTTAGGTTTCTCTCTATGCACAAGATTACCATGAAGGCTAATTTTACCATCAGTAAATTTAACCTTCTGTTCCATGAATATACTATCCTTTGACCATCCCTTGCTTGTGATGGCTTCGTTGATATAGCGGAACTTGATGTCCTCTTCTGTAAGTTCTTTGCTTATGCCCATGTTCAAATAACGTTTTATTATCGGAAGTTATTTTGTCCAGTTCTAAAAATCCAGCATTTGGCGTTTTTACTCTCGCTCGTCCTCGTCTGTTATCAAGTCCTTCAAACCGACTTGTAGAATTTTGGATATTTCAAGCAATGTTTCCAAATCTGGCTGGTATTTATTCCTGGCGTAGCAGTTTACTGTACTAAAGCTCTTCCCAAGCTGTTTTGCAAGCCATGTCTGAGAGATGCCTTTTTCTTCCAACGTGTCTTTTATTCTGTTCAGTTTCATATTTTCACCGAATTTTACTGCAAATATACATTAAATTTTGCGATAATAATTCGTTATGTGGCTCTAATAGGTAAAAATATAACGATATTTCACACTTTCACACCCATTTGATACGAAATAAGGGAATAAAGAGATTTTATCCTCCTTACTCCCTTTCTTTTCTTCCCTAATTTCCAAATACTTTTTCCACTCGCTTGACGGCATCCGCTCTCATCTGCATGGCTACGGAAGCATAAATCTGTGTTGTCTTAACACTTTTATGACCCAATAGTTTGCTCACAGTCAAGATGTCACATCCTGCGAGGATAGCCAATGTTCCAAAAGTGTGCCGACTTGTGTGAAATCCGAGAACCTTTGTAATGCCAGCTCGTTTTGCCATGTGCTTCAAGGCTCTGTCACAGTTGCAGATTTGCGGTGTGTTAAACACAAGGCTATCTTCACTTTTATCTTCCTTGTCGGGCAACCATTCCAATGCCTTTTTGCCTAATGGTATCAGAATGGGGTGCTTGGTTTTCTGCATACGAGGCAGATAGATTGCCAATCCCGCATCAGTTTGGCGAATATCCTTCCATTTTAAGTTGGATATGTCGCTATGTCTTAAACCTGTAAAGCAACAGAACATATAACATTGCTTGGTTGCAGGACTGCCTGTTTCTACGGAAGCCAATGACATGACCTCTTCTTTTGTCAATGCAACGATATTACTCTCTGCCTTGCTGACCCTTTCCCTTATATCCAATGAAGCAAAAGGATTTGCACTTATCAGACCGTTTCTGACCGCCTTGTTCAATATGGTGTTGAGTGTGGTCTGCATTTGGTGCATGGTGGACTGTGCCAACTTCTGAGGGCTGCTTGGAGACTTTGGCGAAACATAGATGTCCCTCATATAGTTCAAGAAGCCCATATATACGTTTTTATTGAAGTCTATCAATCGTATGCCACTTTTATGGCTGTATTTCATATATTGGTGCATGATGGCTATCAGCTTCCATACATTCTTGATGTAGTTCTGAGAATACGCTTGGCTGTCAATCAATCCCTTGTGATAATCAAGCAGCCATTCTGAGAAAACAGGCGATGCCTTTCTTAATGCCGTTTCATCTGGAGACTTTGCCTCCTTACGAATACCAAGGAGTCTTTCTGCCTTTATAGCGACCGCCTTTTTCATGGCGTTCTTGTTCTCTCGCTTTGCGTCTTCGTTTACCTCTGGAACAAGGTACAAATGCAGTGACTCATATTCCCTTTTACCATTCTCATAGCAGTCAAGGTATAGCGACTGACTGCCATTTTTTAACACTCTTGTTCTTATCTCTATACTCATTTTCAGTTACCTTTTCTATTAGTGCTAATCAAATAGATTATCAACCTTGTTGACCGCCTCCACTTTTTTCTCGTCCACTATCTTGCTGTATATCTGTGTTGTAGAGACATTGCTATGCCCCAATAATTTGCTTGTTGTATAGATGTCAACTCCAAGTGTCAGCATCATCGTGGCGAAGGTGTGCCGTGAGCAGTGAAACGAGATGTGCTTTTTAATATCAGCATTTTGCATCCATTTACGAATGTCGTGACATACCGTTGGAGTGCCTGGCAAAGTGAATATCGGCTCGTTAGGGTCTTCTTTTTCATTAAGGCAGTTCAGAGCCTCTTTTGATAATGGAACATTGACGAGTTTGTTTGTCTTCTCCATGATTGTGCGGACAAACTTTGTCTTTCCGTCAGATGCGAGAAACACCTTGTTCCATGTGAGCGCACGTACATCACCCAAGCGCAATCCTGCAAAGCAAGAGAAGATAAATGCCTTTTTTACTTCCGTGTTGGCGCAGTCCGCTTTCATAATGGCTTTCAACTCGTCAATGGTCAGATATTCTCTTACGCTTTCGGCTGGCTGATGCTTCTCCTTGGCATCCAACAGTTTCATTGGATTGCTTGCTATGATACCCTCACGCACTGCCTTATTCAACGCTCCATTGAATACCGCTTGATGATGATGTGCGCAACCTTGACTGATTACAGCTGTAGCGTCTTTCTTCACTCCATGATGTGCCGTTTTCAAAAACTTCACGAAGCCACGGCAGAAATCAACATCTATTTCTGACAAACAGATATTGATGTCGCCAGTCGTGGCAAGGTACTGTTCTATCTTGTGGCGCATCTCCTTTCTTCCTTTCAGTGTGGATTTGGCAAAGTTGCCGTCCGAATGCTCATATTTGCAGAGCCAAGTCAGCAGTGGCATATTCTCCTGCTTGATTTTCTCCCATTGTTTGATGCCACGGTTCTGCAACCCCAATATTCTTTCTGACTTCACCTTGTTTGCCACTTGCATAGCGTGCCTGTTCTGGTCTTTTGAAATCGGGTCTTTCTCTGGAACGAGGTAGAGCGACAGCGACTCGTATTTTCTGACACCATCTGAATAAATGTCGAGATAGAGGCTGATATTTCCATTCTTCAACTTGCGCTGACGAATGCGAACAGGCTCTTTTGGTTTTGATACTTTCTTTTGTCTTCCCATGCTGTTATATGCTTTTATTTGTTTCTATTTTATGCCCCATTCGGGTTTCTCTGAGGTCAAAGTTATAAAGATTATTTTGTTTCGCGTAACAAACGCGCAACAAAAATGCACCAAAAATAGATTTTTAACAGTCAAGAAAATAAAAGAAGTCAAATCAAAGAAGTATCTGTGTATCAATGGGATAACGTGTGTTTTCTTTGATTTATTACGACTTTGTTTTACGCCATAATATCCTCTATTTCGTGGGCTTCTACGTGCTGCTGCTCTTTGACATTGTATT
>ULXL01042398.1_pt1 | contig 10610 bp, 8 predicted proteins | sample 1961241 | NCBI WGS metagenome assembly ULXL01 (sample SAMEA4835837, study PRJEB28245) | human gut metagenome | biome: gut microbiome; material: fecal sample | place: Denmark | collected 2008
CTCTTCCACCTTGCCCAGCTCCACTATCTGCCCTGCATACAGCACGGCTACACGGTCCGCAATGTTTGCCACCACGCCAAGGTCGTGCGTAATAAACACGATGGTATACCCGAATTCCTTCTGCAGATCCTTTATAAGCTTAAGTATCTGCGCCTGAATCGTAACATCCAGTGCGGTTGTAGGCTCATCACATATAAGAATCTTGGGCTGGCAGGAAAGCGCAATTGCAATAACTATTCTCTGGCGCATACCGCCGGAGTACTGGAAGGGATAGTCGTCAAAACGCTTTTCCGCATTCGGTATTCCGACCTTTTTCATAAGTATCATTGCTCTTTCGCGCGCTTCTACCTCAGAGCAATGCTGATGCTTGATAATAATCGAAGTAATCTGCTTGCCTATGGTTATTATCGGGTTCAGCGAGGTCATCGGATCCTGGAACACGGTTGCAATCCGCTTGCCGCGAATCTGTCCCCAGTCCCCACCGTACTTAATTTTTGCAAGGTTCAGCACGCAGGTGCCGTGCAGCTGCTTTTCATTCTCGTCAAGATATTTAACGCGGAAGGCAACGGTGTCAAACACCGCATTGCGCTGCTGTTCGTCGTTAAGGTCAACTCCCATGCGCATTGCCTGACCCAGCGCCTTGAGCAGACCGCGTATCAGCTGCATGCGCTTATATGCGCCGTAACGCCCTACCGAAAGATATATCTCCTTTGCAAGCACCATGTTGCGCTCCATTGTCTGCGCATCCGGCTCCTGCTCCGTTTCTTTTACATATTTCGCCTTGAGCTTCAGCATTTTTTCGGCATATTCCGCCTGATATGCAGCATCCTTCTTAAGCGCGGCCTTATGCTCCTTAATGGCCTGCTTCATTTCCTTGCCCAAAGCATTTATTCTGGCATTCTCCGCATCGATTTCTTCGTTCGCCGCTTTTATTTTATCCTTTTCCGAGGAAACATAGGTCTGCTTGCGGTTATACGCTTCGGTTCTGCGGAACAAAGCTGCATCAATCTTTTCCTTGTATGCCTGCTCATCCTCATCGCTTAAGGACATGCGTATCTTTTTGTCATGCTTAAGCTCCAAAATCTCCTTATAGGTGTCCGCGCCGAATTCCAGCGAGGAAAATCTGTTCAGCTTCCTGTATGCATGCCCCACTATCGAGCGTTCCGTGCGTCCCTTGGGCACACAGGTGTCCGCCAGCTCTTCATCGTTGAAAATTATATTTCCGTTGTCGATAAAGCCGTTGTCGTCCAGCATTCCCGCAAAGGTCTTTGTAAATACCGATTTGCCGGAGCCCGACTCCCCCACTATGGCAATGGACTCATTTTCGTAAATATCAAGGGATATTCCGCGTATTGCCGTAAGTATCCTGCCGCGCACCCGGAATTTTACAAACAGATCCTGAACCGAGAGCAGCACCTTTTTTTCATTTGCATTGTTGTTTTCCATTGCGCGCCTCCTTACATATGCGTTCTGGGATCGGAAGCGTCACCCAGGTTCTGACCCACCACATACAGCACAACCGTTATGATGGAGGCAATAATTACAGGGCTCCAGAACTCCAGCTCCCAGCCCGGCGTAAGCATCGAGCTGTTGGACATCTCTATCAGCTTGCCCAGCGACATATCCTTAAGACCCATACCTATAAAGGAAAGGAATACCTCGTATGATATATAGGACGGAATCTCAGTAGCAATAAGAGTCACTATAATGGAGGTCATAAACGGCAGTATGTTGCGCATCGCTATCTTCATAGTGGAAGTTCCCAGACACCTTGAAGCAAGGTTGTATTCACGATCTCTTATGATTATAACCTGCGTTCGTATGAAATAGGCTATGCTCATCCAGCCCGTGATCGTAAGAGCAAATACCATCGTCCAGAAGCTGGCCGACATTATCATTATGAACACCGATATCAGCAAAATGTACGGCACATTGCCCACAATATTGTATATCGGGTTCATTATCATATCGAATTTCTTTGAAAAGCCCCATATTGCACCTATTACAACACCCATTGTCATGTTGATAAGGGCGCACACGAATGCAAGGGATATCGATATTCCCGCGCCGTACCACACGGCGTCAAAGGTGGATTCGCCGGAAGCACCGCTGCCCAGCACCCACTTGAGCGAAGAACCGAAGCGGTTCATTGCCTCAGTGGGCGTTAAATGGAAATTGGAAGGCTCCAAAACATGAATGTACGGGTCTATCTCCGGGTTATAATGGATTATTGCAGGATAGATATAAGCAAACATTATTATTATGGCAAGCAGCGCAAGAATGATAATGTTTATCTTTTTGCGGAAGAATACCCTGAACACGAAGTGCCAGTAGGAATACCGCGGAGCGGTTATCTTTTCAGCGTCCACCGCACTGTTGTCCACCGGGGAAAACAGCTCTTCCTCCGTCATTCCCAGCTCCTCAAGATTTATTTTCTGCTCCACTATGCTCACCTCGCCTTCTCCGAGAAGGAAATTCTCGGGTCAACCATTGCCATAAGAATATCGCCCAGAATCAGCGACAGCACGCTCAGCACCGAATAGAACAGCGTAATGCCCACGATTACCGAGTTGTCATAGCGCGATATCGCCTCTGTCAGCACATTACCTACACCGGGAACATAGTAAACGCGCTCTGTAATAATCGCACCTGTAAGGGCGCCCAGCACGCTTGCCGGTATTCCGTGTACTATCGGAATTATCGCGTTTTTAAGAATGTGCTTGGAGAATATCTCCTTTTCCGAAAGGCCGCCCGAACGCGCGAACTTAACATAATCGGAATTCTGTTGGTCTATCATATAGCGCCGTATCCATTTCATCAGGTTTGCAACCGACGGCAGCGCAAGGGATACGATAGGCAGAATGTAGTAAAGCGGGCTGAATGTATCAGTGTTGAAACGGACATATTTTTCAAGCCCTGCCTTCGCACCTATGGCCTTGAACATGAATATATATGCAAGAGACGGCACCGCCATTATAAACACAATATATATAGTACCCAGCTTGTCTGCGATTTTGTCCTTGCGGCGCGCCATCAGTATGCCCAGCGGAATTCCCAGCAGGTATGCAAGCGCCACGGCAATTATTCCTATCACAAAGGAATAGAACATCTTGGATTTGCCGCTGAGGTTCTTTGCAAGATTGGTATAATCGTCCAGGAATCTTTCCTGATTAAGCTTGGAGGCAGCAAGCGAACCCTCAACATATGTAGCCGAATGCAAATCGCCCGCCGTTTCTTCCCGGAATCCGGTGGGATAGGTCACCATGGAAAGCACCTTGTTGCCCTGCGTTTTTGTCATTGTGTCAAACACATCTTCGCCGGGGTTGATGTTATAGCTGGTTGCAAGATTTAATGTAATAAGGTTCTGATGTATAAACGGGAACTTATCATCAAAGTAAAGCAGATACTTGTGCTTTGTGCCGTTTCCGATAATCGCGGGGGAGAACTTTTCTCCGCCGTAAACAGGGTCGTGCAGTGTGAAGGTCAGCCCGCGCTCCCCTACATCGCCGGAAGCATAGTGAATGTTGTCCACCGAAACAAGTCCCGTAAGATATTTCCAAAGCCTTGTGGTTATCGGTATATCACGGTATGCAAAAAGCAGCTGCTTTCCGCCAAGCACCGGCTTTGTGGAGGTCTGCATCTTTGCATCCACACGCTGTACCGTATAACCTTTAGACTCATAGTATTCTCTGAATTTATTCTTGTATTTAATAACAATTTCCGAATCATTGTCATTGCCGTTTGCATCCTTTTCCTTGAACGCAATAGCTACCGCCTTAACGCGGGTTTCTTCGTCAATTTCTCCGTTTTTCCGAAGCTCTAACAGGTAATCGGCATATGTAATATAGTCAACATAGCCGTATTCCTTCCATTTTGTGTATTCGTAAGCGATCCTCTCGTTGCTCACCTTGTGGCTGTAGTTCGGATCGCCCGCAAATACCATTTCACGGCTCATGCAGGTATATATCAAAATCATAACGATAACGACAATCGCCAGAACGGATAGGAGCCCCAATAAAAGGCGCTTAATCAAATACTTACTCATTTTTTCGTACCACTACTTCATTTTTTGTGTCCGGTATGCAATAAATTAAGAAGGGAGAGGCGAAACTAAACCAGCCCCGCCTCTCTCGCCTTACTTCTTATTTGATGATACGGTTGTACCCTTCATCAATTAATACAGACCGAAAGACTTCGTCATGTATCCGGCGCCGTCCGGGAGAAGAGTATCAAGATAGGTAGAAGGATCGCCGTAGTCAGGTCCCCAACCGCTGTTTGTATTGATGTGATAGTTAGCGCCCTCGCCGCTGGTGAAGCGGTAGGTTGCAGCCAGATACTCCTGCTGAGTAGCGGAGTTAACCAGCATGATCTTGATCTTGCCGCCCAGCGCATCCTCAACAGACTTCTTAACGGCATTGGCACGGTTTACATACACCGGGCCCTGCGCATATACGGGGTAGTCAAGAATGATCGGCTTCTCGGCGGAAACCTCAACGCCCTGGGCCTTCAGCTCGTCGATAGCCTTGTTCAGCTCTTCAACTGCAGCCTCGGCACTGTACCAGCCGTCAAAGCCCTTGCTGGAGCCTGCACCGCCTTCAGCGGTGGGATCCCATACCTTCAGGTGGGTTCCGTCGGCATCAATCTGATCCTGCATGATTTTGCCGTAGAAAGTGCCTACCGGATAGGTCATGTCTTTGCCGTTAATCTTAACGGTAACCTCTTCCTCCATGGACACAAAGTCGCCGGGGGTGAAGCTGTTAATCAGGGAAATGGGAGCCAGATCCTCGCCTACACCCGCCGCATTGTAAGCAACACGGTTGATGGAGAAGGACAGCGCTCTGCGGAAGTGCACGTTGTTAAGAGCATACTTAGCTCTGATCTGATCCATAGCGCTCAGAGTGGACTTCATAGCGTCGGCATTGTCATAGTTGGCAAATGCGCTTCTGTTCAGGTTGTAGAACGCCACGAACGCAGTGGTGTCAGGAGCGGAAATGTATCCGTACACATCGTACCAGCTCTTGTCGGTTCCGTCAACCTTGGTCTCCTTGGCGGAAACCAGAGAAGAGGAGTTCAGGCCCGCGCCGTCAAGAGTGCCCGCCATCATGTCATTGAAGGTAGCAAGCGGATCCTTACCGTCATAGAACTTCCAGTTGATGGTCTTTACATTGATGTTGTCCTTGTTCCAGTAAGAGGGGTTAGCGGTAAAGGTAACAGAGCTGTCCTTTACATAGCCGCTGATTACATACGGACCGCAGTAAGCAATGCTGTCCGGGCCCTTGCCGTACTTGTAGCTCTCGGCAGTAGCGTCAAAATCGGTGCCGAACTTGCCGCCCAGCTGCTCATAGTAGCTCTTGCACATAGGCTCAAAGATGTTGTAAGCCCACATGGTCGGGAAGTAGGGGGTAGCGCTCTCCAGCTCATAAACCAGAGTGTACTTGTCGGCAGCCTTAACGCCCACAGTGCTGAAGTCGGTGTTGGTCTTGGCAATATACTCGTTGGCGCCTTTGATAACGCCCTGAACCAGGTACTCGTTGCCGCCCGCAGCGTCCAGCATGTGCTGGAAGCCCGCCACGAAGTCCTCAGCGGTCAGCTCGCCCAGGTCGCGCTTCTCGCTGTCCACCCAGTGAACGCCCTCGCGAAGCTTGATGGTGTAGGTCTTGCCGTCCTCGGAGATGGTATAGCTCTCTGCCAAAGCGGGCTTATGAACGCCCTCAATATCATACTCATACAGGCCGTCAATGGTGTTTACCAGAGCCTCGGCATCGGAAGCATAGGAGGTAGCCAGTGCGTCCCAGATCTCCACGTTGGAGGTGAAAGCCAGTGTGTAGCTGTCCTTGAGCTTGTAGCCCTTGCCCGCAAGGTACTCCTTAGCCCATGCCTCATAGGTGCCGGTGCCCTTCAGCTCGCCCCACTTAGCCTTCATCTCGTTGCGGTGCTCGGCAAGCAGCGGAGCTCCGTCGATAACAAGAGCCTGGTGGAATCTTACGTTATCGGAACCCCAGTTGGCATAGTCGATGGTGTAGGGAGCAACTCTGCTTATAGCATAGTTGCCGCCCTTAGCCGTCATGGGCAGGAAGGTAGCCAGCTGAAGCAGCTTTGCCTCGGCAATAGCCATCTTCGCATAACGCTCGGAAACGCTCTTGGAGTTCTCCTTTGCGTCATTATACAGAGCCAAGAACTCGCCGAAGTTTGCGTCATAAATCTTCTTTGACGCATCCAGCGCTTCAAGGCCGTCTGTCAGATCCTTAAGCTCTCCGGTGGATCCGCTGGGGCCGGCCGACGGCTGAGTAGTCGCGGACGGATTGCAGGATGCCAGAAGAACCACTGCCATGCACAGAGCAAGCAGCGAAACAAGAATCTTCTTCGTCTTCATCGTTAATCACTCCTTCTTGATTTTTCCATATTACCCCCGCCCGATTCTCCCGTGAAATGAAATTTCGCTGTCGTCCTTATGCAAAACAGGCAGGAAAACCGTTTCCTTCGGCTCACGAACGTAAACTAATATGATTGTAATTATAATACTCGCACCTTTTCTATTTGTCAATAATTTTTTTGCATTTTATACGCATTTGAACCTCATATTTTGAATTTTTTGTTTTGTTTTCCTTCACGGCTTTTTACCCCGTTTCCCGTTATCCCGCGCTTTTGTCGAAGCCGTCTTCCCGCCGTTTTTATACTATTTGCAGGAAATCCCCGTTCAAATTGCATTTTCCCGTTTTCCGTCCTTCTCAGTGTCTCTCCCGCCTCATACTCCCCTCTTTCGCCCGTCGCAAAAGCAATTTATAAAAAACAAAAGGCACGCCTTTTGCCTCTTTCTCATAAGGATGAATTATGAGAAACAGAAGCAATCGGGCGGGAAGGACGAACAGTTTCGGCTGTTCGTCCTTTTCGTTTTGCGAAAGGCTCCGTGAATTTGAATAACTTACTTAGAGCCGTTTGGCTTTCTGTTCTCGCTACGCCCGGATCGTTGAAATCGGTTTCTGATGTGAATCCGGAAATTCCGCTGTTCTTGCGGAGATGGCTTTGTCCCTGCAATGATCGACTCTTTCCGATTCAACGTCCGGCATGGAGCCGATGTGCGTGAAGTAGATGTCGATCCGTTGCTCGCCCTCGCTTTTCTTTCGTGACGGGCGCTCGTGAATCACGATTTTGCTGATGAATGTCCGCAGGATCTCGGGTGTCAGCTCCCGTATATCCGTATACTTGCGTGCGAGTGACACAAACCTTTTCACATTGACTGCTGTGGATTTAAGCTGTTCAATTTCGACTTTGAGTTTTCCAATCGTTCGACAGTCGTTTTCTGTTCAGCGTTATATCCATCCGACAGCATCCGGAATTGCTCATTTGTGACCTTGCCGAGTACATTATTGTCCTCATACAGTCGTTTGAACAGCAGGTTCAGCTCCTCGTTTCTCTTTGTCAGCTTACCTTGTTCGGATAATTTTGCATTCAGCTCTTTCCGGTTTTCGGAGGAGCTTTTTTGACTGATGAAACGAACAAATTCTGCCGTGTGCTTCCGTGCTTCCGAGGTTACTCTGCGGATTTCCTCCAGAATAATCTCGTCAAGCGCGATCTCCCGAATACTGTGCGGGGTGCATTGCTTCTCGCCCATGTGCTTACGGTAGCGGGAGCAGATGAAGTTGAACGCATCCGGTTTCATCGTTCTTCCGCGGACAAAATACAGCTTGGATCCGCAGTCGGAACAATACAGAAGTCCGCTGTATTTGTTGACTTCGCCCATCGAGTTGCGTCTGCGCTTTCCTTGACGCACCTGCCGGACAATGTCCCATGTCGCCTGATCGACAATGGCTTCATGTATATCTTCGTGAGTAGTTTTGAATTTCTCTATATCGGAAATAACTTTCTCATAGTCATCCGTATCAAGGAACTGCACGTCAGGAGTATTTTTGTATTCTTTTTTAGTGGCTTCCTCATTTGCTTCCAAGAAAGCATCGAGCCTTTTCATAATGAAAAAGCCGCCGATCATAACTGCTGTTACTGCGATAATAACAATCACATCTTTCATAAGGTCGCCTTCTTTTGAAGCGGTTAAATATCAAAGCATTTGCGCAATGCCTTATAATCTCCGAGCACCAAAAGCGTTTCCTCTCCGGAAAGGACTGTGTCGGCGGTAACAACCGCATTGATTTTTCCGTTTTTCTTTGTGGCGATGATATTTACATTGTATTTTCTGCGAATATCGATCTCTGCAATTGATTTTCCCACCCATGCCTGCGGAACGGACACTTCAAAAATCGAACAGGAATCACCGAGTTCTATATAATCGAGAATATGGTCGGATGTATATCGGATTGCAGCCCATGTGGCAAGTTGCTTTTCAGGGTAGATAATTTCGTCCGCACCGTTACGCAGAAGAAATTTCGCCTGTACATCCTGTTCGGCGCGAGACACAACCTTTTGCGCTCCTAATTCCTTTAATAAGCAGGTCGTTTCAAGCGAACTCTGAAAATCCCCACTGATTGTTACGATACAAACATCGTAATTTTTTATACCGAGAGATTTCAGCAACGCTTCGCTTGTGCTGTCGCCGATTTGTCCGTTAGTCACATATGGCATAGCATCGTTAATTCTTTCCTCATTTTCGTCTACTGCCATGATCTCATGTCCCAATTCGTGCAATTTCATTGCTATGTATTTCCCGAAACGTCCGAGACCTATCAATAAAACAGATTTTGTTTTCATATAAATATCCTCCTCAGCTCAGCCGACGGCAATTGTATCCGCCGGAAGTTTTGCTACTTGCTTTTTATTTGCTCCGAAAGCGGCATAGATCAGCGTTAATCCGCCCACCCGACCGAAGAACATGGACATAATCAGAATCATTTTAGAGGCACTTCCGAGTGTCGGAGTAATGCCGAGTGTCAGTCCTACCGTACCTACGGCGGAGGCTGTTTCGTAAAGACATGATGTGATAGGCAAATTTTCAATCGTACTGATAGCCATTCCGCCAGCCAAAAACAGAGTTATGTACATCAAAAATACTGCCGAAGCTGTTTTTACGGTTTCATCATCAATCCGACGTTTCATAACTTCGGCGTTGTCTTTTTTTCGGAAAACGGAAAAAGCAGAAGAAAACAAAACCGCTATCGTTGTCGTTTTCATACCGCCTGCGGTTGACCCCGGTGAACCGCCTATCAACATAAGAATAATCATCAGGTATAATCCCGTATCACTGATGACGGTAAGATTTATCGTGTTAAAGCCTGCCGTTCTCGGCGTTACGGATTGAAATAAAGACGCAAGTATGCGCTCTGTGACAGGTAAATCGCCACATTCAAAAAAGAAGAAATAAACAGCGGGTAAAACAATCAGCGCAGCCGTAACAATCAAAACAAGTTTGCTCTGCGTACGATATTCTCTTATTCGCCACTTGTGTTTGCAAATGTCTTCCCATACAAGGAAACCGATACCACCGACAATGATTAACAGCATAATCGTAATATTGATAACCGGTTGTGCGGAGTAGTGAGTCAGAGAAGTAAATTCGCCGCTTTTGGTTCCCATAATATCGAATCCGGCATTGCAAAATGCAGACACGGAGTGAAAAACAGCCATCCATATACCTTCTGCGCCGTAATCCTTGCAAAACACAGGGAGCATAATCAGTGCCCCGATTATTTCAATCAAAAAGATCCCCTTGATTATAAATCCGGTCAACCGAACGATTCCGCTCACGTTCGGCGCGGAAATTGCGTTTTTCATTGTTTCGCGGCTGAACAGCCCGATTTTTTTACCGGAGGCAACGGCAAGTGAAACTGCAATTGTTACAACGCCCATACCGCCGATTTGAATTAACAACAATATAATGATTTGCCCGAATATCGTCCAGTGCGTTGCGGTATCGAACACAATAAGTCCCGTTACGCATACGGCAGACGTCGAAGTGAAAAGCGCGTCTATAAAAGAAGTCCATTCATGCGATTTTGAAGAAATCGGCAGAGTTAATATCAAAGCGCCGAGTAATATGACCCCTGCAAACTCCAGCAGTATTATTTGAAACGAAGATAGTTTTCTTTTCAGTATTTCCATTCAAAATACCTCGATTTCATTTATCGGGATTATATTATCACATTTCCCGTAAAGATGGCATTAGATTTTTTACGAATGGTGTTAAGATTTTATAAAGAACGAACCTTAATATCGATTTCCCCGTTTTTATGCGCGGTAACGCTTCTGATAGACTGCAAACAGAAAATAGCCCCAGACTGTAAAAAGTCTTGGGACTGTATAAACATCTCTGCAATTTCCTTAGTTGTGCGGGCGTATATTTTTTGTCATCGAAGGCAAGGATGTTTTCGGTAAAATCATGCGTTTCATAATATGCCTGAAGCGCATCCCGCGTTTCTTTGCCGTATGGCATGGCAAGTCCTCCGTGGAGATTATTCTTTCTGGATTAATTATATCATTTTTTCGGCTGTTTTTCAAGGACGAAAAAGTGCAAACAAAAACACGCAGAATTCAGAAATGAACTCTGCGTGTTTTTGTTTGCACTCTCAATCGGCAGATTTAGATGGATTCTTGAAAACATCCTTATGAGAATTTGCCTTTTGCGTGCCGGGTTATTGAAGACAAAACCGGCGGGTACCTTC
>ULXL01003888.1_pt1 | contig 10572 bp, 4 predicted proteins | sample 1961241 | NCBI WGS metagenome assembly ULXL01 (sample SAMEA4835837, study PRJEB28245) | human gut metagenome | biome: gut microbiome; material: fecal sample | place: Denmark | collected 2008
GATTTAGCAGTGAGGGCGGTAACAGCATGGTTATAATCCGAACCACCCTCGGCCATCAGCAGCAGATAGCGGTTGTCTATTTTATATAAATGAGGTCCTTCGGCATACTTTGCATTAGCCGCATGGCCATAGGCCAATGTCTTCCGTTCTCCGACCAAACGTCCTTTCTGAAGGTCCAGCTCCTGCATCCATACGGCACACTGGGCCGGCCATGTGCTCTTAAAATCCCAACGGTTGCCTGTATAATAGCAGCGTCCGTCCTCATCAAAGAACAGGGAGGGGTCGATACCGGGAGCATCTTTCAGCCACACCGGATCCGACCAGGGACCAGCCGGATTCTTGGCTGTCATATAGAAATTGCCACCACAGCCGTGAGCTGTGGTGATGAGATAGAATGTTCCATTATGATAACGCAAAGTGGGGGCCCAGATGCCGTCATTATCCGTCATACCGTTAAAGTCGATAGCCTTGGGATTGGTTAACGCATGACCGATAAGCGACCAGTTAGCCAGATCACGGCTGTGATAAACAGGAATGCCGGGAAACCATGTGAACGATGAGGTGACTAGATAATAGTCTTCCCCTACCCGGCAGATAGAGGGATCGGGATGGAATCCCGTGCGAATGGGATTGGAAATGGAATCCGGGACAAGGGTTTCCCCTATCATTCTTACACACAAAAGGACGGTGGTTAATAGTAAAATAAATCTTTTCATTTGTAAATATTAAGCGTTTTACTTGAATAAAACAAATTAAGGAAAGACAAATTAGTTTTTTTCAAATATTGGAAAAGAGATGGAACTTTTCCCCAAATTTTGTGACGTAGCAAGAGCAATACCACGTTGTTTATTCTCATTTACGGCGCAATAAAAATGGTAAACAATTCCATTCCATTTTATAACATATGATTTATGCGCATAACGCCTATCATATTCTTCTGATGGAAAAACTAAATCTTCCCCTTCCCATTTTGTCCAATGGACCAAATCATATGAGCAGGCAAATGTATTAAATGCTCCATATTTACGTTTTTTCCAAAAAGCTCCAAAATAAAACATCACATATACATCATCTATTTTTTGAATAACACCGTCACCTGTAATGCCCTCATTATGGTCAATAACAGGATTATTCACATATCTATGCCAATGTATCATGTCATTAGAAAGAGCTATTCCAATACGTTCCGCTTTTATATTATTCTTAGGATTGACTCCCGCTGCATTATAAAACATCACAAAAGGAAATCCCAATTTTTTTTTCTTATCCTTTATTACAAATGACTTATATTGAGTTATTTTTTCCCACCATGCTGCAGAACTATCCCGTGGAGAAAGAACAGGTTTGTCAAAGACTTGCCATTCATGTGCTTTAGTAATATCTCCTATGGTATAAGCAGTACCTATTTGGAGACATCCTCTTTCGTAACCTGAAATTTCTCCACCAAAATAAGACATCCAATATTTACCATCAAACTTTTCTGGTTCATAACTTCCTCCCCATTTGTAATCAATTAAAGCAATATAACCTGCTCGTTGATTTTTATCCCAACGCTTACTATTAGCATCAGGGAATGATAAAATGTGTCCCATTTTCTTCCAATTTAGTAAATCGTCACTTACTGCAAGGTGGGTTTCATAGCCGCGCCCTCCTTTATTCTGTTGTCCGTCATAGACTATATACGACATATACCATTTCCCTTTTATTCTAAATATGGTAGGGCAATCTATCAAATGTTTGTTATCGGTAGGTACAACTACCATTCCATATTTATAAGGAGTCTTTACTTCTTCATAAATTTGTTTCATTACTTTTTCAGGAATAACATTTTTTTGTTGAGCCATACTAGGTAACAGCATAGTAATAAATAGTAAAATAAAAAATAACTTTTTCATGAATTATAACTTTAAAAGAGATAGTGGTCATTTAGAACTCTTTTTAGGGCCAAATGGCCATTCCTATATTAGTTAAAATATGGATATCTCATATCATTTTACTCAGTGATCTCCTCATTTAATTTTAGATGATTGAACATTTACCAGCTATACCCTTTAAGGAAGGGGCGTTCCGGAACCCTTAATGGAAGAGTGGCATCTTTATAAAATATTTTGGCTGCGGAATGCTGCAAAGTATTTTTGCTCCGTGGAAGAAGTAATATCCGTCCTTTCTGGCCATGCAAATCTTGTAAAGGTAACATCTGACATGGATTAATAAATTTAGACCCATAACCAGCTACGTGTACATTTTGAGATAATATAATATTGCCGTGCATTTTATCCACACCGATATTGCCAAGTTCATCCCATACTATTATTCCAGTTTCATCGGAGGAAGACAATAAAGATAGCTCTACATGACTTCGATTACCGGAAAATCTATAATCATCTTTATGCAGGCTCCATATTCCCCGTTCATTATGTTTGGTCTTTCCCGGAACAGAGCTGTATATTCCTTGTCCTAACCAGTGAAATGTGTTGATTTGTGGACTCATCATTAAGGTCAAACCACATTCTGTTAATTTACCACGTGCTTTAGGCGATGCTGTCAATATATAATCAATGGCTATAACTCCATTGTTATGCACAAGAATAGTAACCTCACCATTAATATATTGTCCGATACTGTCCACACGGTTCCATTGACAGTTTAGCTTCGTTTCACGTCCCTCTGCTGTATTATACACTTTATAAAACTTTATTTCCGGTTTCAATATATAAGGTTCCCAGCAAAACATATTAGATGATGTTCGGCTTTCTAATACTTGTGAAAATTCACGTCCAACGCGCAAATAAAATGGTGATTGCATTAGTACGTTATCATTCCTTTTATCTTTAATAACCAAATCTCCTTTACCGGTCACTGTAACTGTCATCTGTTTATCGGGTATGGCTGAAAGAATGACATGTTTATACTCTTTCATTCCCAAATTGACAGGAAGTGCCCGTTCATAGATGGAAGTTCCTTTTTCATCTACAACAGATACACATAACATTACATCATTATACAGTATATTTGAGGGAAGATTTGAAGGAATTTCAAATCTTTCTTTTGCTTTAGGTGATGCCTCTAATGAAATACTTCCGGAAGCCACTTGCCTGTTAAGATTCTGTAAAGACCAATGCAAACTATAACCTTTCAGTGTACGGAAATCATAGTTGTTTTGTATGGTTAACTGCAAAGGATATTGTAACGTATCTTCCATGATTTGTACAGGACTATATAATTTACGCACTAACCAATAATCTTCCTGCGGAGTTCCTTCTGCGTAGATGATTCCATCATTTGCCTCTTTATTACGTTCAAGCGCACCCGGAGGGTTGATATATCCATAACTGTCCAGATAATGAAGTGAATCCAGCATGATTCCTTTTAGCCAAGAATATTTAGGAGCTTTAGTCACAGCAGCTCCATCCATCCAACACCAAATGGCTCCGCCGGCAAATCCAGGAGTATCTAAAATACGTTCCCATTTTTGTTCAAACTCTCCAAAACCAAGACCTAAGGAATGGGCATATTCTGTTTGAAGAAAAGGAAGTGTAGCCTTTTGAGCCACTATATCCAACTGCTTTTCATTCAAATAATGTCCCATTAATACGTTAATATCCGGATGAGGATTTTCCATCATTTTCATCATGACGCCTATTGTCTGAGGGAAACCGCGAAGACGGGTCGGATCTATTTCCTTTACTAATGTTGCAACAGAACCTGCAACAGTCTTGTTTTCATTGCCCAATGACCAAATAATTACACTCGGATGGTTTTTGTCACGAGCAATTGTTGTAGCTGTGCGTTCTTCTATCTCTTTATTATACTTGCTGTCTATAAGGTATTCTCCACCTCTTGAAGCTAAAGGGATTTCATTGCAAACGTAGAAGCCCATTTCGTCACAAAGATCATAAAATGCCGGGTGCATAGGATAATGAGCTGTACGGATAAAATTTATATGTGCCTTCTTCATTTGAAGGAGCTGCTTTTGCCATTCTTCCATTGTATAAGCACTGCCTAAATAAGGGTGGACTTCACTTGCACATACACCACGTAGCCGTATCGGCTTTCCGTTTAATGTAATTTCACGACCAACCGATTTGACTTCACGCAACCCCACACGACGAGAAATACGATGTAAAATATTACCTTTAGTATTACATAAGCAAGCCTCGAGTATATATAGCACTGGGGTTTCCGCTGTCCATAAACGTATATTGGTAAGATGTTTTTTTATTTCGCATGTACCATTTTCAGATACAGTTTGCTCAAAATCAGATATCTTCTGACCATTTTCATCCTGAACAGATAATCGGAGTATGGCTTTGTCTATATTTCCTTGCGTTTGTACACGCACCTGAATATCAGCTTCGTTGTCCATGCAGTTCTCAGAAATAAAGGTTATGTCTTCAATATATTGATGTGGTAACGTGAATAATGTGACATCTCGATTGATGCCGCAAAAAGTCCAATTATCCATCGTGTCAAACTTCCAAGCAAAACTCCGAGTCGTTACTTTCACGCACAAAGTGTTATTGCCTGTCTGCAAAAATGGAGTTATATCGAAATTACAGGGATTAGAACCACTACCGTAATTTCCTGCAAATTGCCCATTAACCCAACATTCATATCCCATGTGAACTCCGTCAAAACGGAGTACGACACGTTGTTTTTCCCAATTGGAAGGAATTGAAAAACGAGTGCGATATAATCCCATGCATGCTGTTAAATCATGTCCATATTCAGGTTGCTTAAAACCTTGAGGTTCCCAGTTTCCTGGTACGTGAATTTCATTCCAGTTAAGATCATTAAACTCACTTTTTATCCATTCATCGGGTATGACGCTTTGCAGAGAAGGCAGCATCATAAATTTCCATGTGCCATTTAATGACATTACACCAGGTGAGCCAGTCTGAGCTGATGGCAGTATTGTAACGGGCAAGATATGTTGGGCAACTAGTCGAGCACTAAATACAAATAAGAAAAATAAAAAAATAACGTATGATTTCATATTTGATTATTTATTATTTACAAAATTAAGGATTGATAAAAAGAGTCTGTTAATTAACGACCAACAGACTCTATTTAAATGGTTTATCAAATTAGATAGGATAATTGGGATCGGATATATTATCAGGATTTTGTTCTAAGGCCGGATTTGAATCCAATGAAGTCTGGGGAATCTTCCACAAGAATGACTGTTGTGGAACAAATTGCAATTTATCATACAAATAATACCCTAGATCAAAATATTTGCGTACATGTTCATATACATTTTTACCCAGCCGATTAGTACGCAGCTCGTCAAAATACAATTGTCCCTCCCCCAACAGTTCCCATGAACGTTCTTGATACACGGCTTTATCAAAATCTTCCTTTGAAAGCCCTGATGTTACGGGAGTGGGTAATGAGCGTTGATGTACTTCATTTAATTTTTCATAGGCATCAGATGTAGGACCGTTCAGATAATTTTCTACTTCTGCATAATTCAGAAGAACATCTGAATAGCGAATTAAAATAAAGTTTGCTTTGGCACAACCGCTGGTGTAGGCAGCTTCGGTACGATCGTAGAATTTCACATTTCCAGGACCTGAAGTGAGCCATCCACCTGTTACACCTCCATAAAAGCCATGATTTTCGGGAACCCAATAGCGTTTTTCTCCTGCATCAGTTAAGTATTCCGTAAGCATACATGACAGACGTGTGTCTTCAGGCAGATAAGAAAAATAAGCTTGATGAGAAACTGATGCACGATGGTATTGTTTACTGCCTAATGACTTTTGTGTATCCATAACGCCAAAGTATAAATGTAACTCATTGTTGGCATTAGTTCCGAATTGACATTCAAAAAGTGATTCTTTTGTGTTTTTTGCAGCTTCTTCTACATACCAGTACCATAGGTCTTTATAATCAGGTAAAAGTTCATATTCATGTGAATCGATGACTTCGCCCAGGTATTTCTTTGCTTGCTGAAAATCGGATGTATTGTTATTATTCATACAGCCACGTGTTAAATATACATCACCCAATAATGCTTGTGCGGCGCCTTTGCTTGCCTTGTAGTAGGCACCGCTTCCCCACTGTGAACGAGTGGGCAGATTAGCTATGCAATATTCCAAGTCTTGGATAATATAGTCATAAGTCTCATCAGCGGTTTTACGAGGAATTTCAAGCCCATCCAATCCGGAAGTATATGATTCTGGAATAGCCAATCCACCATAAATACGTAACATAGTGAACATGGTGTAAGCACGTATAAAACGTACTTGTGCATAAATTTGTGCCCGTGTTTGTTCTGCCATATCGATTCCTTCACCACGTCCCAGTATTACATTGGCACGATTGATCACATCATAACCACTATCCCAAATTTGGAAATTATAAGTGGTTGACTGGTTTACATTTTGCCATGCATTCAAAGCTTTTGAATTTTGTTTGGTATGTCCCGGAGAGTAATGCTCAGTCATAATTTCTAATTGGTATATTAAAGCCCAATTGGATGCAAATGAGCGGAAACCGGCATAAACACCGGTCAATGCAGTATTCAGTTGTTCTTCTGTTTTGTAATAACTTCCTGGGTCAATGAATGTATAAGGAGTCTCGGTTAAATCTGTACATCCTGCAAACATAGAAACAAAAATAGCCAGTACTGTTGTTTTTATACTTTGGCATCTTATTTTGGATGCATCTATATGGAAAAATAATGATCTCATATAATTGTTAATTTAATGATTACTTAAAATTTAGCATTTACTCCAATGGTTATGGTCTTGATCCAAGGATTACTTGTATCACCATTCTCAGGATTATACCCTCTATGGTTGGCAAAAGTGATAAAGTTCTGTAAGTTCACGAAAGCGCTGATTCCCTTTATTCCTTTAATACCTTTGATTGGATTATTTCCAAAATCATAAGAAAGAGCGATACTTTTGATAATAAAATAATTCCATCCACTATTGCTTCTGTCTGATAAGTATAGGTTAGAGGCTCCCGCTCTAGGGAATGTACCGTTAGGATTAGATGGACTCCACATACGTTCATAGGCGTATTTTGATGGTAGGCAGCAACGATTATCTGTTTGGTTTTCACCTACCAATAGATAATTAAAACTATCTCCATATCCATGAATTCCGATCTTCATATCTGAGTTTGAAGCACCAACTGCGGCAAAATCGTGCGCTCCTTGCCCTAAAATATCTAAATGAAATTTTTTATATTCAAGGTTTAGAGCCACCCCATAAAAGAAGTTGGGTTCTGTTTCACCAATATTGATTTGGTCTTTAGCGGTTATTGCTTTATCATCATCAATATCGGCATACATTTCATCTCCTAGTTGGGCAGTCGGAACAATCTTTTGATAAGCTGCTAATTGCTCTTCTGTCTTAATAATTCCTTCTGATTTTAATCCATAAATAGAAAGTAATGATTCACCGACTTTCAAATATTTACTTAGACCTAAACCAGACGTAACGGTTATTGACTCTACATCATTATACAGCTCTTTAATTTCATTTTTGTTCTTACTTATATTGACAGTTGCATCCAGTTTGAAATCTTTTGTTTCAACAATGCGCCCGGATAATGCTATTTCCACCCCTTTATTGCTGACAATACCAATATTGCTCAACATAGTGGAAAAGCCGGAAGTAGAAGGAATAGGTACATCATATAACAAATCTGAAGTACGGCGGGAATAATAATCGACATTCAGATGAATTCTATTCCATAATGACAAATCGAAACCTAGATCGAACTGTTTGGTGCGTTCCCATTTTAAATCTGGATTCCCTATTGTTTCATAAAATCCTTGCATGAGTGCGTCATTATAAATGTAATTTTTGGATTTTAATTGTGCCAATGATTTGTAATTACCTATTTCCTGATTACCTGTAATACCATAGCTTCCACGTAGCTTTAAATTAGTAATAACCTTGTTATTCGCCAAGAAAGTTTCTTCAGAAATGCGCCACCCTAAACCAACAGATGGGAAGAATCCCCATTTATTATTAGTTCCGAAACGTGAAGAACCGTCATAACGTGCTGTCGCTGTCATCAGGTAACGGTCTTTGTAAGCATAGGTAAAGCGTCCGGTAAATGAAATAAGGGTGTTACCATATTTTCCACTGGCGTAGCTCATAGTTTCGCGGTCGGCCAATCCCATATCCCATGCGCCTGTTTCATCATTTTGGAATCCTTTACCACTGATTGATAAGTTTTCATATACATAATCTTGCCATGAATAAACTCCTGTAGCTGAAAAACGATGTTCATCCCAGTTTTTTGTATAAGTAAGGATATTTTCCGTTATCCGGCTTAATTCTTTAATATATCCATTACCTCCATTGCCTGATCCCGTAGCCGTTGTCTGTTTGGATGAACCATAGTTGTAATTTCTTACATTGGCTATATCGATGCCGAAATTTGTTTTAAAAGTCAAGTCTTTGGTTATTTTAAGTTCTGCATATACATCTCCAAACAAACGACTGGTTGTCCTAGTGTTGGTGACTTCACCGTAATTGGCTATAGGATTCCATCTTGCGTCATCCGAGAAGAATCCGGCTATGGCTGGGTTATCTGCTGGTATTGCAAAACTTCCATCTTCATTTTTAACAGGCAACGTAGGCCATCCGCTTCTCCAAATGGAACTAAGACTACCAGCTGTATTCCCGATTCCAGCTTTGGCTTGTTCGGTATATGCATATTGCAGATGACTACCGATGGTTAAGAAACGATTGAATTTATGCTGTATGTTGCTACGGAATGTATATTTATCAAATTTGGCACTGGAAATCAATCCATTCTGTAAAAACATCCCTCCTGATACCATATATTGTGTATCTCCTGTTGTCCCATCAAAAGAGATGCTGTAATCTTGAACAGGAGCGCTATCCTTAATAATTTCATCCTGCCAATCCGTGTGGATATCAGGAGCGGGATTAGCTGCTGTATATACAGGTGTTCCTTTAGCATTAGTGTATGCAGTGTTTATAAAGTCTACAAACTGCTCGTGATTCATCGTTTCTATCAAACGCCCGGGCATTTGGAAACCGTAAGTGGCATTGAAGGATAAGTTTTTAGCGTTTTTAGCACCTGTCTTGGTAGTTATCATTACTACTCCGTTAGCTCCTCTGGAACCATAAATAGCAGTTGCGGATGCATCTTTAAGTACTTCAATAGAAGCGATATCGTTAGCGTTTACTTCGGATATGGAACCATTCATCAAAGGGAAACCATCTACTACGTAAAGAGGGTCATTTCCCGCACTAATAGAACCGGAACCACGGATACGCATGGTTGGTGACTCACCGGGAATATTATTAGTCATGACTGAAACACCTGGTGCCCGTCCTTGCAATGCTTGTAAAGGATTACCTGCAGTGACTGATTTGATATCATTTGTTTTTACTTGCATGACGGCTCCTGTCAAATCCGTTTTTTTCATCGTACCATAGCCTACTACCACCACTTCATCAAGAGTTTCTGTATCTTCTTTCAATATTATATTAAGTTCTTTATTTCCAGAAACTTTCACTTCTTGAGAAACATACCCGATATACGTAATCTGTAAAACGGCTTCTTTCGGGGCATCCAACACAAACCGCCCATCTATATCTGTTATCGTACCTATTGACTGACCTTTCACCGTGACATTGGCACCGATTATCGGCTCGCCATTCGTATCTTTCACAATACCTGTCACCTTATTTGCCTGTTGGGCAACTTCCCCATCTTTCGCCTTGCTCATCAGCATGATATTCTTACCCTCCATGGCATAATAAATATCAGTACCTTCAAAAACCTTATTCAACACTTCGGCTACAGATTTATTTTGCGCATTCACCTTCACATTGCGCTTCAGATTCACCTCGTTTACATTATATACAAACAGATAATCTGTCTGTTTTTCTATTTCACTGATTACCTTGCCTGTTGACACGTTATCCGCCACAACAGTCACCTTCATTGTCTGAGAATAAGACTCAGTGGCAAAGGCTGTTCCGGCAAAGACAAACAGGGCTAAGAGTGTGTTTCTCATCATACGGAATAAATGTTTAATTTCTACAATAGATTCCTGATACAAAATATTTTTCATATATTTGCATTACTAATTTTAGGTTCAACTTAAGATTATTTGAGAAAAAAATTGTCAATACGTAATTGACTTTCCATGGGATGGTGTTGCAGCACTATCCCATTTCCTTTTTAGACCATGTGTGTTATTTCATAGGCATATTCTCTTTTAAGGGTTAATTAATTGTTATCACATTCGTCTCATCATCCTTTGTATAAGTAAACTTATTATTGAGTCTCAAAACTTTCAGTACGTGTTCCACCCCATCTTTCGTGCGGAATTTACCTGTATAACGGTTCTTTAGAATCCGGGTATTATTTACTACAATATCCACCCCATAATACAGTTTCAGTTTCTCTATCATATCACGTACGGATATATCATTAAAACAAAGCAAGCCCTCACGCCACAAAAAATAATCGGGCTCCTTGATGCGTCCTTTCACCAGTCTGTTGCCTTTCAAGCTGGCCATCATGTTCGGTTCCAGCCTCATTCCACTGTTATTCGAACCGGGC